>Ga0209639_1000417_pt1 | contig 61318 bp, 47 predicted proteins | sample EPASupsiteHSE605_FD_187268 | JGI IMG/M metagenome (GOLD analysis project Ga0209639, IMG submission 187268) | Bioremediated contaminated groundwater from EPA Superfund site, New Mexico - Sample HSE6-05 (SPAdes) (version 2) | ecosystem: Environmental > Aquatic > Deep subsurface > Groundwater >... | reverse complement strand
CTCAGAAAGGAGAAGAAATGGAGTCAGAAATATTGAATATGGAGGATATCCACTGGAAAATACTGAGTCTCATGGGAGAGGAATATGAAAATATATATCTCTAATTACGTTAACCTGCCGAATCTAGGTTATATTGTGGGGAAGGATAATATGGGACTGCTAAGTGATTTTTTCAACTTTCTTGAGGTTCTGTCAAGTCTATGGAAGCTAAGGAATTTTTTCAGCGACAGTTGAACCTATAAAATCACCAGCCCTCGTAGACTTGAAAGTACAGTAAATTGTATGAAGAGGTGAAATCTTAATGAGTCACCAATTTCCTCCAAAAAGGAAAGGTCAGAAACCAAAATTCGATCATGAAAAAATCGAAGAACTCCTCAAAGCAGGTGAGAAACCCTTTAAGATTATGCTTCTGTTGGGCTGTTCTTATGGGGTTTTACGGTATGTACGAAAGAAAATGGGAAGAAAGAAAGTATAATTTTGAAAAGATATTCATTTGTATTCGGTTAAGATACGATTTGTAAGAAATGTGTGCTTTTAATGCATTTTCCTGTTAACCTATTATTAAGTTTATTGAGTCGTTGGGGGTGAAAAATATGACTAAAAGACTACTTGCAATCGCTTGTACCTTCTTACTCATAATAGGTCATATGTTCAAGCGAAGGAAACATATGCAAAAATCTCTTGTCTGGAGAGGATTTCTAAGCGAATCTATGTGGGTAGACGACTATAGAAATCTATCGCTTTTCAAGAAATTGGTTTTTTGGGTGTATTATCCTTTCTCTTATGCTAAATTTTTATGGGTTGTTGTATGGGATCGTATTGACAGATTATGCTTTAGAGATTCAAGAGCAAGATATACTAAAACAAGGATGGAATACCAAAAATCCTGTAAAATACAATAATATGAAAAGTTATTAGTTATGCTGAAAAAATTACGATTTTCTGGTTTTATTTATTCATCAGAAAGAATGAGACTTTTTATTAAACATTCTTTATATAAACAAATGTTTTTTTGTTATTTTTGTTAGGGCGACTTTCTAAAATGAGGGTTGTGCATAACCCCCACAAATCCTTACAAAAAAACGATTTTTTATATAATTGATATTATAAATATTAAAAAAAATTAATTCATGGTGTTCCTTCTTTATTTATAGTTTTAATTGAGTGTCCGTAACATGCTTCTCTTTGTAGGGAAATTGCTTTTCAAAATCCTCCAGCTCCTCATTTTCTATTTTAAAAACCTCGTCCTCATTAAATTTTCCTGAAATGCCCCTCAAGCTACCATCGTAGAGTTCCAATGCCATAAATGCATCAAAATCATCACCCCAGGATGTATGGATATTATATTCTTTAGCATTGACAAAACCAAAACGATGATAATAGTCGGGATTTCCAAAAATAATAATACCCTTATATCCCAACTGCCTTGCTTTTTCGATAGAATGATTCATTAATAAAGAACCAATCCCCTGCTTTTGATATGATGGCAATACTGCAAATGGAACTTCGAATTCTTTATTTTCCTCATTTAGGACCTTAGCTCTTGAATAGATAATATTGCCGACGATTGTATCCTTATCACATGCAATAAAATCCAATTCTTTTACAAATGCAGGTACTTTTCTTATTTTATGCACTACAAGATGTTCATCACATCCTGGTTTGTATAAATCCCAGAATGCTTCTCTTGTCATGTATTCTACACTTTTGAAGTCCTTTTCCCTTCTAATCTGATAGAAATGTTCATTGTCGTTCTCTTCTCCTATCGTTTGAATGATTCTTAAATCAAAATATTTAAAACATGGCAACTTCTACCTAAAAATTTAGAAAATAGTAAATAGTTTCTGTATATAATCTTTTTGCTAATGTATCATTCCTCAAAATGCTTTTTTTTGCACAATTATACGTGCATGTAAATATAAATTTGTAAATAGTTGAGTTTATTTAGATTAATCATTTAGATAAATTTTTCAAACAACTTCATAAAATTGAATATTGAATTGTTTAATAAAAGCGTACAAAAAATTCGACTTTTTTATCAAGCGCTTATTATAAAACTAAAAAGATTAATTCTAGAATTCACGAATTCTAAAAAGCGGTACTGTGAATATTTTACAGTCGTATACAAAAAGTTCTAAAAGTTCTATTACAAAAGATTCTATTTTATATAGACAAAACTATATAAATCAAGTTTATTTTAGAGGTCAACTTTTGAAAAAATACGGTTATGCAAAAATATTGCATTAGCGTACAAAAAATCCGAGTTACCTATATCCCAAAAGTTTAGTGCGGGGTTATAGGTAAGTTAAAAAAACGCAACGCTATTGTAAGGATAATGCACAACCTATATTTTATAAAGTAATTAAGTTTAAAATAAATTATAATCCGTTTTATGAAATAAGCTGGATGAAACTTATTTTTGTATATTCTTTTAAACTTATGGAAAGTCTGCTTTTTTGGAAGTTGCCCTAACAAAAACACACATTTTTATAATTAGTGCTTTAAAAAACAAAATATATATTTTTGCACTTGGAAATTTTTGGTCGTGTCCACGAGTTATTGATCAATTCCGAAAAAGCGAGTACATCCCCCAATATTTAAAGAAAATGTAGAGAGATTTTTATGCTTATGGTTTTCAACAACTCACACCCACCACCCAATATACGACACCTCGATAATATAATTTCGTTCGTTTCAGCCATCAGTAGACACAATACGTATTAATAGGATTACCCAAATACGATTCTTTCTTAGACCTTCTTAGCCAGTCTATCGTAAAATCTGGGATATGATTAGCAATGAGTATACGAAAGTGTGGCTCAGCCATTGGACGTGGCTTCTAGTGTCCTGTCAACTAAAAACTGTCGAGATAAATTGGCAATAGATCGGGTAAAATTCTCACGTTATTATCCGATACTTCAGGATTGACGCGACACTAGCCAGCCAGCTACAGTACGGACCGAGTTTCGACTTTATGTCTATCCCAGAAGAATGACAAAAAAGAAAATTGAATGTAGAGTCTTAGGAAAGGTTGGATTGTGGGATAGAGGGGGAAAGAAAAGGATTATCACTGCAACTCCTCAAAATTAACTTTTAGATAAGCTGAAAAATGAAGGCTTAATTTAAGCCTCCTCTTTTTATTTTCCTTTTCTTTTCTTATCTTGTTCTTTTATTTTATCGGCCGATTCCTTAACTTCCTCAACTGGTTTTTTTATTTTGTCGTTAGTTTCCTTATCTTTCTTATCGCGCTTTGCTGCCTTCTGTTTCTTGGTCGCCAAATTATGAACCTCCGAATGTCGCTTTTTACAAATAAATAATTATAAAACAGTCTAGTATTATAAAAAGGTCGTCTTTTCTGTAATCAATTCTTATAATTTCCTTAGTTTATTGAGTTAATCCGGAAGGTTTAGACTGTCTGATCTTTAGATTGGAATATTTCTCAGGCAATTAAAGACGCATTTAGACTATGATAATGGAATTACAAAGAGAGAAGTTGGTCAAGACTTGCGCAGTGCGTCCAGCTCAATACTGGCATCAAAAATCCCTTAACTACATGGCTTCCCAGAATCTGGGAGATGTAGATCCTTGGAAGGATGTATACGAGGGCTACAGAAGCTCCTAGTGGCGCGTCAATCCTCAAAGATTTAACGATTCTGAATAGTTGCAATCGATTTTATACGATATTTTGCTGTTGACGTGACACTAGAATGGATATTGGTATACGCACGTAGAAGGCTCGGGATAGACGTGCAAAAATAACTATGCTTGGTTCCATCCGACCATGTACAGTGTAAAAACTTAAACAAAACAAGACGTCTGCACCATATTAAACTGGATGGAATGGAGGTTACACCATTATCCTTCATTTGCAGGAGCCTGAAGAACCTAAGAAGAGCACAAAGCAGGAAGAGAAATTGAAGAAGCTAACAGCTGAATTTATCAAAACACACGAACAGCTTAACAAGCTGGCGGAACAAATTAACGAGTTAGAAAAAGAGTAAACACGTTTTTCAGAGCTGGATAAAACCAGCTTTACACTTTTACAAGTATGCCCTTAAATCATCTTTGATATATCTTAATCAGATACTTCAAAAAGGGCAGGGTACTTCTTTTTTAGGGTTATGAGGAGCTCGTTGTCTAATTTTGCATTAAGAAGTGTTTTCACTGTAGAAAGCTGGTCAAGTGATAAATGCTGAGCTCCTTCAAGGTCAGCTCCTTCAAGGTTAGCCCCTTCAAGGTTAGCTCCTTCAAGGTTAGCCTCTTTAAAGTTAGCCCCTATAAGGTAAGTCCATTTAAGGTTAGCCCCTTGAAGATTAGCCCCTTGAAAGTTAGCCTCTATAAGGTAAGCCCCTTCAAGGTTAGCCTCTATAAGGTAAGCCCTTTCAAGTTTAGCCCTTTCAAGTTTAGCTCCTCCAAGTTTAGCTCCTTCAAGGTTGGCCCCTTCAAGGTTAGCCTCTATAAGGTAAGCCCTTTCAAGTTTAGCCCTTTCAAGTTTAGCTCCTCCAAGTTTAGCTCCTTCAAGGTTGGCCCCTTCAAGGTTAGCCTCTATAAGGTAAGCCCTTTCAAGTTTAACTCCTCCAAGTTTAGCCCCTTGAAGGTTAGCCCCTTCAAGTTTAGCTTCTTGAAGGTCAGCTCCATAAAGGTTAGCCCCTTGAAGGTTAGCCCCTTGAAGGTCAGCTCCATAAAGGTCAGCCCCTTGAAAGTTAGCCCCTTGAAGATTAGCCAAATGAAGTTTAGCCAAATGAAGTTTAGCCAAATGAAGTCTAGCCAATTGAAGGGTAGCCTTTTCAATGTTAGCCTCTATAAGGTTAGTCCCTTGAAGGTTAGCCTCTGTAAGATCAGCATAAAAAATATCAGCTCCTCGAAGGTTAGCCTCTTGAAGATTAGCTCCTCGAAAGTTGGCTTTTTCAAGTTTAGCTCTTTGAAGGTTAGCTCCTTGAAGGTTAGTCCCTATAAGGTCAGCCTCTTGAAGGTTAGCTCCTTGAAGGTTAGCTCCTCGAAGGTTAGCTCCTTGAAGGTTAGCTCCTCGAAGGTTAGCCCCTTGAAGGTTAGCCTCTTCAAGGTTAGCTCCTTGAAGATTAGCTCCTTGAAGGTTAGCCCCTTGAAGGTTAGCCTCTATAAGGTCAGCTCCTTGAAGGTTAGCTCCTCGAAGGTCTTTTCGCTCTGGAATATCCATTTACAATTATCGGCTTTGAACTAAAATAAGCATTACTATGCTAGGAAGATATCTTCTGCTGTTCGGGATTTAGTTTTCAAAATTGTATCGATTTACAGTCTGGGTCTATCAAGCCCGCAAGAAACAACAGCTACCTTTTAGGTATAAAACGTTGCTGTCTTTGAGAAAAGGAACACAGAAACTGTTGAGGTATAAAACACTTAAATGTGGGAATTATTTTTCCAATCAAAGTTGCGCTGGCGCACCCCGCGCAAGCAACGGGGTATGTTCACGCCACCGCTCCAAATTCCGTAAAAGAAAACAATAACCCTAATACGATTTAGTTCGAGCAGAAGTTAACAAACAAAAAACGGAATTGATAAATTGTTATCATTAACGGTTCTCGGGGAAGTTTCCATCCACGCAGCAAGCTGCGGGGTATTCGATTGAAATTAATCGTCCAGATTCATTTTTGGAAGAATATGTTATTAGCAAATTTTATCCCCATGTTATATGCTAATAAGAGTACTACCACAGCTGTTATTGACACTACAAAAAAGGGTACCACGAAAACACTCAGTATCTTTTTAACACTCAGTATCTTTTTGATTCTGTCAAACATTTGATGTTGGGGTGAGTTATTGAAAAACGAAAGCACAATACCATCTCTACACTTTTCAAAACGTGGGCTATTTTGTATGATGGACATTGTGCCCGGTTTTTCAGATTAAATCAATACAACTTAAAGAAACGAATACACCGGAGTTTTGAAAAAGCACTATGCTTTAACAATCCAGGGCCTCAAGTTTACGGTTTCTTAACTGCGTGAATCCTAATCAATAACTCACAGATAAAACCTATTATTTAGATGTCTCTACTTTGGCATCTGGAGTTGATACTTTCTCTTCTTTTAGTGCTGCATTAGTAGCTTCTGGCGCAATATTTTTGTCTGTTTCACTCATAGTTTTTACCTCTGTATATTTTTTATGCAGGTGAGCTATAAATTTAGCTCCCCAAATATTCCATTTTAGCTTTCTCAAATATTCCATATGAACCTTTCATGCAGAAGAGTTATAAATTTAGATTCCCCAAATATCCTGCATGACATAACAGTATTTAAACCTATAAATAGCCATGGATATTTTAAATTTATTTTAGATGAGAAAAAAGATCAAAATTTAATGCCTAAGCTGTAATGCAAAATATGAAAGATGTAGAGAAAAATGTAGCTTCTGATCCGAATCTTTGGGAACCGTTACAGGGTCAATGCAAAAGAGACTATAAACTGTTATGATAGCAACATTTTAGGGTAAACGTTGCTGTCATTCCTGATCCTTGAGGATCTTCAGCTCTGGTACTTCAAAAAGAGCGAAGTGTTTCTCTTTTAGTGGTTTGAGGAGCTCTTCGTTTTATTTTGTATTATGAAGTACTTTTCATTTTAGAAAGCTGGTCAAATGTTAAATAGTGAGCTTCTCTAAGGTTAGCTCCATCAAGGTTAGCTCCATCAAGGTTAGCTCCTTTAAGATTAGCCCATTTAAGGTTAGCTCCATCAAGGTTAGTCTTTATAAGATCAGCACCTTCAAGATCAGCTCCTGTAAAGTTAGTCCCTGCGAGGTCAGCTCCTTTCAGGTTAGCTCCTCTAAGCATAGCCCAATTAAGATCAGCTCCTTCAAGGTTAACTTCTCTAAGGTTAGCCCTATGAAGGTTAGCTCCTTTAAGATTAGCTCCTTCAAGGTTAGCTCCTTCAAGGTTAGCCCATTCAAGGTCAGTTCCCTCAAGGTCAGCTCCTTCAAAATTAGCTTCTCTAAGGTCAGCTCCTTTCAGGTTAACTTCTTTAAGGTTAGCCCATTTAAGGTTAGCTTCGCTAAAGTTAGCTCCTTCCAGATTAGCCCCTTCAAGGTTAGCTTCTCTAAGGTTAGCTCCTTCAAAATGGGATTCTTTCAGGTTAGTTGCTCTAAGGTCAGCCCCTATAAAGTTAGCTCTTTTAAGGTTAGTCTCTATAAGGTTACCCTCATTAAAATTAACTTCTTTAATTTCATGCATATCATAACCACTTCCCTTTATCACGAAAATTTTGTTGTCTTGTATAAAGTTTGAATAGAAAGAAACATTATTATTTAGGTTATACATAAACACGAGATGGTTATATAGTTTTCGCACATGTTCTACATAGTTAAAACATAAACTAAGTAGTATATAGTCTTCAGGAAATAGAATATCGGGTTGGTTTATTTTGACTCACGTATGATAAAACTCAAAGCCAAAGACTTCATTATCCTCGGACTATATTTGAGATGAATCCTGTATTTCTTGCATCTGCTAATGATCATGAGAACCAGGAATGAATAAAATATAAAACTCAACAATTGATTCAAAAAAACTAGAGCATTCCGGTATTATTTCAGGAAAAAGCAACAGTTTATCAATTATTTCCTAGTCTTAAAGCGAGATTAAGCTTTGAATATGGACAGCTTGTTTATGCATGTTCTCGTTTAGCTTTTCTATCTGCTCATCCTTAATGTGCAGCTGGTCCTTCAACAGGCAAGCGCCGGACAAAATACCTATTAGTATCCCAAGCGATAGCCCTGGTCTTTTAGATTAGCTTCTAGGTATATGTGCGTGGTTAGGTGTATGAAAGGATAGACGTGAAAAAATAGCTATGCTTGTTTTAGTGGATCTTGCTTTCGAATACATTTATTTTCCTTCGAATTTTATTCCCTGGTCCCCTGGATATGGTTTTTTATGATCGTTTATCCCTTCCCATATCTCGAAAGGAATTCCTTTCGGGAAGGCCTCGCATACCTGAACCTGTCCTCCGGGCTTTCTTATATAATGCTTGCATAGCATACAATTACTATATTTCCAATCATCCCATTTCGAGCCATCTAATTTTATAGTATCCCCTCATATCGCTTATTTTCTCAGGTTTCAATCCTTGTTTTAGTGGATCTTGCTCTCGAATTCGAAATCCATACAAACTCAGGAGATAAGGGACTATGTTTCAATCCTTGTTTTAGTGGATCTTGCTTTCGAATACCCTTGTTATGTTTGTTCTCCCATCTTCTGTAAAGTTTCAATCCTTGTTTTAGTGGATCTTGCTCGCGAATTTTTTTATTTCTGCTACTTCATGAACGTGTTAAAATAGCTATCCCTGATTTCCATCCAGATCACTACAGTGCCTTCGGCAGAAATGCTCACCCTATCAGTTTTCTTAATATCCCGAACCGAAGGAGGGTCAAAATACTCAAGACCCAGCTTCAAGCCTTGGTGAGGTTGCTAGAAGGCTTTTTGGGTATGTGGTGTTCTTATTCTGGCCTTTGGCAGAGATTCGGGGTCTGTTTTATAACTCTCTAAAAGATCTTTTAAAAAGCGTTAATAAGTATTTTAGTCCAGTATGATGCGGATTTTTGCGGAAACGCCATCCAAGGAGAGGCCAAAATAAAGTTCGAGGCGATGCCCACATCTGATCTTCCATAAGGTGAAAAATAGAACCTGCTGCAAGAGTAAGGACTTTGATATCTCCTCTTTTATCATATAAGTATAAACCTGTTAGAAAGAGGGTAAAAGAAAATAACAATGTATGAGCTATCATCCGTCCGTTTGCAATGGTAGAAGAAAAAATAACCATTCCTAGAGGTTTATCTATTAAGTCTGGAAGGAGCGATCCAATGACCAGATACGTTGGATCTATAATGGTCCTTAATTGCGGTATGAAAAATGCGAGTCCGAAAAAGACCCCCAGCGTGACGCCAATATGTCCAAAAAGAAGCATCGAAATTAAAAGGTACTTTAGTTACATATAAATATGGTCTAAAGGTCTGTTTCTTACAGAACTTTACCAAAATAGCAACTTTTTGACCTAAAGTGTACCATATTAAACTGGCTGGACTAGCCTATTGGTCTTGAGTGGAAACTAAAAACAGAGAAATAGCAACATTTTTAGGACAAAACGTTGCCGCCTGAAAAAAAGGTAAATAAGTTTTACTATAAAACCTATTTTCCTTTTGCTTCCTTTATATTTATTCGATTGTTTCTATTTTCTCTTTCTTGACAAAGGGCTTGCTGATTTTCTCTGGCATCCAGGCAGGCTTATTTTCGGGGGCTTTAACAACTTGTTTCCATGCCTTGAAAACGTGCACCTTCTTTGTCCCGCGTTCCCTGAGGCGGATAATCTCCGGTTTGGATTTTTTGCCTTCGCTTCGGTTTGCAGCTTTCAGAGCAGCCTGACGAGGCTGTTTTCCAGTGAAAACTCCGTGCTCATTGCCATCTTCGTCTCGCAAAACAAAATTTCTCATGTCCGATATAAAGATCACCACGCAAATTAGTTGTTAGATACTGATTAAGTGTTTAAGTATATAAAATTTTTCTTTGAATGTTGTCGATAGTTATTGGTTTATGAGAAATCCCCATTATTCTATAAAGAGTATATAAACTAAATTTTTCTATATTGTTGGCAAAATGGGAAATATTTAAATATTTATATCTTAGGATCTGGGGTGAAATAACATAGGCAGTATTTAAGAAAGTATTAAATAAATTTCACAAGTTAGATGGCTGATTTAACTTCAACTAAATTATTCATTGCCTAAGTTCGTTACAAATACTTAGCTTTTCTATCTGCTCATCCTTGATGTGCAGCTGGTCCTCCAACAGGCAAGGTCTTCACGCCTGGCATCCTTAGTATTAATATGTACCCTTATCCCAAGCGATAGCCCTGGCCTTTTAGATTAGCTTCTAGGCACATGAAGCCGGTACTTTTGGGATAGTCGCACCGCGCCAGCCTTCCACGTATCCCAGAAACCTGGTCCGTACGTGCTGACACAGTGACTAAAGTATTCATTTTACTCGTTTTAATTGCGTTGTGGAGCCGTCCGGGATATATTTGGTCCATTTGGCTACGAGCGATGGCCCTGGCCCTTTAAATTAGCCTCTAGTATCGTAAAAACCTAATTATCGAACATATTATTTGGTAGCTTCCATCAGCTGATATGGTTTTGACCTTAAATTGATGATCCACAATTAAGTTTTCGTGACACTAGGTATATGTGCGTGGTTAGGTATGTGGAACGCCTTCGGGATAGATGTGCAAAATAGCTATCCCATATTCCCGTCCAGATCACTACAATGCCTTCGGCAGAAATGCTCACCCTACCAGTTTTCTTAATATCCTGAACCGAAATTCGGCAGAGATTGGGTGTAGCCTACAAATTTATACAGGCATAAACCACCCATCAGTCCCACATTGTCATAGTCAGCTTGATCTCCTCTTTATCACAATGGTGACTTTAATCAATTCTTGCCAGTTGATGCAGAATCTGTGATTATAACTCGGTCTCTGCTGGTTTCCCAATTCTATTTCTTAAGTCTACACTGTTAACTGTACCTCTTAAGTCTACACTGTTAACTGTACCTTCCTATGTTGATTTGGTTACCATTTTCCCTAGTTCCTTTTGAAGAATCTGATGAAGTATAGCCGGCACCAATGCATGGAGAATTTGATTTCAGGCGGTAATCATGTTCACTCTGGTTTACAAAGAGAGGGTCCACATAGATGTCCATAGTTGAGCTTGCATTTTTATAATTCCCACCTATATTATCGTACAGACAGTTGTTTTCCAGCACAAAGGTATGTGTTTCAGGGAGATAATTAATCACTGCATATCCTGTCTCATTAGAGTCTTTTGTGCGTTTCTGGGTATTTACAATGATATTATTGCGTACAATCGTTTTGTATCCTGTGCCTTGAGGTGAAAGGTCAGTGGAATTATCTATGTTTGTAGAAGAAGGATACATCTGGATAATGGCTGCATGATATACGCCGTCAAATACGTTGTTTTCAATAAGGGTATCGTAAAACCCACTGGTCACGATCCCTCCTACCCAGTCAATACTGGGATTCGTACCAGTGTCGTAAAAGGTATTGTGATGAATGTGAATATTCTGCGCCTCTTCTTTGGAATAAGAATGTTCATAACCTATCAGCCAGATTCCAGGTCCATAGGTGTTATGAATAGTATTATTGTACACTTCTACATCGTTAACGATACCTGTTGTTTTCTCAATCAAAATTCCAGGTCCGCCTGCACTCCAGTGGTAAAAGGACTCGATCACGTTATCATGGAATTTTACGTGGTTTGAATTCCATATTCGAAGCCCGCTATTAGTTCTGCAGGTTATTTTATTGTTCCAGGCATCTACATTCTGACAATCAATAGCATAAAGACCATCGTGTCCTAATTTATACACTTTGTTATTGTAAAACTTAATATCGGAACTTCTCTCTACTCTTAACCCGTCTCCATGTCCGTCATGCATATACATACCATGAACGTCTATATTTTTAGAATCAAGGAAATAGATCATATTGTAATATCCTTCCCCTCTCTTTTTATCTTCATTCTTGTCATGATTTCCATTAATTTCAAATCCTTTTACAGTGACTCTATGGATTCCGGCACTGTCCATCTGTGTTATCAGGGACTTAGCCACTGGCCAGTCTGCGTTGTCTTCAAGTTTAATTACAGCTGTACGGTCTCCCTCAAGGACTGTATCGTTCCCAATTAAAATACTGTCAGAGATTACGTATGTATTTGGGCCTTTCAAATGAACGGTTGAAAACTCTGGATTTTCTGCAACATATTCAAGAGCTTGATTTATTTCTACCTGATCATCACTCCCATCGCAGGTGAAGTTTCCACTTCCATCGCCAGCTACATACACAGTCTTATTTGACGGCTTAGGGGAAAAGTTGGACTCTATGGTATGAAAAATGAGTATTCCCAGTGCAATCAAGAAAATGAGAATTACAATGAAAACTCCTAATTTTTTCCTGTTTTGCCGTACGTACCTAAGATATTTTTCGTTCATTTTATCCTTACTTTTAATTATAAACTTCAATCATGAAAAGATTAAGAGAGTGAATATTTAATTTGACTGATAAAATAAATATATAATTAATATTTGGAAATATGTGCAAGAGTTCTTATGCTATCCTTACTTTTAATTATAAACTTCAATCATGAAAAGATTAAGAGAGTGAATATTTAATTTGACTGATAAAATAAACATATAATTAATATTTGGAAATATGTGCAAGAGTTCTTATTCTTAAGATTTTCAGTAAATACCTGAGTTTCCAAATTTTAAGCGCACACGCCTAATTCCACAAGTCTGATAGGTCAGATGATTGTGATTTTGAAATTAGAACCTGCAGTTCATGTGCTTAAGTTTAAGCACATAATTCGATATCATGAGAAGTTTATGCGCCTAAAAAAGCGGAACTTAGGTAAATAACCTACAACTAATATAATACGGGACTTATGCCCTTGAATACCTCTCCCATTTGGTAAATTGTCCAGACATCGGTAAGTTTGATATTGTTTTATCTATGTTTTAAGAGGTTCTTACCGCAGTGGAATTGTTATCAGAGTCACTTTCTAATTTGCTATATGGATTTTTTTAGATCTTCCCCTGAATCATTTCCCTCTATGTTAGTTTCCTATTCTCCTTTTTTGTGGCGAGGTGCTTATTAAGATATCCCTTTTCCATTGCAATCAGCCGAATTGAGCATATGTCAAATACGGGGCATCTGATCTTCCAACTGCTCAAGATGTATTGGAGTAGTCAACCCCCCTCATGGCATTTAATAATAAAAACATGCTTAACCAAAAAAAGGAAAATATCAGGATTTAATTATGTAATAAAGCTTTTTTAAGGGGTATTTATACAATATATTCTTTGATTGATTGTTAACACTTAATTAGTGGTTCGATAAAGTATTAATCTCTGTGATGTTGTTTGAGGGATCAAACTTTGTTTTAAATGTTTCCACAATTTCAATGAGTGCTATACATAGCTTCTAAATGTTAGTCAAATCTAAGCTGAACCTTTTGAGGGAGCTTCAATTAGGCTTTCTTTTAGAACTTATGTACTTGAAGTTAAAATCAGGCACAATAAAAGTTGGGGTTAAATACATATTTTCTACAGTTATATTTCATTCTACTTTTTTCCACTATCTTCGGCAGAAATTTGATGCCCACACCAGTCTTCGGAATATATTTCGAGCAACCTTCGCTAATCGCGTGGTATATTCCCAGAATCTGGGAGACACAAATGCCTAGGAAGGGTGTGTATACAAGGGCTACAGAAGCTCCTAGAGAGGATATCCATATACGCACGTAGAAGGCTCGGGGATAGTAGTGCAAAATAGCTACGCCAAGTTCTGCCTTAGCCCCGTATATGCGCCAGCTTCAATAATAAGTGGCTTCTGTGCCATATTAAGCTGGCTGGAATGGACCATTGGTCTCGAGTGGAGGTTAAAAACAAAGAAATAGCAACCTTTTAGGGTATAACGTTGCTATCCTGGATGGTTTTATCGATCTTAAGAATGAAAAATGGTCCTGAAACTCTTATGGTTTGAAAATACGAGATTCAAAGGAGCAATTTTGAGTTTTGGGATCGGCTCTCAAAGAGCATACTTTTAATGAATATATTTTTAAATGAATATATTTTTATGGATATAAGGAAACACTGATAGCATTAAACACTGATAGCATTAAACACTGATAGCATTAAACACTGATAGCACTAAACACTGATAGCATTAAACACTGAGCATCAAACACTGACAGCATTACTTTCTGACTAATTTTACATAAAATCACTAAAATATTCTAAAGTCGATAAATATTTATACAATAAATATAATCTACCCACTCATCGTATGATTGAAACCTCAAGCTCCCTCTTCTTGCATTTTACCGATTTATTTCCTCCATACTTTTTTGAGGCGCTGCTTTAGTTTCATAGGTTTTAACGCTGCTTTGCAGGAGAAACAGTTTTTCTAAGCTGAAAGTATTGAAGAAGAACAGAATAAAAATTGAAAACAAGATATGTGTGAGATTCATATTCATCAGGCTCAGTTCGCCACAGAATAATTAAAAAATAACTTATTTGCGGATTAATACTTTCAATACGCTATATCACTTTATTAATAAAAAGGCTCACTTTTTGTTATATATGCTGAATTTTCACACATTTAGACCCGAGCATTAAATTCCCATGAATAAATTCTCACTTTAAATATCCATACACTAAATTCTCACTTAAAATTTCCATTTAACCGATTCAACCGAGACAAGAAAAACCCGAGAGAAGGAAAATGAAAAATATTATTATTAAAGGGGCGCGGGAACACAACCTGAAAAATATCACGGTGGAACTCCCGCGGGACAAGTTCATTGTTATTACAGGCGTCTCAGGCTCTGGGAAATCAACCCTGGCTTTTGACACGATTTATGCCGAAGGACAGAGGCGCTATGTGGAGTCCCTCTCAGCTTATGCGCGGCAGTTCCTCGGGCTTATGAACAAGCCGGATGTGGACAGCATCGAAGGCCTATCTCCGGCAATTTCCATTGAGCAGAAAACTACATCCAAAAATCCCCGGAGTACGGTAGGGACAGTTACTGAAATCTATGATTACCTGAGGCTGCTTTTTGCCAGAGTCGGGACTCCTTACTGTCCGGTCCACAACATAAAAATCGAGTCTCAATCCCCGGAAAGGATTGCAGACAGCATCAGCAGGGAATGTGCAGGCGTTGTCACCATCCTTGCACCAGTCGTTCGCCAGAAGAAAGGAACTTATCAGCAGCTCTTCAGGGACCTCAATAGCGAAGGCTTTACCAGAGTCCGCGTAAATGGGGAGATTCACAGGACCGATGACGAAATTACCCTTGACCGCTACAAAAAACACGATATTGAAGTAGTGGTTGACCGTCTTGACCCTGCAGAAGACCGTTCAAGGCTTGTCGAAGCCTGCGAAAACGCCATCAAGAAAGCAGAAGGACTCTTGATTGCTGTTGACTTGGAAGGAAAAGACCACCTTTATTCTTCGAATATGGCCTGCCCGGTCTGCGGCATGGCTTTTGAGGAACTCCAGCCCAGGATGTTTTCCTTCAACAGTCCCTTCGGGGCCTGTGAAGCCTGCAATGGGCTCGGGATTAAGATGGAGTTTGACCCTGATCTGATCATTCCGGATAAAACTCTCTGTCTCGCGGATGGGGCCGTGGCCCTGTACAAAAATTACCTGGACGGCTATCGGAACCAGTACCTTGCAGCTGTGGCAAAACATTTCGGTTTTGACATTTTTACTCCTATTGAAGCTCTCTCCGACGAGCAGTACAGAGTCCTCATGTACGGTTCGGACGAAAGCATCCATTTCAGCATGAGCATGAAGAACGGCGATGCACAGTGGTCTCACAAAGGCACCTGGGAAGGGCTTCTCCCGCAGTCTGAGCGGCTGTACAACCAGACTAAATCCGAGTACCGGCGAAAGGAACTTGAAAAATTCATGCAGGTTAGGCCCTGCCCTAAGTGCGAAGGCAGGCGCCTGAAGGAAAAAGTGCTCGCAGTAAAACTCGGTGATAAATCCATTGTTGATGCGACGGATCTCTCAATTATAGAAGCTATCCGGTTTTTTGAAAATCTGAAACTCTCGGAAAAGGAGAAGGAGATAGCAAAGCAGGTTTTAAAGGAAATTCACTCAAGACTTGGTTTCCTTGAACATGTGGGACTCGGTTACCTTACCCTTTCCAGAAGTGCAGGTACCCTCTCAGGCGGAGAAGCCCAGAGAATCCGGCTGGCTACACAGATTGGCTCTAATCTCATGGGCGTGCTCTATGTGCTCGACGAGCCGTCGATAGGGCTGCACCAAAGGGACAACGAGAGGCTTATCCAGACTCTTCAAACTCTGCGAGATCTTGGAAATACCCTGATAGTTGTAGAACACGATGAAGATACCATCCGGGCTGCGGACCATGTACTCGATATAGGGCCAGGCGCAGGCATCCATGGGGGCTATGTGGTAGCCGAAGGTACGCCTGAAGAAATAGAAAAGAATCCTGAGTCTCTGACAGGCCAGTACCTCTCCGGAGAAAAACAGATAAATCCTCCTGCTTTCCGTCGACGGAGCGAGGCTTTCATCCGGCTTAAAGGCTGTCGGGCAAACAACCTCAAGGATATCGATGTGAATATTCCAATAGGACTCCTGACAGTGGTCACAGGAGTTTCGGGATCGGGCAAGTCCACGCTTATTTATGATACTCTGTACAAAGCCCTGATGAAAAAGATCAATAAATCAAGCGTAACTCCCGGGGACTATGACGAGCTGGTTTTTGATTCCGAGATAGACAAGGTAATCGTTATTGACCAGAGCCCTATTGGCAGGACTCCGCGCTCGAACCCTGCCACCTACACCAAGGTTTTTGATGCTGTCAGGCAGGCTTTTGCCGAAACGAAGGAAGCAAAAATCCGGGGCTATAAAAACGGACGTTTCTCTTTCAATGTGAAAGGAGGGCGCTGTGAGGCCTGTCAGGGAGAAGGGCTGATAAAGATTGAAATGAACTTCCTGCCTGACGTATATATCGAGTGTGAGGAATGCAAAGGTACCCGTTACAACCGGGAAACTCTCGAAGTAAAGTACAGGGGAAAATCGATTGCAGAAGTTCTGGACATGACAGTAGAGGAAGCTGCAGAGCATTTCGAGAACATCCCTGCAATCAAAGGCAAGCTCGATACCCTGACCAGAGTCGGACTGGGCTATATAAAGCTCGGTCAGAGTTCGACAACGCTTTCCGGAGGGGAAGCCCAGAGAATTAAACTAACAAGAGAGCTCTCCAAAAAATGTACCGGAAGGACTATATATCTCCTTGATGAGCCCACGACTGGGCTTCACTTCCATGATGTAAAGAAATTGATCTCAGTCCTGAACGGGCTTGTTGCAAAAGGAAATACTGTTGTTGTAATCGAGCATAACCTGGATGTAATCAAATCAGCGGACTATATCATTGATCTCGGTCCTGAAGGTGGAAATGCAGGCGGAGAGATAATTGCTGCAGGCACACCTGAGGAAGTATCCAGGGTTCAGGAGAGCCATACTGCTTGTTTCCTTGCACCCAGGCTTTCAGGAGGAACATCGTACATGGAAGTCTGTGGGGCAGAACCTATTGAGGCCGTTTTCGAAGAAGGAGAAGCTTTTGAAACCGATTATGAAGACTTTGAAGATGACACCGGCGAGGACGACTCTAGTGAGGATGACTCTGGTGAGGACTTTGAAGATTCTAAAGGCTCTGAAGAATTCAAGCACAGCAGACATAGAGCAGGCAAAGCATTTGAGGAACATATGCTTTGAAGTATTCCAAACTTGAAAACTTGAAGTTAAGAGGATTTTAAAAGGCTTAAAACATGATTGACCTGGAAGCTCTTCCCCACCTGCCTGGTTGTTATCTTTTCAAGAATGAAGAGGGGACTGTGCTGTACGTGGGCAAGGCAAAGGACCTTAGGAAAAGGGTGAGCAGTTATTTCCAGAAGCGAGATCATGACCCGAAAACGGAGAGTCTTGTGCAGGCCGTCAGGAAGCTTGACTTCATTGTCACAAATACTGAGGTAGAAGCCCTCCTCCTTGAAAATACTCTTATTAAGAAACACTGGCCAAGGTACAATATTGCCCTCAAGGACTCAAAGAGGTATGCCTGTATCCATCTGACTGAAGAAAAATTTCCCAGGATCAGGCTTGCCAGAAAGAAGATAGATAATGGAAATTTTTTCGGGCCCTTTGTTTCTGCAAAGGAAAGAGATTATGTTTTTGAAGTTGTAAGAAAGACTTTTCAGCTAAGGACCTGCAAACAGATGCCAAAACGTGCATGTCTTCGTTATCACATCGGGGCATGTAGCGGGCCCTGTATTGGGGCAATTTCCCAGGAAGAATACGAAGAAAAAGTGAAGAGAGCCACTTCTGTCCTGAAAGGCAATATCAAAGAATTTATCGAGTCCATGGAAAAGGAAATGAGAGAGCTGGCTGCAAAGCAGTTGTTTGAGCAGGCTATGGCTCTCAGGGATGAGATTTCTGCTCTTGAAAGTCTTCAGGAAAAACAAAATATGGAGAGGCAGAAGAAGCATAATGAGGACATCCTGAGCTACATTGTCAGGGATAATACCGTCTATCTCATGCTCTTCAAGGTCTATAAAGGCACGCTTGAGGACAAGCAGGACTATGTCTTTGCCTTCGGGGAAAACTTCCTGGAAGAATTCCTTGTACAGTACTATTCCGAAAATGAACCTCCTGAAGAACTTATCCTGCCTGAGCTTCTTGAAGAGTCGCTTGCCGATTTTCTGTCCCACTTGAAAGGAAAAAAAGTAAAAGTTACGGTTCCGAAACAGGGAGAGAAAAAAGAACTCCTCGACCTTGCTCTGAAAAATGTTGAGATCGGGTTTTTCGGAGACCGGAAAAAACTCGAAGCCCTGCAGAGTAGACTTTCCCTTCCAAAACCTCCTAATGTCATAGAATGTTTCGATATCTCACATCTCTCAGGTACGGCAACCGTCGGCTCCATGGTGCAGTTCCGGGGAGGCAGGCCTGACAAACACAACTATCGCCGCTTCAAAATAGAGAGTGTCGAAGGAATCGATGACTTCGCTTCCATTGCCGAAGTTGTCCACAGGCGTTATTCTCGCCTGCTTGAGGACGAACATGACATGCCTGACCTGATTATCATAGACGGAGGAAAAGGGCAACTTTCCTCAGCTTTTCAGGAGCTTCGGAAGCTTAAGCTCAGAATTCCGATTATTTCTATTGCCAAACGGGAAGAAGAAATCTATGTGCCAGGGCTCAAGTCTCCTCTCCCTATCAAAAGAGACGAGAAAGCGTCTCTCTTTGTCCAGGAAATCCGAGACGAAGCCCACAGGTTTGCAATTACCTACAACCGCCTGCTCAGGCAAAAATCGCTGATACAGTAATTGTCGAAAACTCATGATCCCTTAATTGTCTATATGTTCCCCCTATTTAGTTTTTCAATCCTAAGGTCTTGATTCCATGAAATCCTCCAGTAAGAAATCCGAGCCATTATCCGAAAAAATACCCGAAACAATACACGATGCCCGATACAGGGACAGCCCGCAGTTCAAACTTGTTTCCGATTTTGAACCCAGAGGTTCCCAGCCGCAGGCAATCGAAAAACTTGTGGCCGGGCTGAAGAAAGGAGACCGGTCCCAGACTCTTCTCGGGGTAACAGGGTCAGGGAAGACCTATACTGTTGCAAATGTCATAAACCAGATCCGGAAACCAACCCTGGTTATTGCCCACAATAAGACTCTGGCTGCCCAGCTCTATAACGAGTTCAGGGAGTTCTTTCCTGAGAACAGGGTGGAGTATTTTGTCTCATATTATGATTACTACCAGCCAGAATCCTATCTTCCTGCCAAAGACCAGTATATTGAAAAAGATGCCCAGATCAACCCGAAGATCGAGCAGATGCGCCTTGCAGCCACAGCCTCCCTTATGTCGCGCCAGGACGTAATTGTGGTAGCGTCTGTCTCCTGCATCTACGGGCTTGGCAATCCTGAGAACTTTCAGAAAATGGGGTTTGAACTGAAGGTTGGAGATAAAGTTCAGAGAAAAGAAATCCTCCTGAAACTTATCGATATCCTGTTCGAACGCAACGACCTTGAACTCATGCCCGGACGCTTCAGGGTAAAAGGAGACACCATTGACATTATTCCCGGATACTTTGATAATATCATCCGGATTGAACTCTTCGGAGATGAGGTTGACCGGATTTCCGAAGTGGACAAGCAAACAGGACAGAGAAAGGAAGAGATGGACTATTTCTTTGTCTATCCTGCAAGGCACTATGTAATTCCTGAAGAGGAGCAGAAAAGTGCAATCCAGTCCATTCTCGAAGAACTTGAAGAACGCCTGCCTGAACTCGGGCTGCTTGAGTCTCACAGGCTGAAGCAGCGTACTCTCTACGACATGGAAATGATAGAAGAAACCGGCAGCTGCAAGGGTATTGAAAATTATTCAAGGCATTTTGACCACAGGCAGCCCGGAGAGCAGCCTTTCTGTCTAATTGATTATTTCCCTGATGATTTCCTCCTGGTCATTGATGAGAGCCACCAGACTATCCCGCAGCTGCACGGGATGTATAATGGGGATCGCTCCCGAAAAAAGAGCCTCGTAGACTACGGCTTCAGACTTCCGAGTGCCTTTGATAATAGACCTCTAAAATTTAATGAATTCGAGCAATATATGAAAAAAGTGATCTTCGTCTCGGCAACCCCTGCGGACTACGAGAGGGAGCACTCTGCTCAGATTGTAGAACAGATCATCCGGCCCACAGGTCTTGTTGATCCTGAAGTAGAGATTCGTCCTCTCGAGGGTCAGGTCAGAGATGTTATGCAGGAGATTCGGAAGATCGTGGAACGGGGAGACCGTGCCCTTGTGACCACCCTGACCAAGAAACTGGCTGAGGAACTGACTGAATTCCTTGCAAAAAATGAGATCAAAGCTCGCTACCTGCACTCTGATATCAAGACAATAGAAAGGACAGAAATTATCCGGGAACTCCGGCTTGGAAAGTTCGACGTCCTTGTTGGGATCAACCTGCTTAGGGAAGGGCTTGATATCCCTGAAGTCGGCTTCATCGGCATCCTTGATGCAGATAAAGAAGGCTTCCTCAGGGACTCAAAGAGCCTCATCCAGATCATAGGCCGTGCAGCTCGGAACGCCAGTTCGAAGGTCGTCCTCTATGCAGACAACATGACCGATTCCATCAAAAAAGCGGTTAATGAAACCGAGCGCCGCCGCACCATGCAGATCGCCTACAACAGAGAACACGGAATCGTCCCTGAAACTATCCGCAAACCCATCAGGGAAAAAGTAGTGGACATAACCGATATCAAACATATTCCGAAAACAGATATTCCCAATGTTGTCATTGAGCTGGATGCGGAGATGAGAGAAGCTGCCGACAGGCTTGATTTTGAGCGTGCAATTCAGATAAGAGAAATGATAAAGAAGCTGGAGAAAGAGATAAAGGTGGCCTGAAGTGGTCTGAAGTGGCCTGAAGTAGCTTGAAGTGGCTTGAAGTGGCGAAGGGTCTGAAATGTCCGAGCCTTAAAGAAACTCGGCTATCTCATCTCCTCGCAAGGAAATTGATTTTTTTCTTTTGTTCATCTTGGGGTATTTTAGTCAGAGAAGCCGAAATTCAAGACCTCTGGCTTAAAATCTCTTTTCCTCCCAAAAACATTTCGGCATAGTCTGCCGATTTGCCGGCATCTTTGGGACTGGTGAAAGTTAGGCCCCTTGGCCCCAGAATGCAGGATAGAGGTTTTGCCCTTTCAAAATCCATTCTGCCTTCCTCATCAAAAAAGTTCTCATCAACTTCCAGGTTTACGACTTTTCCTATGATGAGTGAGAACTTTTCTCTTAGGATCTCCTCCACAAGGGTACATTCGGCCCAGGCAATGCATCCTTCAATGCTAGGAGCCCTGATTTCTTCGGATGGACGGGACTTTAGACCGGCCATTTCGAATTCGTCTACTTCCGGGAGATAATTCCGGGAACAGATCATTACAGCTTCTGCCATCTCGATGGGAGGTATATTGATAACAAACTCCCCGGTTTCACGGATGTTTGTGAGAGTGTCGCGCTTGAGCCAGGAAGCAAGCACTACTTCTTCCAGCGGGCGGAGGATTGGCGTTATATTAGACCAGGGAGCAGCATTTCGGATCCCTTCCTTTGAGACCGTGGAAATAAGGGCAACGGGCAGGGGAAATATTTGCTCTCTTTTACTTGGTTTTAATTTCATTCATTCACCTCAGAATTTCTGAATATAAAATGTTATTATTTCTTATTGATCTAATCTTTTGTGTTACTTAATACAAGTAACTTTTCATAATGATAAATGTGAATTGGAGACAAATGCTTCATATCCTGGCCTGATGGTTTATCAAAAGCCAAGTAAAGTTTCTTCTTTGTTTTTTTATATATTATCTATACCACCTTATATAATTCAAATCCTAATATCTTTCGTAACTTAATTTAATCCTCAAAGGCTATAGCTATCGATTATATTTCTTTTCTCAAGTATACAGTCTGAAGTATATTTAACTAAATAAGTTTATCAATTTATAATTATATATGGAAAACGTTCTCTTAGTTTTTTAAAAAGGAGTTTGAATAAATGAAAGTAGTACACATTATTGGAGTCCTGATTTTTTTATTATTCATAGTTGGCTCTGCAAGTGCATGTTCTTTGAGTCTTGAAAAGTCAGCTTTGACAGCAACATATGATTCTGAAGGACAGACGATCACGTACAAGTACGTCGTGAAAAATACAGGAAAAGAGAACATAAAAGGCCCTATAAAGGTCACAGACAACAAAATTGGTACATTCACGATAAGACAGAGTGATCTTGCATCTGGTAAAAGTGTTACAGGGACAGCGACCTACAAGATAAAAAAGGCTGACCTTGAAAAAGGTTCTGTGACCAATCTGGCCAGAGCAACAGGTACATACAAGGGTAACAAAGTTACATCGAATCAGGCAAAAGCAACGGTCACAGCCATATAGAAGCCGGCTTTGACTATAGTAAAGTCAGCGTCGCCTACAACTTACTCCGCTTTAAACCAGAAGATCACGTACACGTATGTCGTGAAAAACACAGGAAATGTGAACATAAAAGGCTCTATCAAGGTTACAGACAATAAAATTGGTGCATTCACGATAAGCCAGAGTGATCTTGCACCTGGTAAAAGTGTTACAGGTAAAGCTACCTACAAAATAAGCCAGGCTAACCTTAATTCAGGTTCCGTGACCAATACAGCATATGCAACAGGTAAATACAAAACCTGTAAAAACGGTTACCAGCAAATTAAATCAAATGTTGCAACTGCAACTGTCACAACCAATAAGAAACCGGCTCTGACAATAGCAAAGTCAGCATCGCCAACAACTTACTCCGCTTTAAGCCAGAAGATCACGTACAAGTACGTTGTGAAAAACACCGGAAAAGTGAAAATTACCGGACTCACGGTTACAGACAACAAAACCAAAGTGACCCTGCCAAGCAAGACTATTGAACCTGGTAAAAGTGTTACGGGAACAGCGACCTATACTATAACCCAGGCTGATCTTGATACAGGTTCTGTGACCAATAAAGCATATGCAACAGGTAAATACAATAACCAGCAGGTTAAGTCAAATGAAGCAACAGCAACAGTTACGGCAGCCGGTAAGCCTTCTCTGAGCCTTGAAAAGACAGCGTCTCCTAAAAAATATAGTACTGCAGGACAGACGATTACATATGCTTACAAAGTGACCAACACCGGCAGTGTTGTAATCTCCGGACCTATTAAAGTTACAGATGACAAACTCGGCACTGTACTTATATCGAATACTGCCCTTGGACCTGGCAAAAATATTACAGGGACAGCTACCTACACGATAACCCAGGCCGACATAAAAGCAGGTTCAGTAACCAATGAAGCGCTTGCGACAGGCATATACAACTGTAAAGAAGTCAAATCAAACGCTGCCACCGAAATAATAACAGGAAGTACCGATATTCCAGAGTTTCCTTCAATAGCTCTGCCAGTTGCAGCAATACTCGGACTGATTTTCATTTCACAGTATAGAAGGAAAGAGAAATAATCATACTCTTTCTTTATTTTTACCTCTGTTTTCTTTCAGGCTCAATCCCCGTTAGAGCCCCCTTTCCTGGAATCTTCATTCTCATTATCCGTTTCTTCAGTTTTTTCAGTTTCGGCTCTTTCCATTTCTTTTTTTATCCGGGCCTCTCTTTCAACTTCAGTTTTAATCTTTGATTCATGTATCTTTTTTGTACTATGCTTAGGATGAGCAAAAATCGCCACGAATATCGTAAATAAGTAAGTAACAAAACGAACATCCTTTTTATCTATACTATGTTATGTAATATAGATCATAATATCTTTCATAACTTAATTTAATATTGAAGGCTGCTCATCATGAATTTGTCTGTTTCAATTAATATACAGTCTGAAGTATATTTAACTAAATAAGTTTATTAGTTTATAATACATAGACGGAAAAAATATCTTAGTTTCTTAAAAGGAGTTCCAATAAATGAAACTAATACGAATTATAGGAATTCTGGTGTTTTTATTGTTCATAGTTGGCTCTGCAAGTGCATGTAATAGTGGATATTGTAATAATAACTACTATTCTCTTGACCTTGTGAAGTCAGCTAATCCTGCAACTTACGACCATGTAGGACAGGTGATAGAATACACGTACACTGTGACAAACAAAGGAAGTGCAATAACAGGAACTATTACTATCACGGACAACAAAATTCCTGGCATGATCCGTATCGACGATGATCTTGAAAAAAATGCCCAGGTCACAAGAAAAGCTAACTACGTGATAACTCCAGACGACCTAGATAGGGGCTATGTGACCAACACAGCCACTGCAACTACAATAGTTAGTGGTAAGACCATATAGGATGAGGCTACAGCAAAGATCACACTCAATAAGAATCCGGCTCTGACAATAACAAAGTCAGCATCTCCGCCAACTTACGACCATGTAGGACAGGAGATAACGTACACGTACACCGTAGAAAATACAGGAAATGTTAAAATCTATGGACCAATCACGGTTACGGATGACCACATTGACAACAATCATCCATTTACAATATTATCAAATGGTGAACTTGCAGTCAGTGATGAAATCACCTATACAAGAACCTATATCATAACCCAGGCAGATTTTGATACAGGTTTTGTGACCAATTCAGCACAGGCTATAGGTAAACATAGGATAAGGGAAAACAAATACAAACAAGTTTATTCAAACAAAGCAACAGCAACGGTAACAGTAACACAGACTCCCCCGCCAGATACTCAAATACCAGAATTCCCGTCAATAGCTCTGCCAGTTGCAGCAATAATCGGATTGATTTTCATTTCACAGAGAAGGAAAGAGAAATAATCACACTCTTTCTTTATCCTTTAACCTTTTGTTTTTCTCTCAGTCCCCGTTCCCGTCAGAGCCCCCACTGTCAGTATCTCCATCCTCGTTTTCCGTTTCTTCAGCTTTTCCAGTTTCGACTCTTTCCATTTCTTTTTTTATTCGGGCTTCTCTTTCAGCCTCAGCTTTCATCTCTGATTCATGTATCTCTTTTACACTATGTTTCGGATAAGCAAAAATCGCTATGAGTGCCACAAATAAAGTAAGTAACAAAACGAGCATCATATTCAATATGGGCTTATATGCACCAAATGAAGTCTCAGGCTCAAATGTCAAGCAAAGTCCCTTTCTGATTTTTTTTGGATATTATCTATGCCCTCTTATATAATTTGAATACTAATATCTTTCATAACTTAATTTAATATTCAAAGGCTTTAGTCATTGATTGTTTCTTTTTTCAATCTTATACAGTTTAAAGTATATTTAACTAAATAAGTTTATTTATTTATAGTTATATAAGGAAAATGTTTACTTAGTTTTTCTGAACGGGGTTTTAATTATGAAAACAGTATATTTAATTGGAGTACTGGCGTTTTTGCTAGTTACGGTTAGTTCTGCGAGTGCATCTACAGTAATTCCCGTAAATATTTATAAGGATGATCCGGGGGATCCTACTCCTCCTAACACTGCTATTACGGCAATATGTAACGTAAATACTATAACTATTCAAGCGACTCCAACTAACGGAGCCATCAGTTTACCAACAAACTTTGATATTACAAGTGTATACTTGCCTATACCTTACAATACCGGAGCTCATGCATCTGCGGCTGGTGAGACATGGACTTATACTGGCGATCATATGCCAAGTTTGGGAGGCTTCTTTGGATCTATTCCTGACGTCTCAGAATGGCAAGGAGAAAATAGGATAAAATCTGGAGGACCAATTGTAATATATTCTGAAAACATTGAGTCACAAATTAGGGCTATTAGTGGTTACTCAATTGTTGTCAAGGTCAGCTGGAATGGGGATCAAAGCAACTGGGTTGGAGGCAAAGCAGAAATTCCTGAATTTCCCTCAATGGCCCTACCGATTGCGGCAATAATGGGAATAATGCTCATTTTTGGAAGGAGAAGACAGGAATAAGTGATTAACTTTTATTGAGTGATTTTCTTTTAAAATTTTAATTTTTTTCTCTTCTTCTCCTTTCAGGTTCTCTTTTTCAGCTTTAGTTTTCCTTCCCGCTCTGAGTGATTTTTCCACTAAAAAATGAATTAAGATAAAAAATCAAACACAGTATCTCTTCATACTCTTTTATTATATACACTCAATCATATAATTTGATCATTAATATTTTTCATAATTTAATTTTATATTCAATGGTTACAGTTGCTGATTATTTATCTTTTTTAAACTATACTGTCCAAAGTATCTTTTAATAAATAAGCTTATCTATTTATTATTATATTAATCCACATTTGCTTAGTTTCTATGAATGGGAGTTCGAATAAATGAAAATAGCATATATTATTGGAATTCTTGCACTTGTGGTTCTATCGACAGATACAGCCAGTGCTCAGAGTTTTGATTTGAGCTTTTCTAACACTGCAGGAGCTACAGATCTTGTAGCTGTTCATGCTACCTATGAAGGAAAAGTAATAACTGTCTGGGCTACGGATAAGACCACTGGAAACGCTGTTAGAATCGATGAAATTGCGTTTAACCTTCCTTCTTCCGATGTGGAATCGACAACAATAACAAATGGTAAAAAAACCATTGATGTATACAATGTCGTGGATAATTCAGGAGAGTACTGGGATCTTAAAGGAGGAAATTCCCCATATCAAATAAGCAGTGTTGGACAATATTTATCCGCCTATAAATCTTCAGGATCGCATGCCAATAGAGTAATAGTTACATTGAAGAATCCTGTCTCCGACATACCTAATAACGGAGCTGGTTTTGAGATAGCAGCTCATGTTGCCTGGGGAAGCGGTAGTGCTTTTTTTGCAGGCCCCTGCACAAGTTGTACCGAAAATCCTCCAGATGATACAACCCAAATTCCCGAGTTTCCCTCAATAGCCCTGCCAGTTGCAGCAATAATCGGATTGATTTTCATTTCACAGTCCAGGAGAAGAGAAAGATAATCTCGTTTTCCTTCTTCTTTTATCTTTTTCAATCCTTCTTCGAGTAAAGATTAAACATAATACTCGACATAGAAGCGGTAAGCAACCTTAAGTTCCTCCATTTCTCTGGGTCCCAGTTCAAAATCAGGCTGACTGGTTTTGTAAATCTTTTCCCCTAAGTTTTTGAAGGTGGCTTCGCACTTTATGTTTTCAGGAAGTTGAGCCTCAAAGCTGTCGCACTTCCCACATGTTTTCTGGACAAGAGATTTTATTTCTTCGAGACTAAAGGCTTTTTTATTTTCAGGGCTGTAATTTACCTCAACTATCAATTCTTCCTTGCTCTGTAAATCTGCCCAGAAGCCGGAAAGTTCGGTTCCTTCTATTTTGTAATCCTGAAGCTCGAAACTTCTCGTGATTGTGTTCTTTATTTTACCCTCTTCCATATGCTTAGTTTAGGAAGTGGAGATATATAAACTCTCTTAAAAACAAAACAGATTCTTAAGGACATAACAACTCTGTAACAAATCCGCAGTAAGGAGATCTTCCAAAGTCCAGCATTTCATCACTCTAGAGTCTCTAAATCTTTATATAATATTTTACCCTTCGAGATATTCAGGGAATACGTTCAAAATCGTTTCATTTATTTCAAGATCATTTCTTATTCTAAGTGCATCTTTCTCTGGAATCCAATACTTAGATTCATCTCCAAAATGGATATAACACCAGACGAACTTTTTCAGTTGGAGATTATTTTTATCCAGCATCTCAAGAAAACTTTCGTCTTTAAAAACAGGAGTTTTAGCTCTCCTATAGATGATGATTCTCTCGATCTACATTTGTTTTGGCTTACTTTTTCCTGAGTTTCCATCCTCCATACAGGCAGGCCCCGCTTCCTAATAAACTAAAGCCTGGAGTGGAGTTAGTTTTACTCGATTTACTTCCATTATCAGATTTGGAATTATTGTTGTTTGAATTCTCAAATTCTCCAGTTTTTTCTTCAGACGATGATAAGTTAGTTTCTTCAACTCCTTCGTCTAACCTCACTTTTTCAGAATCATCAAAAACAACTGGAACGTCAGTAACATTTTGTTTTCTTGCTTCTTCGTCAATAATCTGGTAAATTTCTTTAGCGAAAGCAGTCTTTTCTTCAGAGGACAGGTTTTCATAAATCCCTACTTCTATTCTGGTGAACCCGACTCCATATGCTATTACCTGTTCTTTTCCCATATACGGAGCCATTTTTTCACGGATACCGTGTACAATCAGCATCCGCTTATTCACCCATGAGTCAAACTCTGTCTCGTCTTTCAACAGAGGAATTTTTCCATAAGTAGCAATACTCCCATTCATGAGCTGCTCAGGCTTCCCCTTCATATATTCTTCAATAATATGTATGTCTGATTCGGATAGATTCTTTGTACTTTCTCCACACCAGTGATAAATGCCCTGTTCCGAATCCAGTGGGATTTCTTCTCTATAACTACCATACCCAAACTCTATAGGAATATCCTGTATACCCATCTCTTTTGCAGAGTTGTTAATTAGAGAGTATATCTCGCTCATCAATGACTCATCAACATTACCATACTTAAATAAAATTACAAAGTAACCCTTGTCATTAGTCCCGCATGTTACCACTTCTCCATGAGGATACATGTATTTTGAGGCAAGACGGTCTTTTACCTTATTACCGAGCTCTTCAAGGGTTGAGTTCCAGTTTTCTTTTTGTTCTTCGGTCTTCAATACAGGAAGTTTGCCATATCCGGCAATTATAGTATTTCCGTATGAATTAAGACCAAAAAAGTAGCGATAATAGCTATAATACACATTGCTTACTTCATAATTCGAATAGTTGTCTAATATTATTGGGACACTGATACAAATTCCCTTATTAGCCATTTCTTTTTCTATAGATTTAGTAAATTCATCACTTTTTTTCCACTCTCTTAAATTTTTATTTAATCCATTCTTCAATTTCTGTTCATACATTGACCAGACGCCAAATTCTGTTTCAGTCGCAGGTCTATCCGGTACCACATCAAGACTATATACGTCTACAAATATTCGATATTCATCTTCCGAGGTCTTGTTTTTTACTACAGTCATGGCCCCAATACGAGGATAGCCATATTCAACCACCTTAGTTGATTTGATTTCCCCATCCGGATATTCATTTTTGGCGACTTCAATTGATTTTTTATGGCTTCAGTTGTATTATACGAGTTTGGAGTAAGTTCGATAACCTGGACTGATGGCCCCAGTGTTTTATTGGCACCGACGTAAATTTTTCCTACTAATGTATTATTTTTATATGCTGAAAACTCATAAAATAATTTTTGGCCATTTATATCGTAAAGCTCCAGTGGTTCAGGATCAATAGATGCTCCTGTCCAGTTTTCAAAGTCTGGAATGTCGGATGACATAAAATCTATTATGTGCGCATTTGCATGTTCAAAGGCTTTCTCCACAGGTACAGAATAATTATCTTCTTCCTGTGCGTTAACAGCTGGTACCAATATTATACCAATCAGGAATGTCAAAAAAAGTATTCTTATCCCAAGCTTTTTTATATACATTTATCTTACTCCTAGTTATTTTTTCAGCAAGTTGGATCAGGTAAGCTAATCTGAACCTTAAACGTAATAGCTAACATGATCATTGCCTTTTAGGGTGCATTTTATGGAGTTCAGATGGTTCTGGGAAATACTTTCGAACTCCACAAATTTCTCTTTTCCAAACTCTTTATATGCTTTATGTGTAAACTCTCGAACAATACAATTTTCAAACTAATTTCGAGTTTGAAATTATTTCCTGATCTTTGATTGTTAGATGATTTGGCTAGAAAGTATATATATGAGCATATGCCTTGACTCATATTCAAAAATTTATATAAAAAATGAAATAATATAACTTTACAGTCATATAAGCGGATATTTACATTAATCCATGTGAAATTTAGCCTTATATATTCCCCAATCGTAATATGCGGTGAATATGTGCGCATATTAAAAGTATTTTCTGATGATTTGCAAGCTCATAGCTGCGAGGGTTATTCCTACACAAAAACCTTATAGACAAGTCTGTTAAGCTCTCAAAACGTCTGTAAATGAGTCAAAAAACAATAGTAAGCGAAAATAAGCAGACCAATCTGTTTTTTTATATGATTCACTGATTGACGATTTCGACTTTGAGGTATTTTTTTAAACCAATATCGTGCGGGCGCGTTTAATACGTGCGCGTATAAAAAGAAAAAAAGAAGGAAATAATATCATAGCTAAATTACCGGAGAGGTGGAGGAGGGTAAATGCCATAAGTTACAGAATTACCCTCTTAGTCTATGTTTGTTTTATGAGAAAGTGTTTTTGTGCTTGATTTTATTCTTTAATTGTACTCAATAGTTCCTCCTGACTAACAGTTTTATCGGATCTTATAGCTTTCCCATCATCAGTTAACGTGAATTTCCCCTGTAAAGCCCCTGTAACTCTGTAATGCTCAGGGCCAATATCCTTAGTACTGGGGCCAGTATCTTTCGTCAGATAGAGTAAAACCTTTTCGCCTATCTTGAGGCGTGGCTCTTCACTAACTTTAAAGGTATCATCCCCGACTGTTCCACCCCATACTCTCACCGTAACATCTTTGGATGATGATGAATTCTTAATATACTCATCCACACTTATTATGATATCAGTATAGATAAAGCAAGATGGGCTAAATCTATCAGTATTAACAGGTTTTTTTCCATCAGTAGTACTCCATTTGGATGGAAGTATCTCTTTAACTGTACCTATGATAATAGTATCGGAGTTGTTACTTAATTCTTCATCATCAAGTGCTACGAGTGATGCACTGGCTTCACAATACAACGGCTTATCGTTATTTACAAGTTTAGTACTATCTTGTGAGGGAGTATTTGCGAGTTTGTTACTATCTTGTGAACCTGATAACGCTAAGGCACTTAACGCTATCAATGAAAGTGCTCCAACCAAGACGATTATATATTTTGTGTTATTTTTCATGGTCACCACCCCTTAAGGATAGATATAGCAAATACCTGCGATGTCATCTGAATGAAGGCTTTGTTTCTTTGTTTCACCTGGTGATATTGCATAGTACATTGTTTTCTGAATATCAAAAATGGAGTCTAGATCATACAAAGCTAACCAGTGTCCAAATTCATGAGTGGCAACATTCCTCACATCATAACGATTAGAAGCTCCACTAGTCGACCAAGCAAGGTTACTATTAAAAAATATCTCATCACCTGTTGCCTCATCACCATCCGCATACGGATAAGTGAACGCACAATACGTTGTATCAAAAGGTTGGTAATACAATTTGTTGTTGCATGATACAGTATAAAAATAAAAGTCCGCACCAGCGTTATTCCACGTATTAGCAGCTTGAGCTATTGGAGTTGACCATCCACTTGGAATTGATGAGTCAAGGCAATATCCAGCATATCCCTGATGCCAATACCATCCCATGTATTCATATGCAGCCGCTGGAGACGCCATATTTACCAGAGATATAGTTAATAGCGTTCCTATAAGCAGTCTTTTACCATATTTCATATTCTATCCTCCTTTTATCATCCCAAGGAGGCAGAATCAGGCAAGCTTAAATATATGCGAAGCTAACTCAATTCATGCCTCTTAGGGCACATTTATGGAGTTCGGGTGTAGTGGGAAATACTTGCGAACTCCATATACATTCTCTAATAATTCCATACACAACTTTCTAACAATTATTTATAAGTTTATTTGAGAAGAGTATTAATCTGATTGTTCATATATATTGAATGTGAATACTTGCTCCCTGATTTTTGATTGTTCGAGACTTTGCACAGAAAAATATATATGGACGGGTTGCCGCAAGTATATTCCAACCATATAAAAAAGTGAATGCTTCTTGTTTTAAAGTCATAAATCGTTGATTTATTATCATTAAATAGGAAATTTTGACAAGCAATCGAATACACATTCTAATATTTTAACGTGATGCGAATATTTGATATGATAATTTTTAAGGCTTTAAAACTTCAGGGATTTTAAAAGTCGAGATGAAATTTCAAGACTAATTCTTCCCAGCAGTTCCTCTCTTTTTACATAGGTAGCAACTCGTTACAAACTCGCCATTCAAAAAATATCCTCATTCTGGTATGTTCGTACCTACGAAGTCAGCTATGAGCCTGCAAAGAAGTCCAAAAACAGAAGCAAGCGAAATTGCGTAAGGCAAGATATTCTTATAGGTCTAAACAGTCAAATTTTATAAAGAGATTTTTCCTGGAAATCGCTACCATGTGCATTAAAGCGTGTACTTATATGTTGTACTTGCGTGTTATTTGGAGTGTTTTACCATAGCTGCGAATACAGATAAAAGAGAATGATGAGAGGTGTGTGTTTATCCCGCCCTTGATCGGAGGGATAGTTGGTGACATCCCGATAAGAAAAGATTTAACGCCAGTAAAATCATAAAATATTAACAAATTAAAAGAGTAACTGAATAAGTTTTGGAAATAATATACATTTACACACAAACTGTCGCATTATGTATAATAGTTGACTATAGGAGGCAGCATAATGGAAGATCGAAATATTGGATTTATCGGAGCAGGGAAAATGGGGTCTGCTCTCATTGAAGGAATTATTAAGGCTGGAATCGTAAAACCTGAAAATATTGGTGCAAGTAATGTGCACAAACCTTTACTGGACGAACTGAAGACAAAGTTTGGAATCAGGGTATCAACTAACAATGCTGTTATTGCTCAAGAATCGGACATTCTTATTCTCGCGGTGAAACCCCAGATACTTGGTTCAGAGCTTGCAAATCTGAGGAATTATATATCTTCTGAAAAACTTGTGATATCGATTGCCGGAGGAGTGCCTCTATCTACCTACGAGGAAGCTCTTCCAGAAGGCACCAGAGTTGTTCGTGTGATGCCGAATGTTGCAGCCATAGTTTTGGAAGCTGCCTCAGGAATTTCTCCAGGAAAAAATGCCACTCCCGATGACTTGAAGATTACTCTTGAGATCTTTTCTGCAGTCGGTACAGTAGTCCAGGTGCCTGAATCTCTCATGGATGCCGTTACAGGTCTATCGGGGAGTGGGCCTGCATTTATCTTTCCTGTAATTGAGGCAATGGCTGATGGGGCTGTCCTCGAGGGAATGGATCGGAGAAATGCCCTGAAACTCGCAGCCCAGGCTGTGCTTGGGGCTGCAAAGATGGTGCTTGAAACGGATATGCATCCTGGAGAGCTTAAAGACATGGTCACCTCTCCTGCTGGAACTACGATTCAAAGTATTCACGCTCTCGAAGAAGCAGGAATAAGGGCTGCATTCATGAATGCAGTTATAAGGTCAAGTGAGCGCTCAAAAGAACTTAGAAAGATGTAAGTTTCTTTTTCATTTCTTTCATGTTTCAATAGTTTATGTTTTATTCTACAAAAGAAATAGTTAAGTCTGTGATTTCAGAATTACTACCAATTCGTATCGGAGGACCCCATGTGCCGAAACCAGCTGAAACAATTATCTGATATTCTCCTTTTCTCAAATAGCCCCAGCTATTTTCAAATACATGCCTGGCAATTAAAGTGTTAGGAAAAAACTGTCCATCGTGAGTATGTCCGGATAGTTGTAAATCAATTCCGTTGCGTTGTCCCTCCTCCAGGTTAATGGGCTGGTGGTCTAAAAGAACAATCGGGAGATTACGGTCGATGCCATCTACAAGGCTGGACAGCTTGATACGAGGTTTTCCTGCCATACGGCCTGCCATGCGATCGTCTCGACCAACTATATAAAATTGATTATTTACTTTTATGCATTCATCAACCAGTACATTAACCCCAGCCTGTCGCAGATACTCCACGGCCAGCTTACTATTGCCGCCAATATATTCATGGTTCCCAAGCACTGCATACACACCATATTTAGATCGTAATTTTTTCAGTACTTCCGGCATTTTATTATTGGCAAACAGTCTAACATCCTCATCTATGGTATCCCCAGCAAGAAACACAAGATCCGGGTCAAGCTCGTTAATGCTATTAACCATTGCGTCGAGCCGATCAGTATCAACCACCAGGCCAAGGTGTATGTCGGATACCATAACAGCATGAAGTTTTGGCAAATTATGTACTGTTTTTTTGATGGTGATATCGTAGTGCACAATGCGTGGGTGACGCGCATTCCAGGTTCCGTATAGTAAAAGAAGGGAGACCAGGGATAAAACTACAAACCCCCAATAAAATGACGGATATTTAATTATCTGGGCTGCGGGGAAGATGAAATTAATTAAAAAACGAAGAATATCCGTACCGGCCCATATTAAGAAAGAATAATAAACAGCACCCAGCCAATAATCTCCGGTTACAGCGACGAGATCATTAACGTATCCGGGATAAAATCGTTTTCCTAACCTGGCTGCAAAGAGCGATGTTGCGAGAAGTGCATAACCGCTCCAATAGAACAAAGAGTAAGGCTCAACAAGACTTTGTATTGATTGAAAAAAGCGTAAACCCACATAATAGTTTCCGGCAGCATAGATTGAGACAAAAATAATTAAAATACCGAGAAAAAGTAAACTTATTCTTCCGTTATTCCTTCCTTTTTCTGTCATCGTATCCGGTCTTATTTACTGCTTTATTTACTTTCCGGCAGACATTTTCCAAAAACTAAAATTGATGCCGCTTCTCAGGCGTTGATCTTGAAATTACCAGGTAATTAAAAGTGTAAATTACCAGGTAATTAAAAATGTAAATTGCCAGGTAATTAAAAGTGTAAATTGCCAGGTAATTAAAAGTGTAAATTGCCAGGTAATTAAAAGTGTAAATTGCCAGGTAATTAAAAGTGTAAATTACCAGGTAATAAAAGTGTAATTAATTCATGCGTTTGCTATAGTTTGACCCTGTTTCAGATCTTTTTAAGCATAAGAGACATTATGCCCGACCTGGAAGGCTTCATAGATTGAGGCTGGAACATATCCATCATGCCAGAGGACCCGAACATTTCCTCATTGACCCGGCTGGTTATTTCATCAAAAATCATCTTATAGGCAATGCAGTGAGGGTCAACGCCCTTTATTTCGCCATCGGTGGGCACTATTGCATTGTAGGGACACCCGCCTCTACAGTATTTGATATGGGCGCATTTGCCACACGCTATGTCCACATACTCCTTAAACCTGTGCATGAGTTTCCAGGCATCGGATTGGGCAAGGTCTGCCATGGTCGGTCGGGCGTAAACGTTGCCCATAACGTATTCGGGCATGCCTACAAAGCGATAACATGGGTATATACTTCCGTCAGGGCCGACCGCAAAGGTATCCCCCATACAGTCAACGTAGGTGCAGACCGTTCCCCTGCCTGTGAACACGCATTTGCACAGGTGATCGATATTCATAACTTCAATTCTGCCCATGTTTTCCAGATATTTATCCAGAAGATAAATTAGAAGTCCTCCATACTCTTCCGGAGAAAGGGTCCACTTCTCGGGATTTTCACCCTTGATAGAAGGCAGGCAGGGGTGAAGTTTTAGCGTAAAGCCTTTCTCAAGATAAAAATTAAAAATATCTTCCTTGAACTTTACAGAATAGGAAGTAAAAGTGGTAATGAATCTCACATCAAGCCCGTGAGCCCTGGCAATTTCATAGCCTTTCATGGTTTTTTCATAGTAACCTTTTCCCCGCTGCAGGTCATTGAGTTCCTGGGGGCCGTCCAGACTGGAGCCGATAGGAATATTGTATTCGGCAAAAGTCTCAGCTATTTCCGGGGTAAGCTTCCAGAGGTTTGTCTGTATCGCAAAAGCTATTTTCCTGGAGCTTAAACCTTCAGCCAGTAACGGTAATGCTTCCCTGTAAAAGTCCGCACCTGCCAGAAGCGGTTCTCCGCCATGGAAAGTAAAAGTAACCGAATCTCCCCTGAAGCTTTTAAGCCATTCAACTACTTCTTTTATAGTTTCAACACTCATTATCGGGGATTTTTCTTCGGAACTCCAGCAGTAACTACAATTAGCAGGGCAACCAAGGGTAGGGATAAGCATCACGTGAAAAGGCATATTTAAAGCACCTTTTTTTTAAGCTTCTTTAAATTATTAGTAGTTTTCTAAGTTGCCTTTTCAGGAGAAATAGAAAGTCAAAGAGTCTGAAAAATTCTTTAATACTTTTTTGTTTTTGATATCTTTTCATACAAGTCTTTTAAAGTTCTTTAGGAAGTTTAGCTTTGATTCTCTTTGTGAACTTTTATTGTGAACTAAAAAATCTGATTTGAATTCCAAACGGATTTTACATAGAATATTATTTTAATAAGTAAAGCTAATATATTATATAGAGTGGAAAACTCAGCCGGGGAAAAAGGGCCTGAGATTAAATTTTATATTTCAGGTACACTGAACCAGAATTTTAAAAAAAACTATTTTATAAGTCATAGTTATAAGCCATAGTCATAAGCCAGAAATGGGGGGAAAAATGTCAAAATTTGAAGTATATCTGGATGAAGCGGGAGGATACCGTTTCAGGTTAAGAGCAAGAAATGGGCAGATTATAGCTGTAAGTCAGAGCTACAAAAGCAAGGAAGGTTGCCTCAAAGGCATCAAATCCGTACAATTAAATGCTGCAGGTGCGCGTATAGTTATACTGGAAGAGAAGCCGGAAAAAGAAAAGGAAATAGAGATGTCAGTGTAATTTTCGAAGGACAATTCCTTCAAACCTGCATGTCGTGATTTTTCCGTTACGGAAGGCGTAGAGAAAAACTTTAAAAAGGGCATAAAGCCTGAAATAATAAGCGAGCAGAAGAGGAGAGCAAAAACCGCTGATATATACCAGTTTCTTATCATCCCGGACAGAATCGTCCAGAAATTTTACCATCCCGTCAAAATCTTCCCTTTCAAACGTGCTTCCTTTCGGCAGGCGAGGACCCAATACCACTACATCTTCTTCCATGCCGTCAGGACTTTCTGTTCCTTCTATGAAGCCGTAGTTGAAAATTATAGGCAAAGGGGAAAAGAAAGCTCTTTCATAACCTTTTTCTGTCCTGCAGTATTTCCAAAAACTGTATTTAGGGGTCTCTATAATAATTTTCATGGAAAGTTTCCTGCCTGTAATCCGGGAATAACCTTTTCAGCTTTTTTAAGGTCTCTTATGAACTTTATCTTTTTCCCATACTTTTAGCTTTCCTGCGATAAAAAAAGATATATTGAAATAACTCCTGAAAAACTGATCTTGAAAAACTGATCTTGAAAAACTTATCCTGAAAAGCTTATAATCTGACAGGCAGAGGTATACTGAATGAGTTTTCGAAATAGAGTGAGCTTGCGAGATGCAATGAGGGGAATAATAGAAGAACCCCTGCTTCATATGGTGCCAAAACGTTTTGATTATGTAGGCGATGTGGTGGTAATCTCGATTCCTGCGGAACTTGCGACTTACAGAGAGGCTATTGCCTCAAAGCTATTTTCGATGAGAGGAAACACACGGGCTGTGCTTAATAAGGTGAGTAAGCTTGAAGGAGAACACAGGGTTGCTGACTTTGAGCTTCTGCTCGGGGAATCCACAGAAACTTTTCACAGGGAAAATGGCTACACATATAAACTGGACGTGGAAAAAGTCTTTTTTAATCCTCGCCTGTATTCGGAGAGAAAAAGAGTAGCCTCAAAAATTACGCCTGGGGAACGCATTATAATTCCTTTCGCGGGAGTGGGCCCTTTTGTGCTTCCTGCTGCAGGAAAAGAGGCAAAAGTGTATGCTGTCGAAATAAATCCCGATGCATGCGCCTGCCTGCAGGAAAATCTCCGGCTGAACAGGCTTGAAGGACAAGTAACAGTTATTCAGGGAGATTTTGAACGTATCTTCCATATGTTTGATTCTGCAAAAACCAGTGAAGGACCGGTAAATACGGCTTTTTCTGATCTGCCCGTACGCCTGAGCCCTGAGAAAGCTGAAGGTTTTCAAGTTACCGAAAGCGGGTTTGACAGGGCTATTGTGCCGACACCTTATGGCATGGACCATTTTCTTGGCGAAATCTCAAAGCTTGTAAGGAAAGGCGGATGCATTCATTTTTACACTTTCAAAGCCGAGTCCCAGATTCCGGGACTGATTGAGGAGTATGAAAAACTGGGGCTTGAAGTGGAGCTATACAGGCGCAGCGGAAATGTTGCTCCAGGCATCAGCAGGTGGGTTTTTGACCTGATTAAAAAATAAGTGTGAAGGAAAAAGAAGATTTTTCAGTCTTCAAGTCCCAGATGCTTCAGGAAGTGATGGTAATGTTCCAGCGGCAGCCGGGAGTAGAAGGCTCTGGTCACAACTTCACTTAGCGACGGGTGGATGTCCATACCGCGCATGATTGGTTCCGGACTTCTCGACTCCGTGTACATTAGAGGAATTATCTGGTGGATCAGAACTGAGGCATGGGGCCCTATAATGTGGGCACCCAGAATTTTCTCTTCTTCCCCGTCCAGAATTACCTTTACGAAGTAATCCTTGATCTCCATGGCCGCTCCCTTCGCAGTATCTTCAAAGAATTTGAGGCCTATGACTATTCTATCCCCCCCATACTCTTTTACAGCTTCCTGCTCCCCCATGCCTACCCCTGCAATTTCAGGATAAGAAAAGACCGCATGCGGTATGGCATGGTAGTCTGCCTTCACTTTTTCTTTCAGGATAGCATTCAGGTAAACTATCCCGGATTCGTAGTTCCCTACATGTTTGAGCAGATATTTTCCGTTTGCATCTCCCAGAGCCCAGATATTTGGCTGTGACGTTTCGAGATATTCGTTTACCAGAATCCAGCCCTGCACGTCTGTTTTGATTCCAGCTTTTTCGGGATGGAGAATATCGGTATTTGGAACTCTTCCTATAGCTACGAGGATCTCATCTACAGTTACTTTTATTTCCTCTCCTGAATTTTTTTCCTTCGCAATGACAGTTTTCTGTCCGCTGTCTTCTTTTTTAACTTCTATGACTTCGCAGTTTGTAAGGATATTCATGTATTCTGACATTTTTATCTTTGCTAGTTCGGAAATTTCGGGCTCTTCCTGGGGAAGAAGCCGAGAATTTCTTCCTATAACCGTGACTTCTGCTCCCATTGCCGAGAAAAAGTGCCCGTATTCGGCTGCAATATAACCTCCTCCAAGAATGGCAAGACTGGCGGGGCATTCATTGAGTTCAAGCACAGTATCGCTTGTAAGATATCCGGTTTCTTCGAGTCCTTTAACGGGAGGTATAGCAGGCCTTGAGCCGGTACACAGGAAAATCATATTTGAGTAGAGCGTTTTTTCGCCTACTTTCAGGGTATATGGAGAGATGAACTCCGCATTTTCCTGATAGTAGTCAAGATAGGGATTTTCGGTTAATCCCTTCCTGATCATTTCTATGTCTTCTCCTATTCTCCTTCGCATCCTTTCCATGATCATACGGAAGTCAATATCTTTTATCTCAAGCTTGATTCCGAAAAGAGGTGCAGTTTCTATTTCTCTGATAAGCTCTGCAGGGTAGAGCAGAAGTTTTGAAGGGATGCACCCTCTGGTAAGACAGATTCCTCCAGGTTCGTCTTTATCGATAACAGCAATTTTTATTTTCGGATTCGAATCGATGATAGAGTTTATGTAGTTCATTGCAGAACCTGTGCCTATCACAATAAGGTCGTAATTTTCCATTCTTTCCCCTCACAGTATAAAATCGATTAAATCTATTGCAGTGCTACCCTGAATAAACTTTAAAGTCCGAATAGTTTGATCAAAAACCTGAACAGGCTTAGACAGATTGGATTTCAGTCAATAGCTGAATAACACTCATTGGTAATCAAATTTCACCGATTCTCAAGATGATTCTCAAGATATATTGTACTTTACAAGCTGTATTATTGGCTGCTTTGCTGATTAAATATATGTTCGAAAAAAGAAGTTAGGGAAAAAAAGGGTTTCACTTTCTGAGCAGTCTCTAAAGGCCTGAATGAAGTTTTAGACCAAAAAAGGTAAAATAGATAATTTTAATTTTGATCTGTATTGTGTAATAATTCTCTGAGAGAAACAACCATCTATTTATAAAGAAAAGTATATTCTATGTAGCTTCCCTGGAAGAGTATAAAAACAAAAGATGTCTTATGATGAACAGAGCCGCCCGACCTTTCAAAAGCGGGAATTCCTTTCACGGGATCCCTGTAATGCATACCCTCTATCTCCTTCTCATTCTTATAGCTCCTTTTGCAGGAGTTAATCTACTTTTTCTTCTGTCTATTATACTTTTTCTGGGATTAAGGTTTTCAGGAAATTCCCTTCCAAACTACAGGGATGTCATCAGTCTTTCTTTTTCTCTATGTCTGATGCTATTTGTTTCCCTGATTTCCGGGAGTTTTTCCTACTCATATCCCTTTTACATAGTACTTGCTGCTTTTGCAGTTGCGGCAGTGGGAAATCATAAAACTTCTTTTTCGGAAACAGATCCTGTCTCGGATTTTCAATCAAGAAGGAGCAGGATCAAAAAGAAGAGTTTCTCGATGATCTGGAGTTCGGTTTTCCTGGGAATCAGGATTCTTGCGGCATTCCTTGCTGCAGGCTGGATCGTTTACTGGCAGGAACTTTCGGTTTCATACAATCTGGTTTTCTTCATAGCTGTAATCGGGGCAGTCACAGGTTCTCTTTTTGAGTCGATTCCCTCAACAATAGACAAGAATATCTCAGTGCCGTTGGGCGCAGGAATGACAATGTGGATTTTTGAGGAGTTCAGGTACTGGGTCCCTCCGGAAAAAATGCTTGTAGCTCTTGCCTTCTCATTTTTCCTTGGCTTGCTAGCTTACAGGGCGAAGATTGCCGATGTTTCGGCCCTCCTGAGTGCCGCCCTCCTTGGAGTCCTTATTATTGTTTTCAGCGGGCTTTCCTGGTTCCTGCTTTTGCTCACATTTTTTATTCTGGGAGGAGGGTTTACCAGATACAAGTATGCATATAAAGAATCCATAGGGATTGCACAGGCTAAAGACGGAATTCGGAGTTACGAAAATGTATTTTCAAACAGTACTGCAGCCCTTGTTCTGGCAGTAGCATACGGAGTTTTTCATGAACACAGCCTTCCAATTATTTATGCATATATGGGCACGGTTGCAACAGCTACCGGAGATACCCTGGCAAGTGAAATAGGGACAACAGCAAAAGGAAGGCCAAGGATGATCACAACCCTTAAGCTCTCAGAACCCGGAGCCGATGGGGCCGTTTCCTCACTTGGGGAGTTTGCAGCAATTTTTGGTTCAGCTGTGATAGGTCTGCTTGCCTATATGTTAGGGGTGTCGAACGATCTTTTGCTTTCAGTCCTTATTACAACCGCAGGAGGCTTTATGGGAACAAACATAGACAGTCTTCTAGGAGCTACTCTTCAGAAGAGAGGTATGCTTTCAAACAGCGGAGTCAATTTCCTGGCAACCTTTGCAGGGGCAGGAGTTTCAGCAATTCTCTACCTCCTTATAACTTGAATTTGAGTAAAGAGAAGATTTACAAATAAATTTTTTTCATGAAACTGCTCCTGAGATTTTCAGACTCTGTACTTTCTAAAAGAAGAATTCATTTATATTTTCAGGTCTTATCTTCATAGGGAAGAGGGTTACTGCAATATTCATCTTCGTTTTTGAGCTTAAAGGAAGGGAACAAGATGACAGAAACCGGATACAAAGGCAAAAAAATTCTGCTTGTAATTGCCCAGGAGCAATTCAGGGATGAAGAGTATTTGTTCCAAAGTAGCTTTTTGAAGCCGCAGGGGCAAAAATTACGGTTGAAGCCGAGTCTACCGAGACTGCAACAGTGATGCTTGGAGGCTCAATAAAACCTGATATAAGGATCTCAGACGCAAGAATGAAGGACTGTGATGCAATAATAATCTCGGGGTTCGGGCTCAAAAAATACTGTGGGACAACAAACATATTCATGAACTCGTAAAAGAAGCAGACGCCCAAAAAAATTGTTTCTGCAATTTGCATCTCAATCCTGTAAAAAAGGTTTAATCTCAGTTATTTGGTTAGCTCAGTTATTTGGTTATCTCAGTTATTCGGTATTGGCTGGTGCCTTGTTATGAAAGCAGAACTTGAAGCGATACTGGCTTATCACCAGGCAAGTAAGCACAACTTCAAAGCTTATGCTCCGGGCCCTCATCGTCTGGACATGCCAATAAAGCCAGATCCATTTCTTAACTATCATGGGACTCAACTTTTGAGTCTGGATAAATGGAGTGAAGAGCAAATAGAAGCTGAAGTTTTTCCTGCTTACGAGCAGGCTTTCTTCCCTGAAAAACTCAAGCTTTCAGAACTGAGTAAGAACAATGTTTCCAGACTTTTTTTTGACAGTTTTGCCATCTCAGCCTGGAAAAAGGCAGAAGGTACAAAATGGCCTCTTCGTGTCAACCCTTCCAGTGGAAACCTTCATCCTACTGAGGTTTACCTTCTTTCCGGCCCCGTGCAAGGGCTTCTGAAAAGCCCTTCTGTATGCCATTATGCTCCTTTAGCTCATGCCCTTGAGCTAAGAGCCGAATTTTCCCCGGAAACCTGGGAATTGTTAAGTTCCGGCTTTCCGAAAGGCACTCTCTTCGTTGGTTTGAGTTCAATTTACTGGAGGGTTTCCTGGAAATACGGGCTTAGAGCTTTCCGATATGCCAACCATGACATAGGGCATGCAATTGCTGCCCTGGCTTTTGCTGCTGCCGGACTCGGCTGGAAAACAAGCCTTCTTGTTGATATGAGTTCGGAGGATATTGCAGAGCTTCTTGGTATTGCCGGCAGAAAAGGTCCTGAAAAAGAAGAGCCGGCTTGTCTGCTTGCGGTCTACCCGGCAGGAGAAAACTGTACCTCAGGCAAGGTTTCTTCTAGTACAGTTTCTGCTTTCAGAAACCTTTCCTGGGAAGGCGTTCCTGGCAGGTTAAGTCCAAAGCATGTTGAGTGGGTAGGTATTGAAAAGGCTGCTGTAGCAACCACAAAGAAGGAAACCGATTATTTTAGGGAGAAAAGGCAGGAACCTGCGCCTGGTACACAGACTGTTTCGCCCCTGAAAGTTAACGATTCTAAGACCCGGTCAGAACTGGAAATAGTTCCGGCTCCTCTGAGAAGCATTATTCACAAAAGGAGAAGCGCCATTGAAATGAATAACAGCGCATATATGGAGAAAGAAGCTTTCTATGGAATGCTGCAAAAAACCCTCCCGGAAAAGAACCCAATTTTCAATCCACTTGCTTTTGGTTCCTTTACACACCTGCTTCTTTTTGTAAATAGGGTAAAGGGTCTTCTCCCTGGTCTTTATATATTTCTTCGCAAAACGGAGGAAAAAGAGAGCTTTAAAGCAGCTATCAGGCCGGACTTTCTGTGGGAAAAGCCGGAAAATTGCCCGTCGGACCTTGAGTTTTACCTGCTCATGGAAGAGACATTGTATGATTTTATAGCCCAGCTTTCCTGCTCCCAGCGAAAAGCTGCAGATGCCTGTTTTACTGCCTGTATGATTTCAGAGTTCGAAGAACCTTTGAATAAGTTCGGCTCCTGGATATACCCTTATCTTTTCTGGGAATGCGGAATCCTGGGACAGCTTCTTTACCTTGAAGCTGAGGCAAATGATATGAAGGGCTGCGGAATAGGGTGCTTTTTCGATGATCCTTTGCATGAGACCATCGGGCTCAAAGGGCTTGAATATCAGGATCTCTACCATTTTGCTGTAGGTTCACCACTTCAGGAGATCGGCGTTATAACCCTTCCTGCATACGAAGAATAACTTTTTATTCCTTTTTCTGCAATTTCATCCCTTTTCTGCTACTTTTATTCCCTTTTCTGCAATTTCATCCCTTTTCTGCTACTTTTATTCCCTTTTCTGCTCTTTGCTTTCCTTTTTCTTCTCTCTTCTCAAAGTTGTCCTTCTGACAACTCCGGGATGTGAAGGTGGAACAGGTATCTCGCACCCCGCTCCCAGTTCGCATTCTACTACAATTCCACGGAGCAGGCGGCCCAGAATGTCCGAACCCGTTAAAATCCTCTTTTCCTGACCCCAGTAGAGAATAAGGTCCTGATCGATTACGTCATCTTCCGGGTGCTGCGGATATACCCTAAACTGCCGGATTACTCTTTCAAGCCTTGTCTTCGGAGACCTCACCACGACCGGGAAATGGCAATAAGAAAGAGGAATGAACGGACCTTTCTTGTAGACCGCGTCCCTGAGAAAATGATCCGCATCAAGTACCATGACAGGTTCGTCGGCGGGGCTGGTGATAACTACCCATTTTTTCCCGGATGCTTCTACCTTTTGCAGAAAGGGGTCCGAAGGATCCCTGTTGAAAGAAGGAAAAACCGGGCGGTTATTCTCGACAGGAAGAGAGACTATGCTTCTGGGGTCTATTATAGAACCTTCATCGGAAATATTCACGTCGTCTATGGAAAGAAAGTTCAGGGCTCCTATCCCTTCAAAAGCGCCAATATCGGACTTGGCTGATTCTATATGCTTTTCGAGCATGATCCGCATAGACTGTTCCTTGAAGAGCTCAAGTTTTTCTTTGCCAAGCCACCAGTCAAGAATAAGAGCTGTCGGTTTGGCTACAGGATAGAGCAGCATCTGGTAGAAGCGGACAACAGGAGCTAGTTTTGCTCCAAGTTTCAGGGCATTTCGAGAGAAGTAGGCCTGAGGAGCAATCTCCCCCAAGCAGGTGATTCCGAAAGTAGAGAAGAGGAAAGCTGATGCCCCTGTCAACACGGAATCCGAAAGCAAGGCAATAAGGACATTTACGCTTATATTCCCCCAGAGCATTGTCGTAAGCAGGAAATTTGAATCCTTTCGGATCTGCAGGATTTTGATAGCCTCTTTATTGTTTGCTTCGGCCTCTATCTCAAGCCTGAGTCTTCCGAGACTAAAAACCCCGATTGTCATCCCGGAAAAAATGGCAGATTGCATCAGGCAGAATAGAATCAATATCCAGGTAATTATTTCATTCATTGTAAGTCTGTAACCTCTATAATATTTATGAAATCTAGTCGAATGTCTTAATCAGTTAATTTCTTATAAACTTAATCTCGTTGCTTTAGATTTGTAGGTGCTTAGTTGCTGTAAATTTAGTTTTATGGTTTTACTTTGTTTAAACCATTAATTTATGTGAGTTTTATGAATATTTAATATCCTTCTGAAAAGGTTTTCAGACCGTTCTTAATTTAAGCCCTACTCCCCAAATTCCAATCAAGGACATGATTGAAGGATACAGGAAATTCTTCTCTTTCAGGTGAATAAGCTTCTCCAAAATAAATATTTATTATATCCGAGGAATGGCGGTCACTGGAACTTGGCCGCATTCAATGCAATCTTCCGTAAGCGCTCGATAGTAGATGATGATTCATCTGTATTAAAACCCTTGAGCAGGAGTGTGTTCAGCTCAAGTCCTATTCTTTTCATTTCCGGTTTTATTGTCCTGCCTTTTTCGGTAAGATAGAGTCTTTTGATTCTTTTGTCTTCCTGATCGATTTTGCGGTAGACAATGCCTTCTTCTTCCAGTTTCAGTATGGATTTCGCAATCATCGTTTTGTCAAATCCCCTGGACTGTGCAAGGCTGTCCTGGCTACAGCCCTCCTGATCATACAGTGACATCAGGATAGCGAAATGCCCCCATCCTATGCGATACGGAGCCAGTTCTTTTGCAAAATATTTCTGGACAGACCGGTACGTAAACGATATCAGCGCGGTAGCTATATTGATATCCTCAATCCACTGGATAGGTGTTTCTTCACTCATCATTCACACTCATGACAAATCAATATCCTTCGAGCCTATTAAAAAACTAGTTGAATGGTATACTATTTATAACAGGTAGATCATACCACAATTGTTGATAAGTCAACTATGATGAAAAAGAATACCATGAAGAGCATTGTCGCTGAAAACCCCTTTAGCACAAGCTTGTTGCTATCTTTGTGATGCTTCCAATAGCAGATGATGCCCTTCCTGATAGTGATACACATGGTAAAAGAAACAGGTAATACCGAATTATCTGCTAGAAATACCGGACCATCTGCTGAAGTTCCAGAGATATGCCATATCCCTGATACTCCTATCCCCGCCACAGAGAAGCGAGTTGTACTCCTTATCGCGATACTTGCGGGATTCATCACCCCTTTTGATGGTTCGGCAGTAAATATTGCCCTGCCTACACTTGGGGCAGAATTTCATATGAATGCGATTGCCCTCTCCTGGGTTGCGACCGCATACCTCCTCTCATCAGCAGTGTTTCTTGTCCCGTTCGGAAAAATAGCGGATATTTATGGAAGGAAAAAGGTTTTCCTCTACGGTATTGCTATCTTCAGCCTTGCGTCCCTGATGATGACCATGGTTCCCTCAACTGAAATGCTTATCGGAATTCGGGTAGTCCAGGGTTTGGGGAGTGCCATGATCTTTGGGACCGGAGCTGCTATCGTTACCTCAGTTTTCCCTCCGGGTGAACGTGGGAAGGCTCTCGGGATTTATATCACTGCAGTTTACCTCGGACTTTCTCTCGGTCCCTTTCTTGGCGGAGTAATGACCCAGTATCTTGGCTGGAGAAGCATTTTCTTTGTAAACGTCCCTATAGGCATTACAGCGATTATTATCATTATCTGGAAGCTGAAAGGGGAATGGGCCGAGTGCAGGGGAGAGAAGTTTGATCTGACAGGGTCCGTTATCTACGGGGCAGCGGTCGTTGCAGTCATGTACGGGTTCTCTACTCTCCCGGAATTTAAAGGAACTGCCCTCATAGGGATGGGAATTTTCGGAGCTATTATCTTTGCTCTGTACGAGATGAGAATACCTTCTCCCGTTCTTGATATCAGGCTCCTGACAAAAAACAGGATTTTTGCCCTTTCGAACCTTGCCGCGCTTATCAATTACAGCGCAACTTTTGCAGTGACCTTCCTCTTAAGCCTGTACCTGCAGTACACAAAAGGCTTCACGCCTGAGCAGGCAGGTTTTATCCTGATAGCGCAGCCGGTTGTCCAGGCTATAATTTCGCCGATTGCAGGCCGGTTTTCAGACAGGTTTGAGCCGCGGATCGTTGCATCGGCAGGAATGACTCTCACTGCAATCGGGCTCTTCATCCTCATTTTCCTTACAGAAACGACGCTTCTCTGGCACCTGGTTCTTACCCTTCTCATACTCGGTGCAGGGTTCGGGCTCTTTTCTTCCCCTAACACGAATGCAATTATGAGCTCGGTTGATAAGAGGTTCTATGGTGTCGCATCCGGGATGAACGGAACTATGCGGCTCCTGGGTCAGATGCTCTCGATGGGTATTGCGATGATGATCTTTGCGATTGTTATCGGCCCTGTTGAGATCACACCTGCGTATTACCCACAGTTCGTTTCAAGCCTGCACTATGCGTTCATCCTGTTTACTGTCCTCTGCATAATCGGGATCTTTGCGTCTCTTGTGAGAGGAAAAAGAAGAAGTTCGATAGTTGATATCAATACGGATACAAGGAAAATTGAGAGATAAATTTGAGAAACAAGGGGAGGGTAATACTCTTCCTTTTTTCGATCTGTCCAGCAATTATAACGTTTTGCTTCTAATACAGTTATTATTTTATTTAATTCTCCGCCTGATTACTTACTGGCCATCCACGCAAGGATGTCCAGATTTTATATACTTTATCTCATATTTTCATATAGGCATTTAAAGAACCCTCAGCCTGTCGAATATTGATTTTGCCGACAGGCAGGGTAAAAAACCATTTCGAAACAAAGACTCATAGACATACTGCCATAACTAATAGTTGCCAGGGAATAGTTGCCAGGGGGTTTATGTAATGGATATGTTAACTCAGAGTAATGAGAAAGGAAATCACATTTCCGGAATTGACAGGGGCAAGATTGTGATGTACGGGCTGAGCACCTGCGTTTGGTGCAAGCGGACAAAAAAACTGCTTGCTGATCTGGGTGTGGAACACGATTACATATTCGTGGATAAGCTCGATAAAGACGAAGAAAAGGAGGCCCTGGAGGTTATAAAACATTTTAACCCCTCCGTTTCCTTCCCAATAACGATTATAAACGGGGAAAAAGCTATTGTAGGTTTTAAGGAAAAACAGATCAAAGAAGCTCTGGGCTTCTAATGGGGGATATTGAATGGAAGAAAAAATTGCCGAAGAAATGGGCATAACAGAAGAACAAGTAGACAAAGTCTACAGGCGTTTGAATGACCAGGTTGAAAAATCGGGCTATCACCTTAATCCTGACGTTGAGTTCACAAAGGATCTTGTGCGGGGGCTGCTGGTTAATGAGAAACGCTATGGCTACTGGTCTTGCCCGTGCAGACTTTCTGCTAATAACCTGGAAGAGGATCTGGACATTGTCTGTCCCTGCTACTACAGAGATCCCGATCTGAACGGTTACGGGGCCTGTTACTGTGCACTCTACGTTTCAGATGAAGTAATTCGAGGAGAAAGAGAAGTAGAATCGATTCCTGAAAGGCGTCCCCCTCACGAAGAGAGAGAGGCTGCCAAAGCCGAAGAAAAAAGAAGAGCGGAGATGATGGAAACTATGGAATTTTCAGGCCAACTTTCAAAGCCGGTATGGAGATGTAAGGTTTGCGGATATCTCTGTGCCATGGACGAGCCTCCAGGGGTCTGCCCTATTTGTAAAGCGAGAAAAGAAAGATTTGAACGGTTTATGTAATTTTTTTCCATTACTTTTTAATTTTTTCTGCTTGTTAAAGTCCGGGAGCAAGTCGGACCTTACAAGCAGGCTTGAGTTTGCAGCCCTGTACCAGGGAAGGTGTGGTGAGGGTGTGGAAGCAGCGATCTCACGAAGTTCTGCAGATCCTGAAAGGTGTTGTGAACTGCTGTCGGTGCTTTCTGCATCCTGATTTTTGAGTCTTATATTTCTGTTGTTTTGTAATTCTTTTTGAGCCCTCTATTTTAACATCTATTCATCAATTTATTTTTCCAGATTCTCACTGGCTGGTTTCACTCAAGCAAATTGTATATTATTCTGGCAAATATATCTAATAGCCAGAATTATTTTTTCTTTCCAGAATTACTGTTTTCTCATCGTTATTTTTAATTTCTTAGAATGAAGATGCTGAATAATTTTCGAGCAGGATCCGCCATGATATACCACACAAAATTTAATCTTCATACCACATTTTATCTGCCAGTAACTTTCATCTTCCTGTAGCAGTTATTATTTAGATAGGGTAAATGAAATAATCCATTACTATAGTTGGCATCTATACTGTATATGACTCCATATTGAGTATAGTTATTGTGTGAACTATCACTAAACTAAAGACTGAGTGGCTTCCTAATTCATAGACGACCATCGGCGTCTCCAAAGGCGTTAATTCGGGCTATACCATCCCTACCGAGTTTCGCTCTTCCACTCGTTACGGCTTTACACAAATACAAGCTAGTGTCGCGTCAATCCCGAAGTGTCGGATAAAAATGTGAGAATTTTACCCGATCTATTGCCAATTTATCTCGACAGTTTTAGTTGACAGGACACTAGTGTCACGAAAACTTAATTGTGGATCATCAATTTAAGGTCAAAACCATATCAGCTGATGGAAGCTACCAAATAATATGTTCGATAATTAGGTTTTTACGATGATTCCAAAACAGATACATAATTTGGAAATAAATACAGTTTCGAACGCAACATTCACATCAAAGTTACTAGATGTTCTATTACCACAGAAAGTACAGGCGGACACGGAAAAACCCAATCAAGACACGAAAACCACGGAAAACACGGAAAGCACAGAAGAACTGTGCCCATGCTTTCTTAATTCCGTGTCTTCCGTGCTTTCCGTGGGTCAAATATTCGTTTGAGACTAGCTGAGAAATGTATAATGCATCCCTCCTTAATCTAAATTCATACATTTATTTTTGACATATTTTGGAATCGATGCACTAGAGTCGATGATTTTATTCAAGACCTACTGAGCCTGATGGTAAACTCTTTAACAAAGGTTGTTTGGTTCTCGCAACCTAAGCTTAACATCAAATAAGTTTTAAAAGTATAATAAGTTAAGCTGAGAACGAAAAAGTAGAATATGAGGAAGTTGACGCTTATATCCCCTGAGCTAAAACTCAGGGGTTTTACGCTTCATTTTATAAAGTACAGAATGCAGAAAAATATAGAATAAAATATAGAATAAAATATAGAATAAAATATAGAATAAAATATAGAATAAAATATAGAATAAAATATAGAATAAAATATAGAATAAAATATAGAATAAAATATAGAATTATTACTGAAGGGGGTTCAGGATGATATTTGAACGCATTAAATCCGAAGGTCTCGCTCATCTTTCTTATTTTATTGGCTCGGGAGATGAAGCTATAGTTATCGATCCTCGAAGAGACTGTCAGGTCTATGTTGACCTTGCTCGAAAAGAGGGAATGAAAATAAGATATATCTTTGAAACTCACAGAAACGAAGATTACGTAATCGGTTCTTTAGAATTGAAGAAACTTACAGGTGCAAAGATTTACCATGGTACTGGTGTGGATTTTAAATACGGAAATTTTTTGAATGATGGTCAGGAAATCGGTTTTGGCTCAATGAAACTGATTGCATTACATACTCCAGGCCACACCGACGAAAGCATGTCCTATACCCTGGCAGATCTTGATGCAGGCAAAGAGCCTATTATAGTCTTTACCGGGGATGCCCTGTTCATAGGTGACGTGGGGAGAACCGATCTCTATGGCCCAGAGGAAGCTCCAAGGTTAGCATCAAATCTGTATGATAGCATTTTTAACAAAATCTTCCCTCTTGGAGATGAAGTAATACTATGTCCTGCACATGGTGCGGGTTCTGTTTGCGGAGGTTCTATCGCTAAAAGGGAATATAGTACCCTCGGGCTGGAACGTACCCAGAATCCTGCCCTCCAGAAGACCGAGAAGGAAGAGTTTGTAAAGTTCAAGGTTGAAGAACAACTTGAGTTTCCGCCTTATTTCGAGAAGATGGAGCGGTATAACCTGCAAGGCCCTCCTCTACTTCAGGGCCTATCAGTTCCTGAATTGCTTTTTCCCGACGAATTCAAAGCCGAGATGGAAAAAGGAGCAGTGGTTGTGGATACGCGCATGCCCCATTCTTTCGGAGGGGCCCATATAAAGGATACTTACAGTATCTGGCTCGGTGGTGTACCCTCTTTTGCAGGCTGGGTGCTTCCGTATGATAAACCCATACTTCTGGTGCTGGAAGAAAAAGAGCAGCTGGAAATTGCTGTTAGATATCTGATTAGATTGGGCTATGATAATGTAGCAGGTTTCCTGAATGGCGGAATTGCAGCCTGGTACATGAAAGCCTTACCCATAGATGGTTTTAACCTTATATCCGTCCATGATCTGAAGAATAAACTGGAGAGGAACGAGGAAATGGTGCTTCTGGATGTGAGGAAGAAGGAAGAATGGGATGAAGGACATATTGAAGGAGCTAGACATATATATGTTGGCCATCTGGAGGAAAATCTAGATAAAGTCCCGAAAGAGTACCCGGTAATTGTTTGTTGTGATAGTTCTCGGCGTTCCAGTATAGCAGCTTCGATTTTGAAAAAGAATGGATATGGTAAAGTGTATAATGTCCTTGGAAGCATGACTGCGTGGAAGAATGCCGGATATGATGTGGTGAAATAAAGCAGTTGAGTATTTAAGTTTTAATTACTGCCCTGAATAAGCGAGTTGGTTTTGCGAATTTGCCTATCCATGGAGATAATTCGAGGAACTGCTTATAGGTTTCTATATTTTGTATTTCACGAAGTATAAATATCAGTAGTACTAACTATAGATAAGTTTATATGTAAATAATTTATTTTTTAAAGTTTTAATATATATAGAAATTTTTACAAAAGTTGTTTAATGATAACGAAAATTTCTTTACTCGTTAATTAGGAGGATTAAAAATGCTGGCAAAAAAAGGGGTTGGAAAACTAGAGGTTTCAAGTCAACAAGCCGAGCATTTTGCTGTCAGTTTTCCGAATCTGAAAAAAGAAAGTAGCTAGCACTTGAAATCAGCTTTTTTCATATCAAATGTATGCCAATATCATGCTGCATGCCAATATCATACTTATCCTGTCTCTATATGGACAGGAATAGAATTAAGTCCTGCAGCTAGCGAATCTTTTGCCAGGCAAATTCTCGATTTTTCTGAAAAAAAGATCATCGAACATACGTTTGCGGCGTGACAGGGATTTCAAAGTTTTCTGAGCTAAGTTCGTTAAGAAAACAAAGAATGCGAGAAAGCGTTACCAAGCTCTTGACGGTGGAGAGATTAGATGGGAAAAAACATTAGAAATTCTGGTATCGATATTATTGGAGATGTGCCCTGGGGAACGCACTTCTGTCAATTCTACCAGACAAAAGAAGATTTGATGGACGTACTGGTCCCTTACTTCAAAGCAGGGCTGGAAAATAATGAATTCTGTATGTGGGTCACATCACAACCTCTGGATGTAGAAGAGGCAAAAGAAGCCCTGAGAAGGGCTATTCCTGATGTTGATGTTTATCTGGAGAAAGGGCAAATCGAAATTATTCCCTACACTCACTGGTACGTAAAAGAGGGTGTTTTCGATTCGGAGAGGGTAAACGGGTGGGTCGAAAAACTCAATCAGGCCCTGGCCAATGGCTATGACGGTTTGAGATTGACAGGCAACACTTTTTGGCTGGAAAAAGAAGATTGGAATGATTTCGTTGATTATGAAGAAGAAGTGGACAGAGTCCTGGGCAACTATCAGATGATAGCTCTTTGCACCTATTGTCTCGACAGGTGCAACGCAACCGAGATTATTGACGTGGTCATCAATCATCAATTTGCTTTGATCAAAAGGGAAGGAAAATGGGAGCAGATAGAAAGTTCCAAGCGCAAGGAAGCAGAAGAAATAGCTATTCGAGCCACAAAAAATTGGGAATATACCTTTGATGCTGTGCCAGATCTGATAGCCATACTCGACGAGGAATATCGAGTTGTCCGTGCAAACAGAGCCATGGCGGCAAGATTGGGGGTGACACCAGAGGAGTGTGCAGGCTTAAATTGTTATCGCGTTGTGCATGGAACAGATGAGCCCCCCTCTTTTTGCCCACACCGACAGTTACTTGCAGACGGATTTGAGCACACTACAGAAGTTCATGAGGACAGCCTGGGTGGCGATTTCATAGTAAGCGTCTCACCGCTGCATGATTCAGAAGGAAAAATCGCTGGGTGCGTTCATGTCGCCCGTAATATCACAGAGCGCAAGCGTGCCGAACAAGAACGCGAGACGACGGTTGCGTTCTTACGCCTCGTGAACGAGAGCAAGGGGACAGCAGACCTGGTTCATTCTGCAGTGAGTTTCTTCCGTGAACGCTCCGGCTTAGAGGCCGTCGGCATCCGGCTCAAGGACGGCGACGACTATCCGTACTTCGAGTCTAGCGGGTTCCCCGAGGAATTCGTGAGGATGGAGAACAGCCTCTGCGCTCGGGACGCAGCCGGGCAGCCTATCTGCGATAGCGCCGGCTACCCTATTCAAGAGTGCATGTGCGGCAACGTCATCTGCGGACGGTTCGACACATCGAAGCCATTCTTCACGGCGAGGGGAAGTTTCTGGACCAACTGCACCACGGAACTGCTGGCCACCACGACCGACGCTGACCGCCAGGCCCGCACGCGCAACCGGTGTAATGGCGAAGGGTATGAATCCGTGGCCCTGATCGTTCTGCGCATAGGCGAGGAACGGCTGGGCCTTCTCCAGTTGAACGACAAGCGCAAAGGGCAGTTTTCCCCGGAAACGATCGCGCTGTGGGAGCGGCTGACGGACTATCTGGCCGTGGCCCTGGCCAAGGCGCGTGCTGAGGAAGCGTTGCGTGAGGCGTACGAGAATCTCCAGGTTCAGTCCGAGGAGATCCAGGTGCAAAATGAAGAGTTGCAGGTTCAGTCCGAGAAGCTTCGGGTACAGTCCGAAGAGTTGCAGGCTCAGTCTGAAGAGTTGCAGGCTCAGTCCGAAGAAATCCAAATGCAAAACGAGGAGTTGCAAGCTCAGTCCGAGAAACTCTATGAAGCCTATGATTTACTTCGCGAGAGTGAAAAACGTTTCCGTACATTGGCTGAAAATTCTCCTGACGTTATTGCCCGCTTTGATAGACAAAATCGCCACATATATGCTAATCCTGCCGCTGCGGAACCTTACGGCCATTCTCAGGAAGAAATCATTGGTAAAACTCATACTGAGCTGGGAATGGACCCTGAAAAGGTAAAATTCTGGGAAGGGCACCATGAAAATGTTTTTACCACAGGCAAACCCAAAACAATGGAATTCCGGTATATATCACCTCAAGGAAAAGAATACTACTTTAATACACGAATAGTACCTGAGTTCGTTGATGGTGAAGTGATTTCTGTTCTTGCTATTTCCCGCGATATTACAGATATAAAAGAAGCAGAAGCTAAATTGAGAGAAACACTCGACAATTTAGAAGAACTAGTTGAAAAACGTACGGAAGAGCTTGAGAAGGCTTATAAATCATTGAAAGAAAGCGAAAAAGGTCTTGCTGAAGCTCAAAAAATGGCTCACCTTGGAAATTGGGATTGGAATATTGTAACTAATGGATTATACTGGTCTGATGAAATTTATCGCATTTTCGGACGTAATCCTCAAGAATTTGACGCAACTTATGATGCATTTTTAAGTTATGTACATCCGGACGATCGAGATTATGTAGATAATGCTGTCATAGAAGCTTTAAACGGAAAGCACTATAGCATTGATCACAGGATTATTTTAGCCAATGGAGAAGAACGTATAGTCCATGAGCAGGGAGAAGTTACTTTTGATGAGAATAATGCCCCTGTCCGAATGAGAGGAACAGTTCAGGATATCACAGAGCGCAAGCGAATGGAGGCAGCACTAGAGTCGGTAGCACGCCTGCCTCAGGAAAACCCCGATCCGGTGATACGCCTGAGCCAGGGCCGTATCATCAACTATGCCAACCCCGCTGCCCAGGTGCTGTTGACAAATTGGGACAGTGCCATCAGTCAGGAAGCCCCTGCAGCAATTACAGAGCTGGCTGTTGCGGCCCTGGGTGATGGCGTCCGGCGTAAATTTGAGTGCAACTACGCCGATAACACATACCTGATAAATTTCGCCCCTCTCCCCCAGGCTGGCTACGTCAATCTTTACGCCCGTGATATCACAGAGCGCAAAAAAGCAGAAGAAGCTCTGAGGTTATCTAATATCTATAATCGTAGCCTGATTGAAGCCAGTTTGGACCCTCTGGTTACTATTGGTCCTGATGGAAAAATAACTGATGTAAACGAAGCTACAGAACTGGTTACTGGTTATTCGCGGAATGAACTTATTGGTACTGACTTTACGAACTATTTCACTGAGCCTGAAAAAGCAAAAGAAGGATATCAACATGTGTTCAGGGAAGGATTAGTGCTAGATTATGCGCTTGAAATCCAACACAGGAATGGAAACGTAACTCCTGTTTTGTATAATGCTTCAATTTATAAGGATGAGTTTGGTGAGATTATTGGCGTTTTTGCTGCAGCCCGCGATATTACTGAACGCAGGAAAGCAGAAGAGAAAATTCAGATACTTGCAAATGCTGTGGAATCATCAGACGATGCTATTCTGACTATATCCCTTGATGGAATTATTACAAGCTGGAATAAGGGAGCAGAGCAAATTTACGGTTATTCGACTGAAGAAATCCTGGGAAAAAGCATATCAATACTTGAACTGGATAATTTCAAAGGAGAAATAAAACAGCTAGTTGAAAGGATTGAGCAAGGAGAAGAAATTCGCCACTACGAAACTTTACGGTTAAAAAAGGATGGTACAATAATAAACATGTCAGTAACTCTTTCTCAGATTTTTGACGCCTCTGGAAAGCTTGTGGCTCTCTCAGCTATTGCCAGAGATATTACTGAACGCAGGAAGGCAGAAGAAGCTCTGAGGTTGTCAAATATTTATAACCGTAGCCTGATCGAAGCCAGTTTGGACCCTCTGGTTACTATTGGTCCTGATGGTAAGATTACTGATGTAAACAAAGCTACAGAACTGGTTACAGGGTATTCACGGGATGAGCTTATTAGTACCGACTTTACGAATTATTTCACTGAGCCCGAAAAAGCAAAAGAAGGATATCAACAAGTGTTCAGGGAAGGGTTGGTGCTAGATTACGCGCTTGAAATCCGGAACAGAAATGGGCACATGACGCCAGTTTTGTATAATGCTTCGGTTTATCGGAATGAATCTGACGAGGTCACTGGTGTTTTTGCTGCAGCGCGTGATATTACTGAGCGTAAAAAAGCAGAAGAGAAAATTCAGACACTTGCGAATGCTGTGGAATCCTCAGACGATGCTATTATAACCAAGTCTCTTGACGGTATCATTACCAGCTGGAATAAAGGGGCAGAGAAAGTTTATGGTTATTCTGCTGAAGAAATTCTGGGAAAAAACATATCAATACTTGAATTGGATAATTTTAAAGGAGAGATAAAACAGTTAATTGAAAGAATTAAACAAGGAGAAAGGATCAGCCACTACGAAACCTTACGATTAAAAAAGGATGGTACAATAATAAACATGTCGGTAACTCTTTCTCCAGTTATTGATACCTCTGGAAAGCTTGTGGCTCTCTCAACTATTGCCAAAGATATTACTGAGCGTAAGAAAGCAGAAGAAGCTCTGAGGTTGCTAAATATTTATAATCGTAGTCTGATTGAAGCCAGCGTAGATCCTCTCGTCACAATCGGACCCGACGGAAAAATAACCGATGTCAACAACTCCACAGAAATAATCACTGGCTATTCTCGAGATGAACTCATAGGCACCGACTTTTCAGACTATTTTACTGAGCCTGAAAAAGCCAAAGAAGGTTATCAACGTGTATTTCAGAAAGGATTGGTGCGGGACTACCCACTGGAAATTCGACATAAAGATGGGCGCACGACTCCTGTTTTGTATAATGCTTCGGTTTATCGGGACGAGTCTGGTGAGGTCATTGGTGTTTTTGCTGCGGCGCGTGATATTACTGAACTTAAGAAAGCAGAAAAAGAACTTAAATTGGCAAGCAAATATAATCGTAGCCTTATTGAAGCCAGTTTGGACCCTCTGGTTACTATTGGTCCTGATGGTAAGATTACTGATGTAAACAAAGCTACAGAACTGGTTACTGGTTATTCACGGGATGAACTTATTGGTACCGACTTTACGAACTATTTCACTGAGCCTGAAAAAGCCAAAGAAGGATACCAACAAGTGTTCAGGGAAGGATTTGTATTGGACTATGCGCTTGAAATCCAGAACAAGAATGGGCACTTGACGCCAGTTTTGTATAATGCTTCGGTTTATCGGAATGAATCTGACGAGGTTATTGGTGTTTTTGCTGCAGCGCGTGATATCACTGAGCGGAAAAAGGCAGAAAGAATGTTAGAATTGAAATTAGAAGAACTTGCCCGCTCAAATGCAGAATTAGAACAATTCGCTTACGTTTCATCTCATGATTTACAAGAGCCTTTGAGGATGATAGCAAGTTATTTGCAGCTTTTACAAAGGAAATATCAGGGCAAACTTGATGAAAAAGCTGATAAATACATATATTTTGCTGTTGACGGGGCTTCCCGTATGCAAGTCTTGATAAACGATCTTTTAGAATTCTCTCGAGTGACCACCAAAGCCAGAGAATTCGAGCCTGTTGATTGCGAATTTACTTTAAATCAAGTGTTGTCTGATTTAGAGGTACCTATAAAAGAAAATGAAGCCACCATATCTTATAATCCTTTACCTGAGATAATGGCAGATTATATCCAGCTGGCTCAGGTATTTCAGAATCTGATCAGCAACGCAATAAAATTCCGAAGTAGAGAGACGCCAAAAATTCATATTTCTGCAGAGAAAGAAGGTGATCGATGGCTATTTTCAGTGCAGGATAATGGAATTGGAATTGATCCCAAATATTCGGAGAGAATCTTTGAAATATTTAAAAGGCTGCATAAAAAGGAAGAATACCCAGGAACAGGAATAGGGCTTTCAATTTGTAAAAAAATTGTAGAAAGGCATGGAGGACATATATGGGTAGAATCTGAGCTGGGCAAAGGTTCAACCTTTTATTTCACTTTACCAATCAATTTTCAAAAAGCCGTATGAAATATAGATTCATACTCAAAATTTGATTCTGAAGGTTGGTTTAAATTTTGACCAACATTTTCTAAAAAGTTAAGAAGGTTCAAAATTTTTATTTTACCTTACCAGTTAAGAAGGTCTTAGAAATGGGAACACAGATAGCGGCTAAACCGGTAAAGATTCTTTTAGTAGAAGATAATAAAGGCGATATTGGGTTAATTGAAGAAGTCTTCGAAAGTGCAAAAATTCAGAATAAACTTTATGTTGTAGAAGATGGAGAAGAGGCGATGCTTTTTTTACGTGGTGAAGGGCAGTTTTCAGGTGTCCCACGCCCGGATATAATTCTTCTGGATTTGAATTTACCGAAAAAAGATGGGCGTGAAGTACTTGGAGAAATAAAAGGAGATAATGACCTCAAAAATATACCAGTAGTGGTTTTGACTACTTCCAGAGCTGAAGAAGACATATTTGAATCTTATAATCTTCATGTTAATGCCTATATTACTAAACCTGTTGACTTTGATCAATTCGTAAAGGTAATTAAATCCATAGAGAACTTCTGGCTTGAAGTTGTAAATCTTTCTTAAAAATAGTAATAAGATTCAAAATTTTTTATTTTTACTTTATCGTTAAGAAGGTCTTATAAATGAGAACGAACGTAGCAGCTAAACCGGTAGAGATTCTTTTAGTAGAAGATAGTGAAGGAGACGTTGGATTAATTGAAGAAGTTTTCGAAGATGCAAAAATTCGGAATAATCTTCATGTTGTAGAGGACGGAGAAGAGGCGATACTCTTTTTACGTGATGAAGGGCAGTTTTCAGGTTCTCCACGGCCGGATATAATTCTCCTGGATTTGAATTTGCCGAAAAAAGATGGACGTGAAGTTCTTGAAGAAATAAAAGGAGATAATGACCTTAAAAATATACCGGTAGTGGTTTTGACCACTTCCAAAGCTGAAGAAGACATACTTAGATCTTATAATCTTCATGCTAATGCCTATATCACCAAACCTGTTGACTTTGATCAATTCATAAAGGTAATTAAGTCCATAGAAGACTTCTGGCTTGAAGTTGTGAAGTTACCCCCAAAATAAGACCAATGTAACCCGGATAGGACGGTTTGTTTATGGATAAAAAGGTTGAAATCTTGCTTTTCGAGGATAATCCCGGGGATGCAGATCTAATTGAAGAGATGCTCGAAGAATTCGCCGATTTCCCATATAAACTTAAAAACGTCGAAACTCTGAATGAGGGTTTGAATCTTCTTAAAGAGCGTCCATTTGATGTGATATTGTCAGATCTGAGATTGCCGGATAGCGATGGCATCGACACTTTTCTTGACATTCATGGGATAAATTCACACATCCCCATAATAATTTTAACTGGGATGAATGATGAAAAAATTGGAATTGATGCTGTAAAGAAAGGTGCCCAGGATTATTTAGTCAAGGGACAGGTAGATGGCAGATTATTAAATCGTTCTATCCGTTATTCCATTGAACGTAAAAAAGCAGAAGATAAAATTCAGAACCTAGCAAATATAGTAGAATCATCAAACGATGCTATTATAACAGAGTCCCTTAACTGTATTATTACCAGCTGGAATAAAGGTGCAGAGCAAATTTATGGTTATTCGGCTGAAGAAATTTTGGGAAAGCACATATCCATCCTGGCACCACCCCTATTAGTCGAGGAGGCAAAAAATTTAGTAGAAGTAGTAATACAGGGAGGGAGAATCTACCACTATGAGACTCCACGGTTAAGAAAGGATGGAGTGATAATAAATGTCTCAATAACTTTTTCTCCGGTTTTTGATGCCTCTGAAAAGCTGACTGCTATCTCAATTATTGCCAGAGATATAACCGAAAGCAAAAGAGCAGAAGAAGAACTCCAGAAAAGTGAGGAAAGATACAGGATTGTCACAGAACAGATGCGTCAGCTCGTATATGATTTTAATATTAAGGAAGATAAAATCAACTGGGCAGGTGCTGTCGAAGAAATAACCGGATATACGGCTGAAGAATTCAAAGATATGAAGATTAGTTCCTGGCTGGAAAACATTCATCCTGATGATTTCAAATCAGCGCTTGAAAGAATTACCACTTTCCTGAAGAGCGGAGGAAAGCTTAATCAGGAGTTCAGGTTCAGAAAAAAGGATGGGAGTTATATCCATATCGAAGAAAGCGGGATTTGCCTTGTGGATGAAAATGGAAGCCTTTACAGAGCCCTGGGAATAATGAACGATATCACCAAGAAAAAAGAAGCAGAAGAGATCCTGGCAAAAATTGATGAAGTACGTAAAAAAGAGATTCACCACAGGATTAAGAACAACTTGCAGGTAGTCTCGTCTCTTCTTGACCTTCAGGCTGAAAAATTCGCTGGCTATGAAATCTGTAACACTTCGAAAGTCCTCAAAGCTTTCAGAGACAGCCAGAATAGGGTTATTTCCATGGCTTTAATCCACGAAGAACTATACGAATCCAGAGATGTAAGTACTCTTAATTTTGCGGCATACTTGAAGAAACTGACAAAGGAACTCTTCAGGTGTTACAATATCGAAGATTCAGGGACCCATCTGGTTCTGGAAATAGAAGAAAAAACCTTCCTTGAAATGGATACGGTAGTTCCATTAGGGATAATTGTCAATGAACTCGTTTCGAACTCCCTCAAACATGCATTTCCAGGTAGAGATAAAGGAAAAATTCAAATTAAACTTTGCAGGGAAGAAAACGGAGAATGTAAGATCGGAGTAGAAAACAAAAACGAAGCTGGAATAAGCACCAGTTTTATTTTGATAGTTTCAGATAACGGTGTGGGTATCCCTGGAAGCCTGGATTTAGAAAGTCCTGATACTCTTGGCATGCAGCTGGTAACCACCCTCGTAGACCAGTTGGAAGGCGAAATTGAACTGAAAAGGACCAATGGAACGGAATTCACTATGAGGTTTACAGTAGAAGAAAAAGAGTAAGAGTTTTCCTTTCAATTTACATTTCGACCCCTCCTTAAAAATTAAACATAATTTATTTTTTATAATATTGATTATGGCCTCAAATGGATTTTTTGTCAAAGCTTTTTAAAATAATATCTTTCAAATAATATCTTACATGAAAAAAACGGATCAAAAAGCAAAAAACAAAAAATTTTCTCCTTCTGTAGAAGGTACTAAGAATTTTAAAAAAATAT
>Ga0209639_1000415_pt1 | contig 61624 bp, 39 predicted proteins | sample EPASupsiteHSE605_FD_187268 | JGI IMG/M metagenome (GOLD analysis project Ga0209639, IMG submission 187268) | Bioremediated contaminated groundwater from EPA Superfund site, New Mexico - Sample HSE6-05 (SPAdes) (version 2) | ecosystem: Environmental > Aquatic > Deep subsurface > Groundwater >... | reverse complement strand
ATGTGACTATGATAGTACGATTTGGTCCTGTTTCACCAATACAATCATTCAGAAAGAATAAAAATTCTTGAAAACTAGACTGTCCTAAAAATTCGGGATTAATAATGAATCGAATGAAGTTATTCTTTGTATTATCTAAAAATTCTTTCATTTGAGTATTTTCATCACAAAAACATATTGATTGACGAACATGATTCCCTCCCAATAAATATGCTTCTAATGGATGCAAAAGATGAAATGAGTATGATGAATGATCAACGCGAATAATATGAATTCGGAATTTGGACCTTAAGACCTTGGTAAAATCTGGAATAGTCTCAGCGGGGCGGAATTCGCTATCCATATACCATTTCTTTGATAAATATTCATTAAATTTATTACAAAATATCAAAAATGCATTAGTTTTCGGAATATCTTTTGGAAAATCAGAGGGTGTTGGCAATTGTTGAACTTGGTTTTCATTTTCTTTTGATTTGTCGTTTGGTTTATCTTTTGAAGGAGATTCAATATTCTGGAAATAAAATCCCTCAAGCATTTTAGAAAAAGCACCGTAGTCTGTCTTATAAAAATTGAACATGTATATCATATCATTCGTTTTTAAAGGGGGAATATCAAACTTTCTGTCTCCAAAATCTCTATAGAAACGTTCCCATAGACTTTTTTCTCTACTAATCATATCGCTTGTCAATTCACTAATAGGATACTTTTTGGGTTTCATTGAAAAGCAATTCATTCCCATACTAAGAAAAAGTTGATAACGTCCTGACAAGTAACAACAAAACTCAAATATTTCCTTAAAACGACCATTGTTCTCAGTTTTATTATTCAATGCAACTAATGCTTCATTTATGTTATTAATCTGTTCTTTGGTGACCTTATACTCGTAAGGTTTATCGCGACCATTTTTTTTTTTTACAATAATAAAGAAATCGCCAGGCAAAACAGTTAAGGTACTTTCATTATTCAAACAAGACCTAATCCTTGAATTCAGTTCATTGTTGAAATCATCCATTTTGTGATTTGTAAATCTAACAAAATAATGGTCATTTTAAATGACAAAAATTCATTTTCAGTTTTAGTAAATGAAAAAAGATAAAAAAATGGTGCTTGTTGATAATGAACATCTCTACTTCAATTATGTGTTTGAAGTTTACAATGTTTACAGTTTCATTAAATGCAAAAAGGTTCTAATCAACTCCCATTATTGAAAATATACCCTTCTCTAGTTTCAAATATACAAACGAAAGGGATTGTTAAAGCATTTTGTTCTCATCGCAGTTATTTATCAATAAAATATGTTGCTCCAATTAAAACGATAACTAAAGCCCCGAGCACCTCATCAATTCCTGAGAAACTTCCATTGATTACCGTATCAAAAACTCCAGTACAAATTAATGTCAATAGCATGCTATTATCTCCCAGAGATGGACCCATAATTGATACTGAAGTTCCTAAAGTAATTGCTTTTTCTTCTTCGAGGCAATTATCTGTATCTCTTCTCCATGTAGAATCAATACCACCTCTACCTAACATTAGTGATTCTGATTTTGAGAGTTTGTTTTTGAAAAAGCTTGAAATATGTTCAGAGATTCTCGATTTTACTTCGAATATAATTCAAATCGAGGAAAAAGACCAAAAATCTAGGATTCTTTGCGAGCTTGTTCAATTTTTTGAACAATCTCCAGATGCGAGAAAATTATCTGAAAAAATGCAAGAAGAAACTTTTAAAATGATTGAAGTTAATATATTCCGACAGAATCCAATTTTTCCTTCTCCTGTCATAACTCTTGATTATTCAGCAGTAATTATTGAACCATCATGGCCTCAACTCTTTTATATTTATCAAATTTTAAACCGATTTGTTTCGATATTTCCTAATTCGCCCATGCTTTCTATAAAAACAGCTAAGACAGCAATATATTTAACAAATCTACCCGACAACAATGAAAGATTGCAGCTTTTAGCATTTCTAAGATCATTTTATGATACTCATCCTTCTTTTCATAAAGAACTAATATTAGCTGTTCAAGAACAATTAACAAAAGTTGTTGAGAAGATTTCTCCTCCATTCTGTGTTACACCATTATTGGTTTTTCTCTCTCATATTTTTAACAGATCTGAAAAAACCCCACTTCCAGAGTATTTTCAGACCATACGAACATCTGTTTTCCCCTTAATTTTGTCAAAATATCTTCCATTATATCATCAACACCTAATCATGTTATACTCCTTAATATTTACCCCAGCATCACCTTTGATTAATCAACAGCTTCAATTCTTATTCCGATTTTGGCCCCAAACAAATGGATTGAAGCAACCATGCTATGTGGAAATGCTTCATTTTGTTACATCGAGATTATCTCCAGGCGATCTTGTTTCAAATATTAAGCGAATTTTGTCCATTTTGTCAAGCACAATAATGTCTTCTCATGCAAAGGTAGTTGAGGCTTCTTTGGATGTGTTACAGAAACCAAAACCAGAAGAATGGATTGTATCACATTCAAGAAGAGTTATCATGACTTTGTATGACTCGGTGAAAACAGTGGCAGAGAGTCATTGGTCATCAACAGTCCAAGAAAAAGCAGGGAATTCACTGATAGAAATGGGAAAGCTTAATAGGAAAGCATTCCTCAAAGCAAGGAATGCTAAAAACACAACAGAGGCAAAACGAAAAACTCTCGAAACAGAAAGAGAATGTGCACACAATTGGTCTCTGGTGGTTAAAGCGGCCTCAGATACAGATCCTTTAATTAATGAAAAAGCTATGATTTCTGAAGTTAAGGGATACTTCAAGTACAAGAATCCCCAACCTAAGAAGTAAATTGTTTAGCGAGTTTTTTACCGCCAAGTTTTTATCGTCGAGGAAGATTCGCGCCAAATTCAGTTCTTTAAATCTCATAAATTATCATGAATAAGACCTCCAAGACTGATTTATACATGAAACAGAGCCTTTTAGACTGTTTTTTTGCTCCTAAACCAAAACCCAAGGTTGATCAAAAAGCGCCAGTAGAAGATTTAAAGCCCGAAGAACCCAAGGTTTCTCTTTCTACTGATTCTAAGTTAACAAATGATATTTCTGAAGATTCTCATATGCAAATGGAGAATTTGACTTCTTCACCTCTTCCTGTTGTCGATATTGAAGTTCCTGTTGAGTGCAAAATAGAAACTGTTCCAAACCAAACCAAATCGGTCTATACTCCTAAATGGACAAAGGAAAATGTTCCAGCCGCTCCATTTGAGATTAGTTCAGGTTTTCTTTGTGAACAATATAGGCTTCTTGTGAATAGGCATTTTGAGATTGAAGTAATAGAATATCGGATTCAAGAAGGTGAAGACTTAGAACATGAGCACCCTGCAATGGCTGTTGATATACATAGCAAATCTGGTATATATAATTTCAACAAAAAAGAGCTGCAACATCGCAATAGGTATGAGTTGAAGCATGAGAAGAATGTGGTTCCTTTATTCTGGACAAATAGGGTATGGGATAAAGACTTTTTGAAGCTCAGTGAGCTTGATACTCAGAAACTTAAAGAAGAGATAGATTTTGCAGATAATTCTAGAAAAGGAATGAGAAAGAGTACATCCAGGATTCATACCAAACCCACCACATATCAATCAGACTCAAACGAGTCTGACTACAGTGTCACATTAGAGACTAGCACATCTGATGGGTCTTCAACAGAATCTGAAGATGATGAGCAAATCAATACCCAAGCTGATGAAGAGAAACTGGACCCAGTTCCTTTGATTCAATCTAGAAGAATGCGGAAAACAATGGCTACCAGAGCATCTGCCGGACCCATTATTACTAACGCAGTATGCAAGTTTTCCTCTAGATTGTTCGATACAGATGAGTCAGAATGGGCAACAGACTGGAGTGATTATTAAAAATTTTTTTGGTCAAATTAATGAAGAAAAATAGGGTTGTTTATCTATATGATGAAGATATTGGTGGATTTTTGTACGGAAAAGACCATCCAATGAAACCTCAGAGGATTAAAATGACACATAGTATGGTAATGGCATATGATCTATTATCAGAATTAAAGGTTATTACTCCCAGAAGGGCTTCTCCCGAAGAAATGAGTTGTTTTCATACCGAAGATTATGTGAGGTTTTTACAAACGACCACTTTCGAGGATATGAAGCAGAAACAAAGTGTTGCATCATTGTTTAATGTCATTGAAGATACACCATTTTTCCCAGGATTATTCGAATTTTGTAGAATATCGGCTGGGGGTTCAATTACAGCAGCTGAAATTATTAACAAAGGGAAAGCAGATATCGCTATTAACTGGGCTGGGGGTCTTCATCATGCAAAAAAGGGGTCTGCCAGTGGTTTCTGTTATGTAGCCGATTGTGTACTCGGAATATTGAAATTATTAGAAAGATATCAAAGGGTTATGTATGTGGATATAGATGTTCACCATGGTGATGGTGTTGAAGAAGCATTTTACCTTTCTGATAGGGTACTTACTGTTTCATTCCATAAATATGGTGATTTCTTTCCAGGTACGGGTTCTCTTTCTGATATTGGGTACGGAAAAGGTAAGTATTATTCTGTGAATGTCCCATTGCTTGATGGAATTGGTGATGAATCATACCACTCTGTTTTCAAACCCATAATACAAAGACTCATTGAGTGGTTCAGACCCGAAGCAATATTCCTTCAAAGCGGCGCAGATTCTGTTGTTGGTGACAAACTGGGTGTGTTTAATCTTAGCATAAAGGGACATGCAGAGTGTGTCAGATTTCTTAAGAGTTTTGGGATCCCAATGATTGTATCTGGAGGAGGAGGATATAGTATACGGAACGTTGCAAGGTGTTGGACTTATGAAACGGCGGTCTTAGTAGATAAAGATATATCTAATGAAATACCTAACCACAGTTTTATCGATTTTTATGCCCCAGATTATTCATTGAATCAAAAATCTTGTCGAATCACTAATATCAACACTCCCACATATCTGAATAGGATAATTGAAACAGTGTTTGATAATATGAGACATCTTCCATGCGCTCCATCATATTCTTTAATAAATGGACAATTCAAGTCTAGTAATAATGAAGAACTTGATCACATATTTGATGAAGGAATCAGCAGTTACTACCTGAGTCTTAAACCTGAGTAAAGTGTTTATTATCGTCGTTTATTTTAATGTCAACAACGAGCTGTTTTCCAACAAAAAAGATTTTTGCTCTGATAAATGAGGCCAATCGAGGCAATAAAATGTCAGAAATAAAGACTAGTGGCAGAAATGTTGAGGTTTCGGACATTTCTTCAAAGAATAGTTTTCGAGTTAGTTTTCCCTTTGATCGTGTTTTTTCAAGCTCAAATGATATAATTAATCAGTATAGAGATGATTTTCCTCTCAGAATAGTGAGTGTTTGCAGTTCTGATTTGCTATTTGAACAAATTTCATCATCTTTTCAAAGTATTGTCGAGATATATTTTGAGAAATTGGAGGAATCAGAAAGATTTATTTCATTTGGGGAGGTTCATAATGATAAAATACATGATTTATTATCAAATTCGATAGATACTTTTGAAATGGTTCGTTTCAATAGAATATCAGAGGCTATCGATTTAATATTTACTTTTGTCGATGATAAATTTAATTTTGGGAATGAAATATTCGTGTTTAGGATTGGAAAGTCCAAGTTTGTTGAGTGGATTATAGTTCCTAAGGTCGAACAGTACATTGACAGCTTATCTAATTTCCAGTATGAAACATCAACAGAAAATTTAATTTTCTTTCTTAAAACTATATCTACAAATCAAAAAAGATTGAAAACATTCTTTGATGGGAGCATTTCCACAAATCCTTCAAATGCTTTTAGCTTATTAATCGACTCATTTTATGATATTAACACAATATGGATTGGTCATTTATCATCAAAATCAAAACTTATCACAAATTCTATCATTTTTGATATTTTGCGATATGTTCGAAACATCCATGTTCTACCATTTCTGTATCAAAGATCAAAAGTATTTGATATAGGAGAAATTCATTGGGATAATTATGAAACGATATCGACTCAGACTCATAACGCAGAGAGTTTTGGCAACACCCCAGTGGAATATGATAGTATTCAAGATGATATTTCATTGAAGTATTACCCAGATTATTTGGAATTAGATAATTTTGAAGAGGAAGATTCCAACAAAAAGAATGATTTGAATAATTCATCTAACATTGAACTATTAGAGAAAAAAATTCCAATAGAGAATACTTTGTTGGAAATACAGATGAATCAAATCAGAAAATCAACCGACTCATTCAAGCTAAATAAATCTAAATCAAATCCATCATCCCCTCCGAATAAAATTAGTGAAGAGAAAATAATTGAAGATGAAATTGCTAGAAAAGAGAAGATTGATCAAATTGTTCAACAAATGATTCAAGATAAGAAATCAGAAAAGGATATGGACAAAACAGAATCAAGGCAAGACCATCAGAATATGTCAAAAACTAAGGATACTAAATTGACCTCAACTCAAATTCGACAGAAAAAGTACCAAGAACAGAAACTTCTCGTCTTTAGATGTATTGAGGCATCAAAACCAGGATCTAAGCTCTCAATAGATGAATTAGTGTCTCTTAAAAAACAATTAGATGAGTCACTTCAAGATTCTATTGATTTTAAGAATAGTATTACGAGCAGAATGCTTCAACTAAGGAAAGAAATACAAGATTCTCAAGCAGAGGTCGAAAATAGCTCGCAAAAATATAAGAGCGCAATGCAGGAATACTATGCAATCAAGAACAAAAAAATGTTTGAGAACAAAGAATATATCAAACCCAAGAGATCAGTAGTTTTGCCAGTCGAATCGCCTCTAAAGGTTGAAACATCTCCGAAATCAGAGAAGAAAATATTACGCAAAAGAATTAGTAATGGCAAAGAAGATGTTGTTAATTCGAGAATTCAAAACCTTGAACGGGAAATATTATTATTAAGAATGAGTAACAAATTATAAACTTAATTTACATCATAAACATGTTTACATCATGACGAAGCCAAAAAAAATTGAACCAGTTTTGTTGTCACAGCCCCAATGTCTTCCAAGGCAAAGGTTAAGCGTGATCGCATTAGAGAAGAGACACAGCGATTAAATGCAAAGAGATCATCTCTTAATGAATCATGTGCTATCGAGAATTTGATTGAGTTAGTTCCAATTTTCAGGCAGTTTAATAAGGGAGAACTTAAAGCTCAAATTCGTTCTTTTAACAAGATACCAGAAGAATACGAAGATTGGGCTTTTTCTTTGGTGAAAGGAAATATGAAAAAATTGTATGAAGATGCATTTGGATGGAATGAAGAAGCCAAAGAAGCTGATTTCTATCATGAGAACTCAAGGTTTTTAATCGCATTTTATGATGAGCATCCAATAGGATTTATTCACTTCAGATTTGAATTAGAAGGTGGTGAATCATCATTATTTATATATGATTTTCATGTTGAACACGAGCTCCAGCGCAAAGGTCTTGGAAAATTCCTCGTTCAAGCGGTCGAATTTATGGGACTTAAGCTCAAATTTGATTCTATTATGGTTTCACTTCTTAAAGATAATGTTGTTGCTCGTGCTTTCTTCCGTAAGCTTCAGTACGTTCAGCACCCAACTTCCCCAATCATGGCAGACCCAGAAAACGATCATGAATACCACCATGAAATACTCTTTAAGCAGTTGAAGAAGAATTAATAAAGCATTTAGAATTTTAATACACTTTTTACCTAACACCACGAATTTTTTCTTTAATCAGCCCATAAATCTCTGAAGAATCAATTGGTATCTCCTTTAGCGGAATAAACTCACGAAAACTCTCTGAATAGTCTATCCCCCCAAAATCATCAACTTGAAAATCCAGAAATTCCCCAAACTCGGTTGAGAAACTCTCCTCTGTGCCAGACATAGTGTGATTTACCCATAAAGGCAAAATAAATTGTTAAGTTTACTCGATTTGGCAGGATCAGAGACACAATGGAGCAAGAGGCGGAATTCTTTCAGTTCTTAAGTAGCATAGTTAATGAGGATATAGTTAAAGATTTACGAGATGAAAAGAGTAAACCGAAACCATCTGAAGAAAAGGAGAAAAAGAAGAAGGAAGTTAAAATCAGAGAACCCAAAGCTCCTAAGGAACCAAAAATCAAAACCGTTCAACTTGTTGAAAATGAAGATGAAGTTGTTGAACAAGAAATTGATTCTGAATCAGAAAGCGACAATGATTCAGAGGAGCAATCAGATGGCCAAGGTGAAGAGTTCAAGTTTGCGAAAGTAAAAGAGCATACTCCAGTTGATACTAGATTCAGAAAGGGAAAGAACAAATTCCAAAAACTAAGAGAAGCAGAGTACAAAGAAAAACTAGAAAAAGAAAATCCAGAAGAAGCACACTGGGAAAGAGCTCTTAAGGCTGCAGCAGGTGAGAAAGTCGATATGACAGCATCACAGCTTAGAAAGAAGATGAAAAAGGACTCTAAATTGAAGAAGAAGAAGTTTGAAGAAAAGAAAGAGAAAGAAATACAAGAGAAGAAGAAAGAGGAACGAGATGCCAAAAAGAAGGAAGAGAGAGCCAAGAAGCCCTTCAGAAGAAACGAAAAGAAGCCTTTTCCTGTGAAAAAAGGTAACAAAAAATAAACATTAGAACATATTAATGAAAGAGGAGAAATCTGCTGATATGTTGGGACCCAAAGAGATATTGGAGTGCTACTATTCGTTTTGGATTTCTCCTCATCCTGATTTCTCTAAATTGCCTTGTATTTCTATACAATCCATTGTTAATCTTTGTCAAGTTTCGATATCGCATTTTCGTGAGCAGTCAATATATATAGAACTTGGTTGCCCATTAGTGATTGTGGGTGATATTCACGGTAGCTTAATTGATTTATGTAGAGTTTTTCGGGTTTTTGATGTGCCACCCATAACCAATTATTTGTTTTTAGGCGACTATGTTGACAGAGGGCAATATTCTTTGCCTGTAATAACCATATTGCTTGCATTGTTTTGCCAGTATCCAGAAAAAATGACATTATTAAGAGGTAATCATGAGTTTTCTCATATTAATAAGAATTATGGTTTTCTTGCTGAAATAATGGATAAATATAAAGATGAATCTCTTTGGGAATTATTCCAGGAAGTATTTTCATATATGCCGCTTGTGGCAATTGTCAATGAGCAAATTTTTTGTGTTCATGGTGGTCTTTCGCCAAAACTCACAGATCTATATCAGATTCAGATCATCGATATTCCATTACAGACATACATGCATTCACCACTTGTTTCAGATTTGGTATGGTCAGACCCAAGTGATAATATTGCTGAATTCTCGAGGAATATCAGGGGGTCAGGGCATATTTTCGGTTCTGATACTGTAGAAAGGTTTTTAAAGAATAACAAACTGAAATTAATGATAAGGGCTCATCAGTGTGTTGCTCAAGGAGTGTGTGGATTTGCGGATTTTTGTGGGATTACTGTTTTCTCCTGTAGCAATTATGGAGGAATTATGAAAAATCGATGTGGAGCTATTAAAATCGGAGAGGATGAAAAAGTCTATTTATACAGCATTGGATCAGATGATAGCAACAAAATCAAGCCACAGTCCATTATGCAATTGCAACAGACAAAGCTCGGACTCAGAAAAGCTGCAATACACCGAATGGTTCCGGTTAAATTACCAGATAAGAAAAAAGTCAAGGCAAACAAGCCATTAGTAAAACAAATCAGAGCAACAACCCCTCCAAATCACCCACCTACCAAACAAATTCAAGAAATCCCAGCAGTGGTTCTTTTAAAAAGCAACCCAGATTTTTCCCCTATCACTGTAAAAGAAGATATGGAAATCATTAAGCCCAGATTAATCCGAAAAGAAAAATCAAAAAACTCCCTCATTGAGCCATTGCCTCTGAAAAAGAGTTTGTCTTCGAAAGACTCGATTATGGATAAAAAGATTCCTCTAGCAAAACCAAAGTCTAGGCCTCAGTCACCAAAAAGACCGCCACAGAAAGTAATAGCAGCTCCGAGGCCAACAAAGACATCTGATACTACAAAGAGAAAGACAAACTCACTGAGGATCAACTAGGGCAGCCGGGTTGTCCGATCAAAGCAGTTTATTTTTTAATCGTATTTCATATTGAAAATGGGAGGTCTTTTCAGTCACGTGTTTGAGATACAGATAAAAGAGACAGACATCGGGATGAAGCGGGAGTTTAGCGGGACACTTTCAGAGTTTTATGATTTGGTTATACAGAACCGGGGAAGAGTTGTCATGATCACCGGGGCTGGTATCAGTTCCAAGTCACTTCCAACATTCCGATCAAGGGACCACAGTGGTCTTTGGGATGTTTTATCTGCTCCTATTTTATCGAAATCGCAGTTTTATCAGAATCCACTTCCATCGTGGCGAATTGCTGCTAATGTGCGGAATTTGCAGATAAGGAAAGTCCTCGAACCATCATTAGCGCACAAAGTTATTCATCAACTTGTGATTGATGGTTATGTCAGTACAATCCTTACACAGAATTGCGATTCTCTTCATACATTCCACGATGCTTTTGACTCCAAGATTGTTGAGCTTCATGGATCCATTGGCGACTTTGGTGACTGCGAAACATGCCACGCGAAAAAACCAGTTGATACACTCATGATCCTCGAAAAAGATGAAAGTCCAAGATGTCCTACATGCAATAGTGTGTTGAAGCCGCCAGTAGCCTTTTTTGAAGAGAAAATACCTAGGAGCATCAGAGAGGCAGCATATAGTGCTATGTCTAACTGTGATATATTAGTATTAGTAGGTACATACTGTGCTGTTGATCCAGTTCTTAGTTTGGCAGAAGCTGCGAAGAGAAATGGAACAATTCTCGTGGAAATCAATCCTGAAACCACCCAAGGAACGGCATTTATGGATATATCGCTCAGAGGAACAGCAGACTCTATATTCGAAGAACTGGCTACTATGCTCTATCCTGGGAAAGAGTTTTAAGTGTTTTAAGTAAATATCTAATGTTCAACAATGAGACAACTAGAATCGCAATTGGCATTATGGATAGGCTGCTGGAGAGACCGGCATCATATTTTTTTCGGCATGAAGTAATACCAGGAGTTGACGCTGATTCGGATTATTCGACAATAATTACGAATCCTCAAGATCTCACCACAATACGGAAAAGGCTCAAAAATAATGAATATAATGATATATATAAATGGATGGAAGATGTTGAGACTGTTTGGACAAATGCAGAGAAGTATAACGGACCTGATTCATTGGTAAAGGAATTATCTCGTGAAATGAGGCTGAGATTCGAAAAAGAAAGAAAATTATTAGCATTATCATCATTTCCTTATTGGTCTAATGAAATTCATCGTCTCAGATGCAAAGTTGAAAAATTATTCCAGAAAGCACCATCGAAGGTCGGAAAGCTAATACCAGATTTTTATTTTATGATACTACCACAACCTAGAGAAATCGATTTGACCCAACATGAAATTCAATGTCTAAAATTAGCACTTGAGAAGATGAGATCAAAAGACTCATTGCGGATCATTTCTAACGCGATCAAAAAGAAACATCCTGACCTTCCGAAAGATATCACATTGAAATCCCTTGACATTGGAACATTGGATTCATCCACACTTAGGGCTATTCAACAAAGTGTGATGAAATCATTTGAACTCCAAAAAATGAAATATCCAGAATAAATGTCTCTAGTTTTTATCTACTTGAGATAGAAGGTGTTTTGAACATATCAAATATTGGCTCTATATAATCTAAAGGCTTAACTTTGCATTGATCGTTAAATATGTACTGAACTTGATGATTGGTTAGTCCAAAGAGAGACAAAGAATCTTCATCGAAGTCAGGATCAACTTGCTTCCATAATTCTTCAGGCGTTTCTGCTGTAAATACAATTTTGTCGGTTTTTCGTATTTCAAACATTCCAATGCTCTTCACATTGCATTTATATGCAATATTCCTATACCTTGCTGTCAGTGTTAAACCAATTCTATATAAATACCCATTGATACATCCAAATTCACCATCTCCCAATGACTCTATAACACTATTTCCGTAAACAAATGGTAATTGAATTGAAAATGAGTTTTTTTCTGGAATATCAATATATCTGGGGCATTTCCATCCTCCTGTGGTTTCAACAAACTCAGTGATTCGAGCAATTATACTATCTTCATCAAAGAAAAAGACCAACTCTCCTTTGAACCTTTTGTGTGATCCATGTTTTGTGTGGTAAACCCTTAATTGTTCAATAAGATCAATATCATCTTCCGATATATACTCAATAAATGATTTGTTTTTGGTTAATAAAGTATCCATCGAAGCAAAACCGAACTTGCAAACATGTTTAATCAATTCTATATCATGTTCACCTTTTTTCCAAAATGATGGAACAAATGAAAGAGGCTCTGTCAAAGAATCGACACTGCAATGTGGTAGAATGGTGGTAGAAAATGTCCTGAGCCGCTTAAACCAGTCGTTGTTATCTCGAATATGAATTGCCAATGGTTGCGTTAATGATGGATAAAGAGACTCTCCAGATTGAACTATAAGCGAGAGTGCTCTTTTAATTGAAGAAGCAGGTGTTTTTGAGTCAATAAAAGCAACAAATCTCGAACAATTTACAATGGATCTAACAATGTCTTGATAATTATCATCTTCATCAAAATAGTGGGAGTAAATCTCCCAAGCTTCATCATTGTCGGGTATTCCTAACTCAGAAACAATTCCCAAAAGAGCCTTCATATCAGCAAGTTTCATATCTGGGATCATTACAACATTTTCATTCTCATCATCTGAAGTGAACATATTAATCAGCGAGTCAGAAAGTTGCTCAAGCCGCTTACTAATTTTATTTACCTGAGTTGTGTCGAATTTAATTGAACCCCAAATATTATTGTCTTTAAAAACAGCTTTCCAGTTACCCCATCCATGAATATGTGTAGCGCGAAGAAGTTTATGATCACATTTCGAATTCCAGTTACGGGGAACAGAATCTTGGCCAAATTTTACTGTTTGGCATCCATCATTAAACCAATCAGCTATTGCTTTCAAGAATCTTAGCCTTTCAGCATGTTCATCAGAGTTAGATGAAACGGATTTAATCCAGTTAGGATTAGAAAATGCAGCTAATGACAATAATCGTTTTTGTGATTTTGTTATGTCTAAATCTTCGCTTTGTAACAGTTCCATGAGCAATATTGATGGATCATCAAGGTTCTTACATATTATTGAGAGAATAGCTGTGCAGCCATCAATAATTTTACCAATATCGCATTTGATTTTGGTTTTGGATTTGATTTCATTCCATCTTCCCCATCCAAACATCAGGAGCCCATCAAACAGCAGATCCCTGGTTTTAGCATTCCAAGAAAAAGTATCACCTGGTTCTTTTTCGATTTCTGAGTCAGTATATACCATTGATCTAGATCTTCTTGGTCCAAGAATCTCTTCTTTCGCCCTGGTGATCCTTTTTTCTTGAGGAATAATTTTATCCCAAAAATGTTTGTCATTAATATCAATTTGTTCACCATCTCTGTCATATATAAAAGATGCTTTGCTAAATATTGATTCCTTATCGACAGCACTTTTAGAAAAAGGCCTTGATCTTCTTTGCAGAATCTGATCAACATCTTCAGCAACAAATTTCTCAGTTTCTTCATCTTCCTCTTGGAAAACAGAATATGCTCCTTTCTTAATAAGATGTTCGATTTCTTTGGGAGATAAAACAGGTCCTGTATTAGAATTAGAATCCAATATAGCTTGATCAAGACCAAGTTTCATTGAAGCTCTTAAAAACATTTCGTTTTCATATGTTCCTCTAGTAATTAACCTGTATACTTGAACCTCTTGAGTCTGTCCAATTCTATGGCATCGAGCCTGAGCCTGTAAATCATTTTGTGGATTCCAATCAGAATCATAAATAATTACAGTGTTAGCGGCCGTAAGATTAAGCCCAACTCCTCCAGCGCGAGTGCATAAAAGGAAAACAAAAACACCTGATTTCGGATCATTAAACTTATCAATAGATTTTTGTCTTTCTTCTCCAACTATACTCCCATCAAGACGAACATAACTATACTCTCGGTAATTTAAAAAGTCTTCCAATATATTCAGAATCTTAACCATCTGAGAAAATATCAATATCTTATTTTTTTTCTCTTTGAGTTTGGCAAGCAATTTATCAACAAATACTAGTTTCCCTGAAGCATTGATCATAACTTCAACAGGATTCTCGCCTGGCTTCACAATTTCATCCTCTACGCTTGGCAATAAAAATGGATGATTGCACACCTTTCTAAGCTGCATTGCTAAATTTTGAATGTCTTGAGACAGAAGATTTGATGTATGATTCTTCATTTCCTCAGATTTAAAATCAAGAAGCATTCGATAATAATATTTTTGCGATTTTGTCAATTCAACTTCAACGATTGTTTCCTCTTTGGCAGCGATAGATGTTTCGACGTCAACCTTCTTCCTTCTAAGCATATATGGCCTTATAGCTTCCTGGAGCTTTGTAACATCTTCAGCATTTTCAATTGATCCGTGTTGTTTTCGGAAATCTTCTAATGATGGAAACTTTATCGGGGCTATGAAATGCAATAAAGCATAAATCTCATCAATGTTATTCTGAATTGGAGTACCTGTCATTAACAGGACATGCTCCATTTGAAGGGAAAACATCATTTTATATATTTTTGAGTTAATATTCTTCAGTTTGTGGGCTTCATCAATAATTACAAAGTGCCATTTGATTGATTGTATAAGTTCGATAGATTTTTGAACTGTTTCAATGTTGGTTAACAAAACTTGAAACTTAGGAGTATTTTCAAAAGGAGGCTTAAAAAAGAGTTCATGCTTAACAATTAGATCTCTGGCTGGTTGGGATCCATGAAAAACAATTGTTTCAATATCTGACCAGTTAGAGAATTCTCTGTGCCAGTTTGGTAAAGTTCCAAGAGGTGCAACAATTAAGAAAGGCCCAGATATCCCATAATTTGCTATTATATCTTGAATCATTGCAATGCACATTACAGTTTTTCCAAGTCCCATTTCATCTGCTAGTATAGCATTCCTATCAGCACTATATGCAAAACGAAGCCAGTTAAGCGCTTTAATTTGATAATCTCTCAATTCGTTGCTGTTCTTATATTTTGGCAATGGTATCATATTTTCTTCCGTTCCAAATGGACGGTATGGCTGTATTGTTGTGGGCCGATTAACTCTCGAAATATTGTTCCTTTTCTTGAACTCGTCAATTGCATTATCATTAGGAACATTTTTGATCCATGAACAGTCGTCGTAATTAAACTTTTTCCATTTTACCAAATATAGCCCATTTTCTTCATTATATGCTATAACTTTTTCAATTTCTCTAGTCTCCATCAAATTTTCTTCGTCCTTCAAAACGAAAACACCAGGTACAATTTCTGATTCTTTCAATCCATAATCAGATTCGGATTTCAAAAAACTTGTAAGGTTGGAAGCCCCACTTGGATGCTTTGAAACATCTTCTTTTGATAAAAAGACCAAATCAGCATAGGTTGATCGAGTATATTTGGTATAGTACAACCTTTCTTCTCCATTTAAAGAAAATCCGATGATTTTCTCAATTTGAGGTAATGGTGCAGCATCAAGGACATTTTCTGCATCGTTTTCTTCAAGATCGCTATTTTCTAGAAAATACTCAGCGGGCAAATCGTCGACAATTTTATCCTTTGATTTATGCCTTTTGGGCCTTTGAGAAGCAATAAGACTCGGATGATTATTCTTAACGTTTGAGAAATATGAAGAATCACTATCGTCGGACTCACCGCTTTTAGAGACAAATTTACATAATTCTTTATCACGAGAACGCTGTTCTTTTTCTTTTCCAGTTAGAGCCCGCTTGTTAGACCTAACCTTCATAAAAAAGTCGTCATCTTCATCAGATTCAGCAGCAAATTCCGAACTTTCGTTTGACGCACTCTCAGGATCCTCAAAAACAATATAATCTGGATTTATCTTGCGAGATGTCCGACGTGAATTAACATAATCTGTATCTTTATTGTCCATGAACGATTTTAATGTAAAATTATCGTTAGGCCTCCAGGTTAGACTAACCCTAGATATAAGGTCTCCATCCAGAGAACATCAGTGCAAGCCTTTCGGGATCTTTTGCCTCGGATATCAATTTGGCAACTTGTCCTTCGACAGATAAAGCTTCAGCTGCCTCTTTTCCTTCAAGCTTTCTCTTACAACTTATTATAATTGATTCTGCAGTCTTGACCTCAAATTTGTCATCTCTTGTTATTTTCCAAGTATGTAGAGGATCTCTGATAAAGACATCCAATACTGTCAATAGGTGATCAGAATTATTCCTTAATATTCTAAGAGTGCTTTCACATGCATGTCTGAATACTCCAGTCCCTCCACAATGTCCCATTCCATCAACAATATTGTGAGTGAGCCTAAAAGGAACATTCTCACGTATTGAGAGGGTTTTTCCTTGATCAAAAGCAATACCTAAATCTATATGAACCACGGATCCATTTGAATCATCTATTAGTATATTACAACAGTGTCTATCACCAATCCCTAACACGAACCCCAAAATTGAATTTGTTGCAGTCTGATAACAATACCTGAGCCTTGCCAAAAACCAATCGCATGGGTTTGGAAAATTCTGAACAAAAAAGAAGCGAAAAACAGGCTCATTATCTTTCAATATACTTTGATATAGATTGATTAATTCGGATTTCAGATGCCTATTTTTATCCTGGAATTTGTGGAACCTAAGAGATACTTCTCGGTAATTCTTATCAATGTCTCTGTAAACATTAATATCTGGGATTTTAGATTTATCTGGATACCTATACCAAAGCTTTAAGATTTGCGCCAGAAATGATTGAGTGTTCTGAACAAACTCAATTACTCCACACTCAGAAGACAGTGGTATTACTTTATAACTCCTAATCTTTAGATTCGGATTTTGAGCTTCTAATAAATTTGAGCTCAACACAAAAATTTGCTGCATTACACAATCCTGCCTTAAATCATCGCGCTTTCCCTTTAAAACTTGCTTATACACAATACCATCTTGGCCCTTGAGAGTAATTAGCATTGGAGTACTAATTCCATCCAGAATGGATACTTTGTTTTCTATACTAACAATTGAAGGATAATAATTTGAAGTAATGACTTTATAGGATCGTCTGTTTGTAGTATTAATACTTGCGAAGAAAGGGGAAACTGTATCCAAAAGTAACTCCTTATTTATATATAGGCAAGATGATGATAATTGTATATAGTTTTTGAGCAATTCTTGCATTTGAATCCAACTTTCTGACAAAATATTATCATTTTCGATTTGATGAACAATATCATTTATCTTGTTATCTTCGAGCTTATTTTTACCATCTCTTGTTAATACAAAAAGAGTTGGGAAACAAGGATCTGGGAATAATGAGCATATTTTCATAATTATATTATTCAGGATTTTTATGTCATCAGATGTGATGTTCTTTTGGGATTTTAATCTTGCTGCTAACTGATAAAACAATGAAACCAACTTCTTTGGGGGTATTCTATCAATATTATTACTTATTACAGATCCATAAAACTCATAGAGCTGAATGTCCCCAAAAATGTTTGGATATTGTATTGCTAAGTTTAATAATGTACTTAATGAGTTATTGAACCAAAGATTTACAAACGAGTATAATGATATTAAATCATATTTATCCGATTTTGAGAGTATATTAATGTAGTTCAATATTGCATTTCTAAAAGAAACCAACATATTCTCTTTGGTTTGCTGAAAATGATTTATATGAGTATGAATTCCATTTTCAAATTGTTTAGAATTCTGCCTTGATGTCACACTATTTAAATCTTTCCACATATCATTCACATTCTTAATTTGTTCTAAAAATTCAGTGTTATTCACATAATAATGGCACTCGTTATACATATTGTGAGAGGCTCTAGCAATTGTAATTAATGCTTCAGTATTGATACTATTCTGATTCATTGAATCAGATTCAGAAACAACAGATGACAAATCAGTAATAATACTACTGAATTGGCGATACTGTGTCTGTAAAGACCATTGAGAAAATTTAAACCTTAACTCAACATTTAAAAGCGATGCAATATTCTTAGATAGTGGTGAATCATCAGGGATCAAAAGTTCTTTAAATCGATTTGAGATGACAGATACGGCTCTTATTGGATAATCTCTAAACAAAACATTTAATTGTTGTAAATCAATGAATTGCTGAATAAAGCCTTGAGATTTTGCTATGAGGAGATAGTACTGAGCATTGTTAATTTTGTTCTGCAAAACTGAAGACTCAATTATCTTACTAAAATAACTGTATTTTAACTCGGTTGGAATTATTCTCCCATTATCGAAAAAGCCACCATTTGCAATGAAAACCGCATTCAAAGACATTGATGGTTCAATACAATGGAATCTCATTGATGATTGTTTTATAACCAAATTCAGCCAATTTTCGTATGATAGAGTAATGTCCGGAGTCACCTCTGACATAAATGAGGATTTTGGATCAATTATCGACAAATGCCATATCACAGATTGTATTAATAGAAGAGATGAATAAATTTCATCAATTGATTGATGCTGATTAATACAAAACCGAGATAAAAGAGAATCTGCATTAATCTTAGAAGCATTAATATCTTTTGATGCGAAAGATTGCATAGTTAAATACAAATCCTTGTCAAAACTGTTTTTGGAATTCGAAACAATCATATATGGAATATCCCACTTTTGAAGTTTCCATAAAGAATCATGATTTGATTCTGGTAGACTTTGAAGGATAATATTATCAAGTTGAAGAGCATGGAGGATTTTACAATAATAGTTAGAATACAAATTATTATCAACTAGCTCTAGAGCTCTCTCATATTTCCCTTCAAGAATATGAAGATTAATCAGAGTTTTTGAATCAATAGAAGGAATTCCAATTTCATATGATAATTCTGGATGATTTAGATGAATGAAAATCTCAAGATATTTAGAATGATCAACTATATAGCTGGTTTCATTAGAAAACTCAGCGTAAAGGTATGCAGAATATGGGTCTCCATGATCTAAACAGAGTTTGGAAATTTTGGCAAAATCAATTTCATTATCATTCCAATTAACATAGGACAGGCCAATTAGTGGTTGCTTTTGACTAAAACAATAATTCTTTAATGAAGAAATTCCATCTAAAAACACTTTCATTTCTTGGTGTGTATACTCAAGCTCATCATCAAGCCTCAAAAAAGGGATGGACCTCTTATAATACTTAATTTTTGATAATGATATATATACATAAGAGAATATACTATGACAAAATTCAATAGATAAGCTTGCTAATTCTTGGCAATGATATAGTGGCTCTTCAATCGAAAAATAACTCATCAAAGAAACTAATACTCTTTTTATCCAAGGTTGGTCCTTTTTAATGGTTATTATTCCAATAGAATCATAGTTTGGGCCATTATAGTCTTTAAATAAATGGAAATAATCAGGAGGGCAGGATGAAATGATCTTTCTAATGGCATTAAGAGCAGCCATGTTAATATCTGCATTTGTAGAACTCAGACATTCAAGCAATGAAACCAATAAAGAATCATTTGCCTTAATGGTTCCAGAAAAAGTATTAGGTGAAGGATGTATCATATATAATGCATTAAATAGGGTTGAATATAGAAAAAGTGATTCATTACTCCTATTTGTCCTATAGTAATCAAGTATTATACTTAGGGAAACACGATGAACCATCAAATCCAAATCAAGATAATCGATTGGGAATCCAGAATTAATGCAAATCATTACTTGTTGTGTTAGGAATCTGATCCCATTTTGATTTAATCTCTTGGTTAGATATATACGGAGGATTTCTTTGGTAAGCGTTCTGTTGAGAGATTGATTTGGAAACAATTCAGGAAAGAGCATTAAATGATCTAATATATCTGGAATTTGGATTTCAATATTGGTGATTAATTTGGTACTACCTGTTAATAGACAATAATCCTCCAGCTGTTTAAAAAAGGAATCATATTTTGTGAGTTTATCTGGAATGTTATTACACAAAAGATCATAAATACTGCATGCAATTTCTTCATAATTATTATAAATCTTATTAGCCACAGATATTAAATCAACAAATAATGAATGGTTGCTTGATATCAAACTCTCATGATACCGAAAAACTAGTTGAATGTATAAATATAGCTTTTTGATATGCTCATTTTTTGTGAGTTCGTGTTTGGCATTCCACGTATTATAATAAAACTTAAATAGGAAATATCTAATATCTGTGAACTTATCAGATTTGGTAAATTTAAGAATGCTTTTGTATGAAAGAAATAGTGCATCTTGATCGAGTTCTACCTCGAGATTAAATAGATATTCGGGGGTTTCAATATATTTTTCAGGACAAAATTCAATAATTTTGGATAATATAAATTTATATTTTTGAGAATTGTCTGAATCCTTTAGTAAATAATAAGAACAATAGGAATAGATCTGTTGGAAATTTTGTTCAACAAGATTTTTTTCATTCTGATTTTTCAATGATAATAAGATTAATAAATCTTTATCTTGATGAGTATATAGTGAAGGAATCACATATGGCGAAGCAAGCTTCAAATATGAACTGATGTTATCAAAGAAAATTCCTGGACGATGAGACAAAAAATGACTATTCATTTCGGATATAGATAATGATGGGTGATACTTAAAATGTGGATATAGTTCTTTGAAATAGCTTTCGTATAAATAATGATTCTCATAAAGCCCCAACATATACATATATGAATGTCTTGGAAAACTCAGAATAAATCCTTGAGTTAGTTTTGAAAGCACAATATCAAGGCAATGATATGTGAGAGTACTCACTTTATAAGAAATCATGATCATTAAATGAATATAAAAATACATAGGCTCTTTGGTTGATTTGTCTGCTAAAATTGACAAATTGCATACAGGCAAAATAAATCTATTGAATAAGTTGTTAGGAAAATATTCCGAACCATTTATATGCTTTACAGATAAAATTTGGGATAAAACATTGATTGATTCCAATTTCAGCCCTTGTTCATTCGAAAGGAAAAAAACAGGATCGATTGTATATTTCCATGATTTGTCTTCCCAAATTTTGATTAAATCATGGTATAAAGAACAAAAATGTTTGGAAATAAACTTAAGTATAATTTCTTTCGTAAATGGTGTAAAAAACTTGGTGTAAAACACTTGAATCATTCTTATTGATTCACTATTTTCACATATGATGTCTTCAAAAATTAAAAGAATATCTTGAAGTATTATTTCGAATTGGCTGAGAGGAATTTCATAATTATATAAATTAATGAACATATTTGTTATTGATTGAAAAACTAATAAATACTTTTCAGAGTCTAAAAAACTAGAAACTATGCTTTTTGATAGTTCGATATGAAGTTCGGGACAATTTTCAAGAACTTGCAATAGCTTTGTCAATGAATCTATTATGCTATCAATAATTAATGGTGCAATGAATGAATATTTCTTAATAAATAAACCTAAATGACTTAATTTATTTTTCAAACAATGTTGTCCAATGGTTTCAAGAATTGCAAAAACCATATGATGGGAATTAACAAAAAATTGGTTCAATTCATCAATAATCGAATGAATATAGCTATTAAAAATGATGATTAAATGAGATGATATGGAATCAAAAAAGCCATAAACAACTTCTGGAGGAAGAAAATCCATAATAGATACAAATATTGGAATAAAAGAGGAAAAATCTTCAACATTGCTGGAATTAAAGCATGTAGAAACCTCAGAAACAAATTTCTGAACAGGATAAAAAGATATTTTATGAGAAATGATATGTACTATAATCAAAAATTTATCGAAAATACAAGGATGAGTTAATCCTTCATAAGCAATCTGGAAAATGTGAGGATTCGCAATATAATTCGTTGATGGCCGGATGATAGAATCATTGTTTAACACTTTACTCTCTTTATATTTATCAGAAAAAAACAATTCTCCGTTTATAGAAGTCAAGAATTTATCCTCAATTATGATTGAGTCATCAATATCAGTTTTTGGAGAAAACAGAGGGAAAAATTTCCTAATAGCAGTGATTTCTTTCATTTCAAAAAATGAAGAAGAATCATGATTCATTAAATCTGTTGGTAAAACACTAGAAATCGAAGAAACAACATCAACTATTGATTTAATAAGTTTGTGCTTATATTGTTGTTTTGGCATCTCTTGAGTTAGATGAAACCATATCGTATTAAAGCATGAACTCCTGTTCTCAAAATTTGAAAAACCATAATGATAAATCATGTTATGAATAGCTTCCATCCTTTCACAACTTAAATTAGTTTCTTTTATGGATTCCCATAATTTATTCTGATTATTTGATACAAAAACTTGAGAAAGCCTCATATTTGAAAAAAGAGCCGTAAGGAATTGAAAATATTGATCGGAAATCTCATTTTTAATAAGATTCATCATTCCACTTTCATAGATATAAATATTTTCCCAAAAATCTGAATTGTTGATAAAACAACATGCTTTGGAATATAATCGGAAAATATTTGAGCTTGGACAAGAAGAAATATCTTTTTCCTTTTTAATCAACTTGTTAAATAGTTCAATCCATTCAGATTCTAACAAAAAATCTGGATAAAACTGAGCAAAACCTATCAGCAATAATAATAAATCAGAATCTCTTCTCAATTCATTTATTGATTTTAACAAATCTTTATTCCCATATTGTTTCATAATTTCAATATCAAAACGTAAATATGGAACATAGTCATGTTTTGATAATATTGGTGTTCTTGACTGCAAAAACTTCCATCTTCGGAAAATGAATTTATAAAACATATCAAGATATGAATTATTAATCTTTCTCCCAAGTATTCTATTATATTCCAAAAAAATATTTAAGAATCTGTTTGTAGAAATAATATCTTCAATATTCATTGATGGAGAACCATCTAAGGGGCAAATACTATCAAAAACCATTTTTGAAAATGGGCACTTAAACGCATCATCTCTCATAACAGTTGTAATTGGAAATTTAACCAGCATTTCGGAGAGAATATTCATAACAACGTTTTTGTTTTGGCACTTATTTAAAACGATTTCGCTGATTTCAAAAAAATTTTCCACATAGGATGATGGAAAACTAAAAGGGGATAATTTAAGAATGCTATTAATGAATTCTAATAAACTCTTCCCATATTCAATATTCCCATCAAAAAAGAATTGTATTGTTTTGTAAAACACACTGAACAGAGAAACAAAGAGTCCATTATGTTTAAATGATGCAAATATATTGAAAAAAAATGGAAAATATACAATTTTGTTGAAAATGTTAACCCAATACATCACAACATCAATACTTGGACCTTCTTCAATAAACAAAACTATTTCTTTCATCTTTTTCCTGATCTCTCTCAATTCTTCTCTAGATAATATGCATGATTTCACATCTAAAAGAATAGAAAAAAACCTGATAAATGCATCAACATGGTCAGTGGAATGTTTTTTATTATTCGAAAAACATAAATTAAGAACAGGAATAAATAGCTTCCCCAATTCCATATTCGCAGAAATCCCAACGTTTGTCCTATAAAAATCCTTATAATTCTTTGTGAATTGTTCAATCTTTTTGATCCTTCCTTTTATTTCCGATAAACTGTTCGTGGGTCTATTTAAAACAGTAATCAAATCACTAATATCTATTTGGAAACTCATTGATAATTTTTACAAATAATCCACAAATCGAATTAATTCATCCAATAATAAAAATCACTAGATCAACTAAATCAGAGATAAATTTTCGATTCCACAATTGCGGTTTGGTCTAATGTCACTTTTAATGTTTTGGTGTTTTTTAGGGTTTTCGATCTCGATATTCCAATTGGAAGAGAAAACTTATAATGAGTATATAGTAAATGGTGATAAAACTATTCCATGGATGGTCATGTTTGGAAGCTCTAACTGTCCTGCGTGTGTATCAGCAGCACCTGAATTTACCAAAGCTGCTGAGTCATCAAGAGGGTTTGCTAGATTTGCATACGCTGATACCGGAAGGATGCCAAATGTAGCAACAGCTTTAGGTATCAGAGCAGTTCCTACATTTTACTTATTTACCAATGAAGGAAAATTTGATTATACTGGTCCAAGGACAAATGGAGGAATGTTATCGTTTATATCCGAAAAAATTGGCGAAGGATTGGAAGAGGCTGATGAAACTTGGATGGATAGCCCAAATAACAAAGTTATACTCTTCACTAAGAGATTCAAAGCTCCAATTCTTTTTTCGGCTGCATATGGCGCGCTTAAAGGGAAGAACATTTCTTTTGGAATGATCCGCGATAGTGAAACCATAGAAATGTTTGGAAAGCCACCAATCCCATCAATATGGCTCTACAAAGGATCCGAAAAGATGCAATATAAAGGAAAACAAGAATTCGGTCCCCTAGTTGAGCAAATCTCCGAGCATTTTGGTGTTGACTTTGAAGATAAAGATCTTTAAACAGAGTAATGATTTATTTGCTTTTCCCCTCGTCTTCTATTCTTTCTAGTATACTTGATATGCGTTGTTTTAAATCCGCAAGCTGTCTTTGTGATTTTGCCTTCTTCATCTCAGTAACTGTTAACATATGAAGGAGAATCTCGCATTCAACTTGAAGTTGAGCGTTTTCTTTTTGTAAATTAGATATTTCTTGTAAAGGAGGATTGGAATTAATTGATACATCTCCTAAATTCATGTTTATCCAATTTCCATCTTCCCAACGAAGATGAACATTCCCAATCTTTATCTCTATTGGGGTGTTTGAATCGCCCCGCTTCGATATTGCGAAGGAATCAGGCTTTGCGCCGAAATGACGATTGAAAAATCCGGGTTTTGTCCACTTTCCAATGGGTGGAACAGACACTTGATTTGACATTAAAAATCTAAACAACTCTGTTTTAAATGAAGTTCTTGTTAATAGCAGCAACAAATTCCTGCTGCGTGATCTCGCCCACATCTTTTGTATGTATATCGAAATTGCTTGTTTGTCCTCTTGCGCTCATAATTATCTCACGTAGTTCATCACGCGAAATTTCTTCTCCAAGTGATTCCGATATTCTTATGAGATCTGTCAACGATATTGAACCATTTCTATCAGAATCAAGATTGTGAAATGCTCGAATTAACTGTTCTTTTGGTAGTAATTGAGATATTTTATTTTGAATTATCTCAGTAAACTCATCAAATGATATTTCTCCATACTTTTCATGGTCGTATTTCAAAATCAAACTCTGTATTTCTTCGTTTGTCATTGAAAATCCAAGTGCTGTAAGTGCTACACGGATCTCTTGGGATGATATTGTACCAGATCCATTTTTGTCGAATAAATTAAAAGCTTGTCTTAATTGCTCCCTCTCTTTCTCAGATAAGCTAAATAAGGACTTTGTTTCAAGAGTCGATTCATTCATTATATACGTTTATAATTAATTTATCGTTGTCAGTTTTCTGAAAAAAGCCAGAAGTACTTTTTTCTCAAATCACTTTGGTCGATAAATGAGTTACTACCTGCACAAGAAAGGAACAGATAACTTGGATAGGGTGATATGCTACCAGAAACTTTCAAAGGATAACATTAATGAAATAGAAAATTTCATATCGGTTCAAACATGTCCAAAGGAAACAGGTATCGGAAATGAACTTGCTTCATGGATTATTATCAAATGTAAGGAAAAAGGGATAGAAGCAAATAAATTAACAGGATTCCTTCAAGAATTATTTGCGAGTTTTAACACAAGGACAGAATATTTTTTACACTATCAGTATGAGAGAACCAATGAAGGAGAAAAATTTGGTTTATTGACTATTTCGAAAAAATGTATGATGCATCTAAAAAAAGGATTATTAATTACTGTTGTAATTATCCTTACAGGAAGTCTTAAATATTTTGATCCGAAAACAAATTCTAATACCATTGATAATACAAATTTCAAAGATGCATATGATATTGAACATAAATGTTCAGAAGGAACAACAATTTTTCAAATACACGAAGATGCATTAATTTTAACAAGAATTGAAGATTGTTCAAAAGATGAAAATTGTGGGAGAATCATCTTTTTTTATGCGGGTCATGGAGATCAAAATGGTTTAATTTGGAATAACCAAATTCAAATTCATTATAATGACATGGTTCAGAGTTTGAATGATAAATGTAACCACGAAAAAGAGTATTTATTTATTTTTGATTGTTGCCATGTTGGTAATTGTTTACAACAATTATCAGAATATATTAAAATCAAGGTAATTTCTGCTTCCTCTGTCAATGAAACAGAGAAGAATAATGGAAAAAATGGATTCCTAACTTCAATTCTTTGCAAAATATGTGATTTGCACTATATGAAAATCAATGATTTATTTGATCCAATCAATTTTCTTCGTGCTTGGCAATCTTTTTTAGAAATTTACGACTTATTGAGAAGAAATAATTTTTCCAGATTATTTCAAATTCATCCAGAGTTTTATTTATATGAAATCAGATCTAACAATGATTATAAACGACAACTAGCCCTTCTCAAAAATGATCCTGATTATAAAACAATGAAAATAAAAGAAGACCAAATGAAATTCCAGAGTATTCTTGGTGAAAAGTTGGCTTATGTATTTCTAACTTTTTTGGCATTTCTAGAAAACGAAAACAGTGAGCTTATTAATGAAACGCCCACTGCATCTCAAATACCAATACCCTAAGAAATCTAAACACTCATATTCGAAATTTAAATTAAAAATTTTTGGTTGGGGAATAAGTGTATGTGTTTACCAAAAGGATAAAAAGCAATTATCACATCATATGTATGTTTTTTTCTCAAGATTTATACTACTGGAAAGCAAATGATAAGGCACTTAATGTTATAGTTAATAAATTTTGTTCACACAAAGAAGTATCAGTTTACAATTCTTCATATTTCATCACAATGAGATTAAACCGTTATTCAAAAATACAACACTATAGCTATTTATTCAAGTTTGCAAACGAATATCGTAATGATTGTATCTCATAGTTTGTTTTAGAGTAAAACTCTGATTTCTTCATTGAAAACTGCTTCTCAAAGTCCACATCTGATAGAAATACATCAGCATACAAGCACAATCCTTTCGAGCGGCATTCATTATATGAATAGGTCGGAATATTGATGAAGGAAAATGGATTATCTGTCGAAAGAGATAGGAGAACAGTAGCTCCAGATACTGAAGAAACTTTTTGATCAAAAGTTTCATTCGGTATTGACATCATCGACAAGTTTTTATACAGAACTTGAATGAAAAAACGGGCATCTGGACTACAGTTAAAGAATGACATTAATTCATGTCCATACAATGATAGTTCTTGACTTAGAATCTCGGATGGTTTTTCTTTAAACATAGTTTTTATCTCTTCTTTCGCTTTTTTGAGAGTCAGTGCACTTGATAGCTTTCGAAGAAGAGAAGCACCTTCTTCCATACCTTTTATAACAGGTAATAAATGGGGAGTTGGGAAACAAACAGGTAATGGTTCAATAAATGATTCCGGATTCATCGGAATCACGCATGAGCGCTCACCAAAAATGAAAACCTGAAATCCTTTTTCATGAATCAGCCTATAAAAAGAAGGAGATCGATAAAACAAAGATAGACACACCATAAGTGTCCCTCTTAAAACATTTGAATCAGACATACTTGAACACTTAAAAAGGACTTCAACAATATTAAGATCTTCAACAATACCTGCAGCAAGAGGAGATGAAGCAAAATGGGCAAGTGCAAAAAAAGTGGCTCTTTTTTCTCTAATCGATTTTGTTTCCAATTTTTCAAGGATCATATCTAGATATGGTCTGATTATTTGTATTCCAGACTTAGTTCTTGATAGAGTACCAAATAAATGAGGTGCAATAATTGGAACATTATCCTTAAATAAAATATGTGGATATTTTGAGACAATGTTTTTGTTACAAAAAGCTACTTCGCATGCCATATCATAGGCTTTAACATAATTCCTATTATGTGTTTCAATCCATGCCATTATTTCGCTTCCAACATTACACATTGCGAATGATTCTTCCTTACTAAAGAAAACAGAATAAACAAATTTGTTCTTTTTGGATAAAATTTCATGAAGCTGGTGATCTGATACAGCCGCAGATAAACAAACTGGATCATTGTATATTATTTCAGCAAACAAATTCATTGCGACCGATAACTTTTCGGGATCTAAAGCACTTTTAATATGAGGAATAATGATTCTGACAAATACATTCTGAGTGAAGTCTTCTGTATTTGCCTTTTTGTATCTAATCTGATTCATAACAAGTTGATGGACTCCAAAAACATTTGATGATACAAATCCTTGAAAAACATCAATTGATAAAGCACTTGAAGGATAAAGTTGTAAATTCTTAAGAATTATCTCAATTATATTAATATTTGTACATTTTGTTCCAAGGTTCAATACCCTTTCATAAACATCAAATGTCTTTAAGCAACTAATTCCAGTTTCTGTGGTCATTAGTAAGCATAATAATTTCAAAAAAGAGTTGTGGGGTAGAGAATTCTCTATTGAATCATGATGTTCAAGCGAATTTATTAGATTTTCCATGGCAGATTTCATTCCACTATGACTTTCCAGTTGCGATATTGCATAAATAGAAGTTTTGGCATAAGCAATAAAAGCATTCATGACATCAGCCAATAATGATATCCTTCTTGAAGGAGAATTAAAAAATGAGGTCGAAAAGGCATCAAAAATCTTAATAAAGAATGTTTTGGAATTGGGTTTCTTTGCTTCAAGCTCATCATGAGGGAATACTACAGTTAATAATTTAATTATGTTTCTCCAATCCCATAGCTTTTGATCTGAAGGAATAACAAAATTGGTGATTGATGTTACATTATCATTATTTTCTTGAGATGTTGCACATTTAATACAGTTAATATGATAGATTTCCGTATTATCGGTAGTTCGAATTCTATTTATTGAACTAGATAAATCAATGCCTCTAGAATCTCTTTGGCTAACAAAAGGCAACAATTGACTTAAAAAATCCAAAGCAGAGGAGTTTTTTGTTGATAATTCATTTAATCCATCTATCAAACCATTTTGAATCAGATGAAACAATATCAAACCCGTAAAAGCATCAAGAACACTTGGTGTTTGACCTAATTTCAATAATTCACGGAATATGTATATTACAGAATCCGTTGAATGTGGTAAACATCTAAGCAAATCCACAATCATTTTTTGTTGAAAACCAAAAGATAGCAATGCAGACCAGGATTTGAGAATCTTAATCAAAGCTTGACACTGGATATCTGTCGATGATTCGGGATTCTGAGGAATCATTTGAGCTATAGGGGAAATAAATCTGGATGCAAAACGAGGAGCACAAATAAATGGTAATTTGTTCTCAATAGCATATTGTATCATGTTCACAACAGTATCATTTCCACTCTCCATAATATAATCCGCAAGGATAATACCAATTTCTGGAACATCTTCAATGTTGGAATTGGTCAGACAACACTCAAGAAAGTAGCTTATAATTAAATTTTTGTACGAATGCTTTGGGATCTGGTAAATAGAAACCATAGCTCTTAAAATCGAGGGAGGGAGCCTATGTCGGTATTTTAGCATCAATGATACAAACTTAAAAGCAGCGAGCTTTTCTTCATCAACTTTTTGCGGCACATCGGGCGGTCTTTGATCAATTGACAATGCAATCAGCTTATCTAAATGATATCTTTCAACAATCGTCAAAGTTGAGCTCATTTCCATTTCAGAGATTATTCTGATCAAAGATGCTCTTCCGCTGCCAACAGAAACCAAAAAAATCTTGTGAATGCATGCTGATAAAAAATCCAACGGAACTAGGCTAAAATCAACATTATCAATATCATTTTCCAAAGATTTTAAAGCTTTTACAAGTTCTAGTGGCTTTAAATCAAGCTGAGTTATCTGAAAAAATGCTAGTTCATATTTTGAATTCATCATCCAGAAAAATAACCACCAACATCTTTGCAACAAAAACCATTTCTAGACTATAAAAGAAGCAGAAATTGGAGATTTTAACTGTAGTGGATCAAAAACAAAATCCAACCAGAGTAAGTCAAAATTGGGTTATTGAAATGAGCGAACAAGACATTTCTGGCACAGACGAAAACTATTTGAAGCCCAATAAAACAACTCCATTTCTGACCAAATATGAGAAAGCCCGTGTTCTTGGTACACGCGCAATGCAAATATCATTAGGGGCTCCTGTCAATATTGAAGTTCAAGGCGCAAGTGATCCCATCGTTATAGCTGAAATGGAACTCGTTCAGAACAAGTCCCCATTGGTAATTAGGAGGTATTTGCCCAACCATTCATTTGAAGACGTTGCTGTTAAAAACTTGATTATATAAAGAGATATTAATGAGATAGTTTATTTGAATCCCAATGCATTAATAATTGCATATCCTATTGTCGATATGATAATAAGTGATGCTACAACTGTGGGCCATCCAATCATAAAGTAGTCTTTTCCAGTTAGAAATGATTCTGGAGTGAGTTTTGAAGGGTCAAGTCTCTGGTGTCTTTGAACTCCAGAGATCAAAGCGTTTGGAAAAGACGATATGTGGAACATTTGAGACGCGCTGATCATCAAGGCCGAGACAGTCAATAATTGTGTTGATGCATTGAGTTTTTCTCCAATTTTATTAAGAACAGGAAACAGAATTGCAGCAGCTGATGTGTGGTTAATTACACTCGTTAATACACCTTCTATTGACATAACAATAACACAAACTAACCATACACTAACGTTTTGCAACTTTGAGGAAATAATATCTGCAAATATATCCAGTAAACCGGAAACTGTCATTGCTTCACCAAGAGCAAGCCCACCTCCCATAAGAACAAGTGTAGACCATCGAAGGGATCCAAAGTCAGAAGAATCAAGAATTCCACAACCAAAAAATACAATAACTGGGATTAATGAAGTAATTCCAACATGTCCAAGTGTGTTTGAGAGTGTTTCTTGGAGGGACCAAAGAATAATTGTTAACAATGAAACAAAAACAGCTACAGAGTGTTTCCATTGCCACTGTCCAAAGTCATTCTCTTTTGATGTATTCAATGGTATAATCGAGTATCTAGGCTTATATATAATAATTAAATATAACCAAAAACATAATAAAATGGTTAAAGAGGTTGGAAATGCAAAGTAGGCCCATTGAAGGAATGATATTGGTGGTCTTGAGCCATCATTAATATATTTAATCGCAAGGATGTTTTGTGGTGAAGCAATTGTGGTTGGCATTCCACCTGCATTACCACTCCATGCTAATCCAAATAACAAGGCACGAATAAATGGGTCATCTGGATCAAGAGATCTGATAATCGGAAAAGTGAAGGTTAGTGTGAGTGTTGTTGAAGCAACATTAGAAAGGAAACATGAAATGGTAAAGTTCAAAAGCATTAATGTTAAGAGAACAACTTTTGGGCGAGGAGAAATCTTGCTCATAATGAATTTTGACACGCGATCAGTAATTGCGAGCTTGGTGAGTGCCGAGCTAAGGGTTAAGGAACCAAGAAAAACTAAAATAATTGGATCCATAAACTTATTAGCAAAACGAACAGCCAATTTCGATGTTGGAATTCTAAAACCAGTGGTAGAATCATAGCCAACCCTTAGCCAAACAGCAAGAGCAGCCACAAGATATGAAGTAGCATACGAAGGTATGAATTCTGTTCCCCAACAATAAGCCGCAGTAATCAATATTGCAAAACAGCTATTCGCTATTGGATTCTCAGGGAAAAACTGTATCATATATACAATACTGAATGTGATCACACCAAAAACAGGAATAAGACCTAGGCCTTTTTTTTCGTTTCTTCCTGCTTGTACAGAGTATACACTGCGCTGAACCTGTGAGTTATCCATATTGGAGATGCGGCTAAGCCTTGCATATGAATTCTCCTCAGGAACAGTCACCCCAGGAGTCATTTCTAGTTCAACATTCAGCATTTTTGCAGGTAGTGTTTATATTGAAAAATTGTTAACACTTATCGTTTTAATCGATTAACGATGAAAAATAATTCAATTTTAAACAAAACCCATTACGCACCTTTCTTCGTTTTCTTCCTAGTCGATGATGGGGATTTTGGTGTTGAGGATTCTTTTGATGATTCAACTTTTGAATTTGTTCTTGATAATCCTTTGGCCAAATTAAATGATTCAGTAAGTACTTGTCTAACATCTTTATACTTCAACACAGCTTGAGCCCACTGCATATTCAGCTCTTTCAAAGTTCTTTGATTTTCTTCTTGAAGATCAGCAATTTTTTGATCTATAACTTGCAATGACTTGGTTTCTCTCTTAAAAGTCTCGAGTTCACGGTCATATTTGTTCTGCAGAGCATTACTATCAATAGCTGCCTCTTCAAGGTTCCTTGCTTCAGTTGAATGTGATTCTCTAAAATCATTTAATTGATCAGCCACTGTTCTGGAAATATCAGATAATCGGGCTTCAAGATTCACAATAGTTTGCTGTCTTGATGCCTCAGCTTCTTTTTGTTGTTCTTTTGCTTCTTCACAAAGTTTTTTCATTCCTTCGATATCCAATCTTTCGTCACGAATTAATCCCCTTATTTCTTGAAGCCTAACTTCAACATCACCTAGGCTTGTTACACCTTCAGCAATGCGATCCTTATGCCCGTCCTGCCATGTTTTCTGATTAAGCCTAACCAACCTTTGAATTTCAGTAAATAATTTAAAATCAATATCATTGAACTCAATATTAAGATATAACAATCTCGGGTTTTCAGTGATTGCTTTTTGAATTGGAACACCATTCTTGATAAGGTTATTTTTCACAGAAACTCTTTCAATTTTTTGGGATAGTATCAAGGCAGAAAACAAAGAAGATGCTCCATTGTCTCCAATTTCACAAAGTTCCAAGTCAATTTCCCGAATTGAGGGATGGTGTTTGAGAACTGCAGACAACCTAATTGCGCCAACATCTCTCAATGGATTATGTCCTGCATTAAGAGAAATCAAGCTTGTATTACTTTCGAGTCTTGAACAAAACTCATCAAAACCTGATGCATCAATTTTGCAAAAAGATGCATTGAGATTTCGAAGGTGCTGATTGGTAACCAAAGAAGATCCTATTGCAGCAATTCCAGCACCCGTCAATGGGTTTCTAGAAATATTAAGTTCACGTAATGGACAAGATGATCCAAGTGGAACTGAAACGGCTGATGCAAATTTTGCTGTTAATCCATTTCCACTCAAATTCAATGATACAATTGATTTGTTCTTAGTAAAGAAGTGAGAAAAGGCCTGAGAAACATCATCTTTGATGTGATTACTGGAAAGATTTAAAACTCTTAAATTTGAATTGGAGCACGCAGTAATGAATTTTATTGCCCCTCTTGATTGAATATTATTATTGGAAAGATTCATTGATTCTAATGTAGTATTTTGAGATAAACCTTGAGATAGTAGTTCTATTGTATCTGCATTTATCTCGGTCATTGTTAAATCAATCTCAGATAAGACTTGATTGTGCTTGAAAGTCTCTGATAATTCAGTGAGGGCTTTGCTGCCAAAAGAATTCCGACCAACCCCCGTTGTACTGCCAATATATAGGGAAACTAGCGATTTATTATACCTCAAGGCACTAAAAATTGCTTTCCCTCCTATATCACCAATAGAATTGGAGGATAAATCCAATGATATTATTTTAAGGGTGTTAACTAATAAAGATGCAAATGACAAAGCCCCTTGATCACCAATGGTATTTCCTGGCAAGTGAACAACCCTGATATTATCATAATTAAAAATAATATTCGCAACAGAATTTGCAGCTAAAGGACCTAAAGAACAGCTTTCCATATCAAATACTTTCTGAAAAGATTTTTTGGCTTGATGCTTAATAAATCGTTGAAAAAGCTTTTCTGTTGGTTTTAGTCCAAAATCTTTGCACTTTTGATCAAATATCAACCGTAAATCGGCTTCTTCTATCGCCATTTTAGGAACATCAATAGGAATATCAGGGGAGAAATTCATTAAAATAACGTATGATATACGATAAATTAAGATTTTTAGTTCATTCTGGGCACTTGAGCTCTAATCATTTGCTTTTTTTGGGCATCAGTTAATCCACTATCCCCAGACACTCCTGGAGTAGATCCCCATCCACTAGTTCTGATTGAGGTCTCTGGTTTTGGCCATCCTGAAACACCTTCAGTTTTTCCCCAACCTGCAGCAGGAGTATTTCTATTCATGTTTTGTGGAACTCCCCATCCACTTCCGGATGCAGGATACACTCCCCACGATTGTTTTTCTTGAGTTCCTTGAGATTGTGGTGGCTTTGGAAGAGTAAATGATGGTTTGGAACCTTCTGTTAATCTATTTGGTAGGGCAGGGATGGATTTAGGAGAATCAGAATCTGCTTTTCTAGGGATTTCAGGAATACTCACTGGTTTTTCTGCTGTAGGGGGTTGTTCAGTTGCTTTGGGTTCTGAAGAAGTTACTGTGATAGCAACCTGTTCTCCTTGTTCGGGGATCTTCTTAGACATCAATGATATCAATCCAGTAGGTTTTGGTTTGTTCTCTTCAACAACCTCTTTCTTGGAACCAAGAAGATTCAATCCTCCCAATTTTGACTTACCCTCTTCATCAAGCTCCTTCTTTGCCCCTAAAAGACTCAATGCTGGTCTGCGGCCTTCATCAAGCTCCTTCTTTGCTCCTAAAAGACTCAATGCTGGTCTGCGGCCTTCATCAAGCTCCTTCTTTGCTCCTAAAAGACTCAATGCTGGTCTGCGGCCTTCATCAAGCTCTTTCATGGCTCCTAAAAGACTCAACCCAGTGGCTTTTGGTTTCTCCTCTACTTCACCATCTTTCTTTGGTTCTGGAAGATTTAATCCTGATGGTTTTGGCTTCTCACCTTCTTCACCTTCTTTCTTTGGTGCCGAAAGATTCAATCCTAATTTGGGTTTTTCTGTTTCGCCATCTTTTTTGGCTCCTAGAAGATTTAATCCCAATTTGGGTTTCTCAGTTTCACCTTCTTTCTTTAGTCCCAAAAGATTTAATCCTCCAATTTTTGGCTTCTCTACTTCTTCACCTTCCTTCTTTGTTCCTGAAAGGTTTAAACCTAATTTGGGCTTCTCTGTTTCACCATCTTTTTTGGCTCCTAAAAGACCCAAACCTCCAATCTTGGGCTTCTCGCCTTCTTCGCCTTCTTTCTTTAATCCCGAAAGATTTAATCCTAATTTGGGTTTCTCAGTTTCGCCTTCTTTCTTTGATCCTAAGAGATTTAATCCTCCAATTTTTGGCTTCTCTGATTCTTCACCTTCTTTCTTTGATCCTGAAAGATTTAATCCTAATTTGGGCTTCTCTGTTTCGCCATCTTTTTTGGCTCCTAAAAGACCCAAACCTCCAATCTTGGGCTTCTCGCCTTCTTCGCCTTCTTTCTTTAATCCCGAAAGATTTAATCCTCCAATCTTAGGCTTCTCACCTTCTTCACCTTCTTTCTTTGATCCTAAGAGATTTAATCCTAATTTGGGCTTCTCTGTTTCACCATCTTTTTTGGTTCCTAAAAGACCCAAACCTCCAATCTTAGGCTTCTCACCTTCTTCACCTTCTTTCTTTAATCCTGAAAGATTTAATCCTCCAATCTTAGGCTTCTCGCCCTCTTCACCTTCTTTCTTTGATCCTAAGAGATTTAATCCTCCAATTTTTGGCTTCTCTGATTCTTCACCTTCTTTCTTTGATCCTGAAAGATTTAATCCTAATTTGGGCTTCTCTATTTCACCATCCTTTTTGGCTCCTAAAAGACCCAAACCTCCAATCTTGGGTTTCTCACCTTCTTCGTTTTCTTTCTTAAATGACAAACCAATACCTCCGGTTTTAATTTCTTCCTTTGGAAGAATAGATGGCTTTACTGGAATATCATCCTTCAACTTAGGAGCAAAACTTGGTGCAGAGCTTTGGATGTTCCCGAGACTTGGGTTAAACAATGAAACTTGTTCTTGGTTTGCTAAAGAAACGTGATCCCCACCAACCTGTACGTTAACAAATTTACGAAAAGACTCACCCACTTGTACTCCTTTAGATAAATACTGCTTGCCCAAAGGTGTCTCAACAAAAATGGATTTTGTTGGCTGCATAGGGAAACTCTGTACAAAAACAGGAGGTATATCTTTTGGTTCATTAATTTCTGTGTTTTTCGACGAAGTCCAAGAAAATAGACTTTTTAGGAATCGAGCCATGTTTTGTTCAGAAAAAGGTGACACAACGATAAAATAAAGTACATTTATTCAACCCTTTGATATTGTATGGGTAGGGTTAGCTTGCTTTCATGTTTTGTGTTTCCAAGTTGATACTTCATAATCATGACAGGATGTTGAGCGCAAAAAGATTGGATAGAAAATTCAATCTCTAATATTGAACTTTGTTGATATGGAATTGTGTTTTGATAATCAGATAATCGATGTTGTATGTTGGCTGGTGATTCAATGTGAACACCAAGAATATTTAGAGGAATAAGTTCCTTGTTTGTTATGTTCAAACTGAGAGCAACTTTAGGTTTTTGATAAGAATACTTAGCAAAAATAGTGAAGGTCTTATCAGAAAAGAGTTCTCCTTCATCAATGTAGAGAAATTTTTCATTATTTGCATCTTCGGGTTGATCAATATTATCTGTATTAAACTCGGAAACCCCAATCTTTCCTTGTGAAGTATCTACAATCTTTTTGATGTGCATTTTGATGTCTTCGTGTAATATTGGGGTCAATGGTTGGGATAGTAACTGTTTTGATCCGGGTTCTGTTGTTAGAATGTAAAAGCACTCTTTTGATCTTTGTGAAACCCCAGGTGATGATGATGCAAAGTTTCTCTTCAGAAATTCTCTGGTTTTATTTAATAATTGTGGGGTTCTTGTTGTGATTTTTGAAACAGAAGAAATTATCATTTCCTGAAGATTGTCGCCCAAATTATCAAATCGATTAACCAAAATATTAACTACCGATCCAACATCGGTTTGTAAGTACTCTCCAATAACATACACAATAAGCTTCATTAGAGGATCTGGTATGCATGTATTTGTTTTTAAAATAGTCACCAACTGATCAAGAGCAATTTCTTGAATTGAAAGATTCAAAGAAATCGCACTTAGGGTCAAATGCCATTCACTATCAATACAATATGATCCAGCAACCTTCATGAGCTCAATAATTGAATTAACAAAAAAGCCAGGATCAGGTGAAAACTGTTTAACAAGTTGAGTTGCATTATGTGATAAAAACTTGCGTATTTCCAATGGTGAGGATGGCAAATATCGAACCATTTCTTCTACAATCCGCTTACAATTACTCTTATCACCAATACTATATAATATGGATATTGATTTACGACTTACTCTTTGGTCAACATTTTTCATGGTACTGATAAGATCAATTTCGGCTTTTTGGACTGAGGGTATTAATATTGGGGATGTTCTGGTTAATCTATTTAGAGAATCCAGAGCAAAAAAAACAATGTTGATTTTCTTCGACGCCATGTGACGACATAAGCTCTCGACAACAAACTTCATTGTATTATCTGTAAGGGGATTTAATGATATCAATGACATTAATTCAGAAAACACAATTAAGTACGAATATGCTGCTCGAATTAAAAGTGTATCTCCACTTCTTCGAATTATTGATAAAGAAATTAATTCTAAGTCATTTTTTTCCTCTTCTGTCCAGATTGTTTTCAATTGCAATATTCTAAAAAGCTGCCTAGTATACCATGGTGATGGAGTATCCATATACAAGTATAACTGATTTGTTACAGCCTCTCCTACTAAATAGAGTAGCTGCTGAAGTGATAATGTAAAAAACTGAGTAAAAGAACCAGGCCGACTTGTCATTAAAGAAAGAACTAGTGTTGCTGTTGCTAAACTTATGCTATTCCCCAATGACAAAAAATATGACTCAAGGGTAGGCTCGATGATATGAACCAATGACTCGTTTAACACTGTAACTGGGTAGTGAGAAAGAATAAGTAAAGCTTTTTTCCGAGCAAATTCAGATGCAGACTGGCAAACCACAACATTACATATATCAGGTGCAATTTCTTTCATTTGATCTTCGTCAAATATGGTGGCAGCGAAAGAAAGAGCAGTACATAGAACAGGATCCTTTCCGAACATATTGAGTTGGTTTTTAAGTAGTGGTATTAGCGCTGATGTCGAATCTTTATCATCTCCGTAAACAAGTGAGGCAGCAATCCACCCTATTCGTATATGACTTAAAATTGGTGATTGTAACAAAGTAATCAGCTGTGGAAGACCAAAATCAATATGAATCCCGCACAGCGAAGCATATGATAGTTTTGAAAACGACAGTTTGATATCGTTAGGCTTATTTCGTGGTTCAAGAAATTGCTGACGTATCGATTTTAAATGAGGGTGTATTTTGGAGCAAATGTAACTTGGCGTCGGGGTATTAATTACCTCGGTGACAAACAGAGAAAGCTCTTTCATCTCCATTCTCACTTGCCCTATTTTACACACTTTACAATCGGTTTTGACACACGGGATATTCGATGACACAGTCATTATCCAATTTAATACATCAGATACGGGGTGCTCAGTCTATTGAAGAAGAGAGACATGTTATTTCTACTGAATTAGCTAATATTCGAACATATGTTAGGGAATGTACTCCTGATATGAGGCCCAGGGTTATTGCCAAACTTGTTTATTTGAATATTATTGGAGAAACAACCTCTTGGGGACAAATGGAATGCTTAAATCTAATGGCTGATGATCGTTTCTCCTTTAAGAGGATTGGTTATTTGGGGGCTTCATTATTGCTTGATGAAACTGCTGAAGTAGGTGTTCTGCTAACTCATACAATCCAAAAGGATCTGCAATCAAAACACCGTTTTGTTGTTGCATTGGCTTTGGCTCTCCTATCAAATATCGGCTCAGATGAACTTTGCAGGTCTCTTGCTGCTGACACTCAAAAAGTTTTAGTAATTGATGATCCATTTTTGCGAAAAAGGGCTGCAATGGCAGTTATCAGGATTATTAAAAAAGTTCCAGATTTCATCGATACGTTCAGAACCAGCATTCATCTATTGCTTAACGATCCATCCCATTCAGTTGTTATTTCTGGAATTGGGGTTGCAATTACTATGCTTATTACTCAGCCAAAATTAGTTTCTCAGTGGGGTAGTTTTGCTCCTGCTTTCGTGAAGATTCTAAGGACTCTTATCGCTTCTTCAAGGAGCTCTGATGAAGCCTCTGATCCATTTTTACAAGTCAAGGTTTTAGAGATTCTTTCTCTACTCAAAGCTCCATCTGATGACTTGGATGAAGTATTAGCATCAATTGTGTCCACTGCAGATTTGAAAAGATCGGATGGAAGAGTTGTTTTGCTTCAAGCTGTTCAAACTATTGTTTCTGTTGGAAAGAAACCATCTCTGAGAACACTAGCTTTCAATCAGATTGGTAGACTATTATCATTTAGGGAATCAAATATTCTTTATTCTGCACTAAGCGTTTTTTCAAGGGTTTTATATGCAAACCGAGATATTCTTGATAGATCTGGATCCGATGCTTTAGCTCTTCAAAGATATAAATCTCAAATTGTAAGATGCCTCGATAATCCCGATATTTCTATTAGACGCAGAGCGTTAGATGTCATATCTGCTCTCATCGATCAAGATAATGTCGAGAAACTTTTACCTGAAATCCTTAAATATTTACATCTTGCTGATGCAGAATTCCGTATGGAATTAGTTGGAAGGATCTTCGCTGCTATTCAGAGATTTTCGCCAAATGAACAATGGACATTTGATGCGATTTTACAGATTTTGAGAGAAAGTGGAGGGTATGTCAAATCAGATATCATATCAGCTGTGTGCAAAGTTGTTGGGAGGTCCACAGTAATGCAAACATATGCTATTAAGAAACTTGAATCTGAAATCACCACTTATTCCACAATACAGCCACTCGTCCAAGTTGCATCTTGGATTCTTGGTGAGTATGGTGAAGAAAACTCAAATATTGTTGAGGCACTTAGTCAGATTCTAAATCTTCCACAAACAACAAAAGAAACAAAATCATATATTCTTACAGCTATAGCTAAGCTCTCCAGCCGTAGCTCATCATTTGAGCAAACAATGGAGATATTGCGAATGGGAATGACAGATAATGATTTAGATCTTCAACAAAGGTCAGGTGAATATATCCAGATACTATCAGTACCAGAAGTTTCCCCAAGTTTGTTAGCTCCTGTTCCACCAATTGATGAAGATGAAGAGGAACTTCAGAAGAAGACACCAGTTGAAAGTGTAAATGCCCCACAACCCGAAATTGTGGATTGGAACCCAGAAGAAGTTCGAACACCTGTTACAAAACCACCGCCACAGGTTGAGCCTAAATCCGAAGTACCACAATTACCTATACCTCCAGGTGTCAAGGTTTTCGATTCTGATGGGCTAAAAGTCTATCTTGAAATCAAGAGAACTCCTGACGGAAAATATCTCATGGTGAGGACCAACGTCTGCAACCACTCAAGAAGAGCTATTAGCAATCTATCACTTGAGTACGAGCCAACAATTGCTGGATGGGCACACAAGGACGAACCACAAAATGCAAATGCAATTGGAGTCAACAGTCCTCAATTTATTCAACAAATTGTGAAATGGGCAGGTAATGGAACTAGTCGTTTGTCTTTTAAGATTGTTATCAAGTATCTTTACGGTTCTATGCCTGTTACAGAGACCCAAATTGTCCCAGATACATTGATATATAGTTGAGAGTTCTAAAAGTAAAATCGTGACAGTTTTATTTATGAATTCCGAACACAGACCCACCTTAACTAGGGGACGAACCCTTCCATCAAGAGCCAAAACTCCATTAGAAAGGACCCCATCGAATAAAAAGGTAGGATCAGATATTTTGCAGGAAGGTTGTTTCCCAACATCAAGCCTATCCATTTCCCCAGAAATTGACACTCTCCTCCCATACCTAACAGTTAATCATGATCAAGGATTTCCCAAAATAATAGAAAAGGACAAGAAATACGATGATATAGAGGAACTTATTGTTCCGTTTTATGATATTGCATAATTTTTTTTCGTTATGGTTTATAAACAGAAATAACTACAACAAATATTTGGTTAATGCCATTTTCATCAATAAAAGTATCAATAATAATAGTATTACCAAATGAAGTTATTGTATTGAGCTTTTGTCTATCAAACACCCATCTTCTCATCATATCAGAAACATTTTCAGAGCGAATTGGCTCTGAAAAGTAATTTATTGTAGTCACAACAAAGTTTCCATTTCCTTGCAGCTCCGCTTTTGATCCTAGTGCTAAACTTTTCCCATATTCATATAATCCAGTATTTCTCTTAAGAGTCTTTAATGAAAAGCTCTCCCTAAAGTCATTAATCGCCTGAATTATCTTATTGATTTGTTCTTCCATTTACGTTTAAAATTAGGTTTAATGTAAAAAAAGTTTTTAAAATGTTAACCATGCTGATTATGTTTATCTGCAAAGGAAATAGACAAGTAACTGTTCCTGATGAATGTAGCATGATAAATTGTTTATTTCATGGCTTTTATACCGAGGAATCAGGTGGGGTTTTGTATTTAAATGATATGGAGTTCCATATTGATATCTATTTGTGCACTTTTTATCTTTGTGTCTCATATATATCAGGGGGTGCATTGTTTTTTAACAATGCAGCGAACGGTAAAAGTTCAATAAATATGAGAAATACATGTGCTTCGACTTGTTTTGCTTTAAGTGTTGATAATAATGGAGCATTTGCTAATGTTCAACTTAAATGCTATCCAATTTGCAATATGTCTTTTGTTAGTATTTTAAAATCATCTCCACACAAAACTGTAACATGGGGAACAGTATTGATTTCAAAAGCTAATGCAAGTATAATGAATGTTAATTCATCAAAAAATCAATGTTATATCGGATCGTGTTTCTGGATCCAATCATGTGACAATACACTGATTAACTCATGTACATTTCAGGGAAATTCTATTGAATATGGCCATAATTTTTATTTTGGATCATCAACTGGAAGTAGGATTATTCAGAATTGCAATGTTATTGGAAATAATGGAATAAATTATGGTGTTATGTCTCACCAAGGAAATTCTCAATTTCTAATTCTTAATTGTGTTTTTACTAAAAACACAGAAATCTTATTCTGCAATTTATGGCATTCAGGATATGGGGGAAGTGGTGTTCTTACAGTCAGGAGCTGCTATATCTCTCATTCTGGAACCATATTTTCATCTTGGGCGGGTGCTCCAATATATAATGAAATGAACTCTTTCACAACTTTCCCAACTTATGCACATTCTCATTTCAATACATTTCATTGTTTTGCGGAAATCCCAAATAATGTACCAATAACTGCTCATTATGCTCTTCGGTTAAACAGCTTATACATATCAATGATTTCTTTGATAATGTAATAAAACTTATTCCAGGAACAATGTTATTTTAATGGTTTTGAGTTCAGATCTGAAAGAGAAAAGATAAGTCTGAATAGAAAAGAAAAGAAAGTACTCCCCTAATGTAGAAAGCGTGACCATATATCTATCTTTGCAAAAATAGTCAGCAAATAAAAATGTAATCAAGGCAAAAAAGCCAATCGATAATAGTGTGCCCCTGAATACTTTGGTTGAATAAGAGCTATCATTAATCACTAAAAACGATAAAACTTCAAATATTACAATAGAAATAAAACCTAAAAGAGCAAAAAAGTAATGTTGGTATTGAACCTCATTCAGGGGAGACACTCCGACACCCAAAATTCCAATAAAATTGAAGAAAGCTAGTAATCTCATCCAAAAGATCTGCGCACCATTTGTTGATTGTGTGAGCCGAATAAATATCATAAGAAGAATAAGAGAAAGACCCGTAGCAATTGATGTTGTTGCATTAGCATGTGCAAATATCTGGGTGTTCGGGTACTCAGTTCCCGTTTCTGAAACAGTAGGCAAATAGCCAGCAAACCTACCTTGTATTAAATATATGATGAAACATGTGATAATAGAAAAAAAGCAGTAAGTTATTGACAAAAATGGAAGGGCTTGATAATTCAACCCAAGATCAATGGAATTACTTGAGTCAAGCACTCTCAACATCGAATCTTCACTAAACCGATTCTCAATGAGTTGGCTATCACTCATTAACAAATACTTATTTTAGAATCATAGTTCACCGATCACATTGAGAAGAACTTAATTCAATTTTTCAATGCGTTCACAGTAGTCCTGATGTCAATTCAAAAACCCTGACACGTTTCTCGATGGAATAAACTAACGTTTGGGACGATACAGTTGGTTCTTAGGTTTACATTTTTTTTGTAAACCTAAGAACCATCAAACCGATTTGATGAAATCCACCATTAGCCACTCGTTTAAAATTGTTGTAGTCGGATCTTCTGGTGTTGGAAAATCTGCAATAGTTCAGCGATTAATAGAGGGTACATTTCGGGAAGAGGGACAAAGCACTGTTGGCGTTGAGTTCAAGAGCTTTGTTTGTCCACTTGATGACCAGAGTGTCAAATTGCAAATTTGGGATACAGCAGGCCAGGAAAGGTTTAAGTCAGTCTCAAAAGCATATTTTAGGAATGCTGTAGGTGCGATTTTGGTATATGATATCACCAATGAGGCATCTTTTGAAGATTTATCTAACTGGCTTGGAGATTTGCAAGCTCTATGCAATCCTAATGCTTATATTTTATTGGTTGGAAATAAAGGAGATATGGATTCACAAAGACAAGTTGGTGTTCAAGAGGCCAAAGATTTTGCCGAACAGCACCGTCTGGAGTATTTAGAAACTTCTGCCCTATCAGGAAGTAATATAAGAGAGTCTTTCACTAGGTTAGCATATGGTATAGCTAATCGAGTGAACAATGGGCAGATTCAGATAACGACAAGTGTCTCAAAGACATCCCCATTTAAGGTTGAAGAGCAACCAAAAACTGAATCGAAAAATGGATGCTGCTAACAAATATTTCTACATAAAAATGATCTAACTAATAACAATTTAGATAAGGCTAAAATCCAGATTGGATTTTATAATGTAATATATCGATTCTGTTACTAAAACAACCTTGTGTTTGTCTAATAATGGAGAATCATGTTTGTATAAGTGAAATTTTTCTGCATTTAGACTAAACAATGGTATCCATTTCCATATTTCTCGTGAACATAAACCAAGTTTAATTGCTTCCTTGCATTTCGAATCAAGAGTTTTTGAATCCATTGATAGGGATTTCACAATGATTGGTAGTTGAAAGATTTCTTTGGAGCCCTCATCTTTCCCTGAGGTCAAAATAAATAAATACCATAATGATTTCATTTGCAATATTGCAGAAAAGTCTGGCGAGTATCCTTCGTTTAGAAAATTAAATAAATTATCCACAATATCTGTCATTGTGCTACTACATATTTCTACCCCATTTAAAATAGAATCATTGATACTAATACATAAGTAATGTAAATAGATATCAGCACTATCAAGGGATGATAGCATTTTAATGTTTTTGAAAGAAGCTATGGTTTTTCCTTTGAGATATTGTAATGGTTTTAAAACAGCCTGAAACTCTTCAAGAAACACAGAATCTCTCATTAATGAGTGAGGTTTGTAATTTGAATTACGGAAAACTTTATCACTAATGATATCTATTAAAAAGAAATATAATTGACCAATATAAATTACTCTTGATAGAAATATACATAAATTTCCAAATAAATCTCCTTTTGTATTTGGAAACAACTTTGAAATTGATTCATTTGAGTATTTCCGAAATAAAGAAATATAGTCATGACAATTAATCTCATGTACAAGTGTACTTGATACAATAGAAATAATATCACATAGTTTTTCTTTTGAAAAATTCTTCTCGCTTTCGATAATTAGTAAAGAAGATAATCTCGAAATAAGAACTTTCCCTCGAGATTTCATTGGATTTATCAATTCTGAACTTTTGAAGAATCTCTTCATGTACTCATTAACAACAGGATTCAACAATATTCCATTTGATATAATATTATTTTTTGTCTGTTCGAAAAACGCGAAGTACTCTTCGTCATTAACGATAAATGGCAAAGACTGAACAAATTTGGTAGATATATGTATGGAATGGGTTGTATGTGCTTCGAGAAGCTTTTGTCGATACAAATCAAAAGAAAATAAATGGCATGGAACTTCATAGCAAGATTTTTGTTTTTTTTTCAATTTGGACATTGATCCTCTTTGAGATTGATTATATCCTTGAATAATCATCCTTCTTTTGACTGGGTTTTCAAAGAAAAGAAGTTCAAGGCTCGAACTTGCTTTCTTTGGAATTGATACTTTCCTAAAATGAGGAGAATACGGTTGAATATCATTGATGACAGCCTTTTTAGACTCTATGCATATGGTTTGAAACATCGGAATTTTTTCAACAGATTTAGATTTAATTGGAGAACAAAATATATTTGGAGGATCTTCTCGTTTCAATAGGGATTTTATTGCTTCAAAGATCTTCATCAATGATATCATATACATATCTCTAGAATCACATGATATCATATAGTTTATTTTCGAGTGTCCAAGAATATATGTAAGTTCTCCAAAAGGGTTTTGGATCTCACATGATGTAATAATGCCCATTTCTTTTGATATTTGGGCTTGAATGGTTCCCGGAAATGATAATGTTTTATTGCCTTTTAAGTTTCTTGATGAATCCAAATTCAACTTGATTGATGTGAGAGTTACCATCATTTGATAATATGGTGATAATGATCCTGAAGAATCAGAAAGTTGTATTGGGAGATTTGCTGGGACTCCATCAGGAATAATGTCTTGACACAAGTTAATAGATTCAATCATAACAGTTTGCCATTTAAAACATGTTTCAGAGTCTCCAAACAGAAAAACATATCTATTAATAATGTCTTCTCTAATAGGGATACATTCTATACCGAAGTTTTGATTTTGGTTAATTACCATGTAGTTTGGAAGGAATAATATAGTCTTTTTAAGAAGATTTTCAGTATTAAATTGGAGATATAAAAATGGACCAATTATTTCGCAATCTGATTCATGTACGGTGGGATCAATATATTGTCCTCCTGGATTTATTACCAATATAGTCGCTTTTGAGCGTAAAACTTTACAAACTAAATCAGGATAGGCAGCAGAAAAAAATGGAAAAACACTCATTAATAAACAATTTTATTCTCATGCTTGGGCTTCAAAGGGGGTAGCTTCCCGATTGATTCTTCTGAAGCTCTCCTGCTCTTTGATTTAAATATATTAGCAGAATATGGGACTTTTTGAGTCTGGGATCTAGCAAATTTTTTAAGTTCTGTATTAACTCGGGAATTCATCATTGCTTTCTTCTTTGCATTTACTCTAAAAATCGGGTGACAAAGCAACTCTTGAGCGCTATGTCTATCATCTGGGTTAATAATGAGTATGGATTTCAAAAACTCAACTAAAAGTTCATTAGGATAATCAGGATATGTTACATCCCCTCTCATGATTTGCTTCAATAAATTGTCTTCTGATTTAGCATTCCATGGTGATTTTCCGAATGCCATGACATAGAATGTAATGCCTAGCGACCATATATCGGCTTTGAATGGATCATGCTTCTGTTTTAGAACCACCTCGGGTGCCAGATATGGCAAAGAACCACAAAATCTTGATGACTTAACCATCATATCAATATTCTTGCTCAATCCAAAATCAGCAAGCTTTGCTCTGCCATATGCATCGATTAAAACGTTTGAAGGCTTGATATCTTGATGAGAAACATTTTTCTCATGGCACTCATTAATGGCTGACAATAGTTGTTCGTAAAACGAAACTAAATAGTGGAATTGAATTGCTCCTTCTTCTTCTACCAAAGATAACATGCTTCCATTAGGGCAATACTCGAGAATAATGTACAAGTGATTCAAATCGTTAAAATGAGAATAAACAGATATAACGTTTGGATGAGAAATTTTGCACAAAGCAGATATTTCTGTAGTGAATGAACCAAGATTTCGACTTGTTTCTGGTTTACCCACATCAAAGATTTTGGCTGCAAAAAATTGCTGATATTTCTCACAAAATATTCTATAAACAACTGCAAATCCTCCTCTCCCAATCTCTTCTACAATACGGTATCCCTTCTTTAGAAGTGTCTCATTTATATCATTCATAATATTTAATCTTATCAATAATTGGGTTGATATGTATATAATATTTTCAGAAATTCCATAATTATTTTGTGAAGTTTTGAGGAAAAACCGATAAATTTGTTTTACTTTTTATCACAAAAAATTCAATGATTGACACTTTTGGTTTACAAAAAAGCGGTTAGAATGGAGGTCGAGTTCTCTGAGTTATTCTCTCTTCTGAAGACCATATCTAATCAGACTATTGTTTCGACATATATTTGGATAACAAAATCGAAAATATTTAACTCCCCGGATGGAGTTTTTTTAATTGTGAAATCATTATTAGATTTTTCTTTTTTGCGACCTAATTTCGAATTCATGTATTCCAATTTGGCTTCTTTTATTTTGAAAAAGTGTTCTGAGTCGGAAACACTTGGCATTTTATATAAAGTTTTTCATGAATGTGAGCCTGGGTTTGGCTCATCAACAACTATTAAGGTACTTTTTTTAGTGCATTGTTTCGATTTTGTCAAGATTTCTTATGATGAACTGATTAATCATTTCTTTTTAGATAATCCAGATTGTTTATATGCATCAGAACAATACTTCCACATGTTCACTCTTATCAGTGAGTTCTTTTATAAACGGAATCGAAAATTATTTGAAACAATATATGAGCAATTTAAACAAACATATCCTCAGCATATTCCTGTTTTTGAATTGATAATGAAGAATAATTTTGCTTTATACAATAAGTTCAAGAATTCTGGAAATTCTATAGAAAACATAATTCAAAGAGATGATGAATCTCTGTTTTCTAGAATTGAAGGAACATATATACAATTTTCTCCTTTTTCACCTGACATTTGCATATATGAAAGACCCACAATTGCTGATTATGCTGCTTTTTGTGGTTCCACTAAATGTATTAAATGCTACCTTGATAAAAATAAGAAGAAGAGTAGAGAACTTTTGCGTAATCCCTCTCTATGTTATTATGCAATTGCTGGAGGACAAATAGATTTGTTTAATAGATTTGAGAAACTTGGTTTTTCTACAGAAGGATCTATTCATGTGGCTGTCATGTTTCATCAAAACCATTTTGTTTATGAGAACATTGATAGATTTGGTGGTTGGAATTCTGATTCTGAGAGATTTGGGAGTATTTTGCAAAGCGCTATCATGGGCAGGAACTATGAACTAATAATGAAATGTATTGAGAATAATATCGATCTAAACCATATTGACCGAACTTTCAATAGTCCCCTGATCAGGGCAATTGAGAAAAAAGATAATATATCTTTCGATTTGTTGCTAACCCATAATCAATTAGATTTGAATCTGAGAAATGCTTGTGGATTGACTCCATTGTGTTATGCAGTGAGTAAGAATTATATATATGCTGTTGAGAAACTCACTCAAGTCAGTCATGTTGATGTAAATGGATCAGATAATGATGGTCTCACTCCACTTCACTATGCTGCAAGTTATGGATATGATGAATTATTGAGGCTTCTTTTACAAAGGGAAGATCTTGAAGTTAATACTTTCGATGAAGATAATCAAACTCCAATAATGAGTGCATATGATATGAAAGAATTCGATTGCCTTGAAATCTTAGCTTCTGATTGTAGGGTTGATTTATCTATATGCGATTCTGAAGGAGACTCGATTTTTCATAAAATATCGATGAGTGATAATATTAATGTTGTCAAATCACTTCTTAGTCGAAAGAATATCAATCTTGATCAAAAAAATAACAATGGTGTTTTTTTTTATTGAATAAAGCCCCTTTACATCTTGCTGCAACTAATCCATGTTCTCAGATTTTTAATGAGTTTTTATCATTCAAAGGTATTGATCCATCAATCCAAGATAATAATGGTGTTTGTTATATATTTTTATGACCCCACTTCATTATGCAGTCCATTATGGTGTTATTGAAAACATCAAACTTTTACTGACAATTACATGGTTGAATGTCAATATCGGAGATAATAATGGTGTAACTTTAAAACTAATTTTTATCCAATTCATATTGCTGCTCATAGTGAGAACCCAGAGATACTTCGGGCTTTGTTATCTGATCCCCGTATCGATGTTAATGTCCAAGATCATATCGGTAAAATGTCTCCTCTCCATTTAGCAGTTCAAAGTGTAAGAATAACTAATGTAAAACTGCTTCTTGAACACAATCAGATCAATAAAGGTTTGCTGGATCATGCCAACATGACCCCATTAATGTTGGCAGAAAACTTAGAGGAAGAAAACATTGAAGAACTATTAATAATCTTAAAACAATAAAGAATATCAGAATAGATTTGATTGTTATTATATAAAGGTGTTTGAAGAAAGAAGATCTGTATCATCATGTTTCGTTCTGCAGCCTCTTAATAATATATAAATAACAAATCCTAAAACCATAACAACTGAGGGAACAATAATATACAACAATTGCATCTGCTTGATTTTTTGATCTGGTTGAATTGAATCATATTTAGAAATAGCTAAACAAAACCTATCTTCTCTTTTTATACATTGGTGTGTGATATTTTTCGAATTAATTAATTTCCATAATTCACAATTAATAGATGATCCACATATTATGTCAATGAATTGAAAATCAAAACTGATTTGATCATCATAATCAAGCTGAATATATAGGTTCATTGGCATAAAACCCGATGAGAAGACATATGGAAAATAATTCTGGCTAAGATTCATATTAATGGTGATTCCTTCCTTCAATGATGCATTCTGGGTAACAGCAAACACCATTGGCCCTAGGTTTATATTCTTACTGATAATCATATCTGGAAACAGATAATGATTCAATGTGATTTCCATTTTTTCGACTTCAATAATAGAATCTACAGAATTCAGCGAATGTGAACTCGGCTGATTAATTTCGGGGATTCGAAAAATTGTCTTTTCCTTTCCTTTGAAAATTAGATTATTTGGCTTAACAATACTATGATTGTAAATAACCCCTTTGTTTGTTGATACTATGGTTCCATGAAACCCTTCATCAATTTTATAAGGAGCTTCAATAAATGATGTCTGAATTGTTGGAGATTCAAAATCATCAGAATTTGCCACAGTTACAATATATCCTTGAGGCCACTCTTCTAAAAATGATAAATAACTGTTTGTGGCAATGATGACAGATGGTAGGCCGCTTCCTTGACAATTCACCTCTGTAGGATGGGATGCAATTGCTACAAAAACAAATTCTGGAGATGAACTAGGAATACCAAACGTAACATTGTTGAAAGATACTGAAGAATTCCTGATAGTAAGCATTCCTTCGTTAGGTATTATATAAACAATCCTATTACATTGATACTCAAAATAACCATCGATTGGATTTCCTGGTGATAAAGCCAATTCCTCTACACCATAAAAATCACATTCTTTCTCAGTTTTGACATATCCTCCAGACAAAAAAACAGAATTGCCAAAAAAATATGTTCTCTTCTTGCATACTAAATTCATTGAAAAAACTGATAATTCTTTCAGATTTGAAGCCAACTCTTGGGATATGGAAATATTCATATGATTCAACGGGATACCACCTTTAATAACAAGTGAAACATTGTTTATGCCAGGTAAATCCAAAGTGTAATTATTTGGTGGATTTTGGTAAAAATGTAATGTTACTTGAGATGCTCCAGATTGAATATATTTATTGATATTCAATAGATCATTTTCATTAGATAATGTGATTCCATTGACTGCTCGGCACATTTGTAAACTACCATAACAAAACTCTGTTGAAACCTCATCTAATGATATTGAATTGTTAATTGATAAACAATGATAATTCTCCTGGTTTCTGACCAATGAGGAAAACACAGATGCTCCATTTGTTGTTCCCCTGAAAAAAGAATCATCAGACCATTTTATCGATACGCTATTAAAATCGGTGCTCTCGCTACACACAAGATCAAATACTTTCCCATATGACCCAATAAAATACTTATCCGAAGAAAAACTTTGCTTATTAAGTAAAACTATTGGATTTGGTCCAAATCTAAACTTTTTGACGAAAAACGGAATCGTCAAGTCAAAATCAAATTTAATTTTGAAAGGAAATGCTTGATCAATATATATATTATCTACTAAACAATGACAATTTGACTCAGTAAAAGAATAATAAGAATCTCCCGTCAAATAAAACATTTCTTTATCATTCAAAACATGGATATTCTGTATATGAACAATCATGTCTGATGGATATGAATCTATTCTGAAAGAACCTATTGATGTTAGATATGAGATAGAACAAAACATGTTCTCTTTTTCTCCAATAATGGTCATAAAAACGCCATTAGAATTGATAAAAACATTTGAACAATTCTCAGATATAAACATGGTTAGTGTATAAGACTTGGTATCAATTACTAATGATTCAGATTTTCCAATCCTAATTTTTCCATTACCATTTAGAACCACATTAGGACAGCGAACCTTCAAACCGGTAAGATCTAATAAATTCTCTCCGATTATGATTGAAGTAGATATTTTTAACAACTGTGTTGAAACAGTATGAGATGTAACATTTAGTATTTTATCTGGGATCATATGATTGAAAACAATGTTTAAAGTAAATATTGGAATTCTAAACTCGGAATAATAACAATTAGAACCAATTCTAATACTATTCCCAATAAGCATCACTGATGTACTATTGAGAATACTGAATGTAATATTTGGACTTAATAAAGATGAAGACGATACTCGTTCCGGGCTTGATTCAATAGAAATAATGATTTCTTTTTCCGATTTGATTGACTTTACACCAGAAATAGATGCTTGGTCAGTTTGAATCACATCACATTCAACTTCATTCAATCCATTTATCTGGGAATATTCGAATAGAATAGTTTTTGAATGCAAAATAAAGGACTGAAACTCTACATTGACTTTTGAGAATGAAACAGTATTTAACAGAGAATCATTTGACCCAAGAAACCTAAATCTGGAATTATTATCAGAGAAAAACTCAATTAGCGTATCCTCAGGGTATATATTTTGATCGAACTTTAATCTATCATCCAAATCTTCAGAAATGTAATGAAGTACAATTGATGACTTCGGAAGAACCGAAGGATCAAAATCCCCAAAATTCTCAAAACCATATGATTGTGAATAAGCGTTGCAATTCATCCTTGATATATTATAAAAACAGAAATGATACACACTTGAAACAGAAAACTCGAAAAAGAAAAACAGCATTAATTTTATGGATCAAAGTTCTTTCATATCAGGCGAACTATCCTCTTCTTCCTTTTCAGGCATCTCGCTTAATGATTTCCAAGGGAATATCAATACAATAGTGCTTAGAAGAGAGGAAAAGATATCATTTAATGGGTACATCTTCAGAGTCCGGAAGACATTTCTTGATGGATCTGTGAAAAACAATAAAGAACCAAACATTGGTACAGGAAGGAATCGTGTGAGGATGCTTAGTATCAGTGCACATTTATTCCATTTAATACTTTGCAAAAATGATGCAGCTATCATTTCCACTCCCATTAATATAGCAAAAGAGTAGGTAATTCGTAACATTTTGACTGTTAGTGACACAAATGAAGGATCTGTATCAAATATTTTGGCTATATACTCCCCAAAAACAATAATAATCAATTCTGCAACTCCACACCAGCCAAATGTCATAAAATAGGCGACTTTAAGGATCTCTTTTGTTCGTTTGATCTTTGAAGCTCCATATGCATATGAAGCAGCAGGGAGGAATGAAATCGACAATGCCATAGCATATGAACCTGGAAAAGACCATATTCTCATAACAGGATTTAATGCAGCCAATATTTGTGAATATTGACCCATTTTTGTTGCTCCAAGCTCAATATACTTTCTGGAAAAGAAACTGGGGATATTAAAACAAATATGTGAGATAAACTGGGTAAATCCAACTTTCATTGCATCATATGTTTCTGGAGCAAATTTGTTCAGTAAATGGCTTGAATTGCATGTTGTATTAAATTTTCCTTTGAAAAACATATATGCTAAAACAACCATTGGAATGAATTCTGCGGTAATTGTTGATAAAGCAGCACCTTTCATTCCCAATTTCAGAGGCCCCATGAATAATGGATCAAAGATAAGCATATTAATGCAAAATGATGATATTTGAACAATTCCAAATGCAGAACCCCTTCCTTCTGATTGAAGACACCCACAAAAGAATAGGTTTAAGCATGTAATACATGTTCCAAGAAGCAAAGGCTGTAAATAATCAAACCCATACTGTCTGATGTTTCCTGTCGCGTTGAAAAAGTTCAGAAGTGGCCTTATCAAAGGAATCAATATTAATGGAGCAATAATTCCAAAGATAAAACATAGTCTGAATAAATCAGCAAACACTTGTGGAATAGCGTCGTGTTTCTTCTGTCCTCTCAAACGAGAAAGCTGGGAAGACGCGGCTGAACATACAAAATGGCCAAACGCTCTGCCAAATGTATCCATTAATGAAACCAAAGCCATGGCGGCATTACCCTCCTGACTGACAAGCCTCGAAATCCAAAAGGTATCAACAATCCCATACAATGCACCAACAACTTCAGCAGCAAATGGGCCCCAAGTTGTTTGGTAAAGAGTGCGAAATGGAGTGTCCTTGCCAAGTCTCTCATATGTATCATCTTCTATTTTCTCATGGACTTCTACAGTCTGCGTTGTTTCGGCCATAAAATTGAGAGGTTTTAACACTAAACGATGATAAAGTCAGCTTTTTTATTTTGTTTAACTTTTTTACTTTGTAAAAATTATTTCAAGATTTTTTCCTATTTTGGATTTATCTCAACGAGTATGGGGAATTTTTCAGAGCTTTCATCATCAATATATCCAGCATCATTATGTATATTTTGGAAGCAACAGGGAAAAGATATATTTCAATCAGATCGCTTTCCATAGCATTAACAAATAAAATAAGTGTTTTGCCTCTTTCTCGTGTTTGGGCTCGTTTCAATTCTAAAAAACATGCAGAATCATTTAAAGCATTACCATCAATGTTTCATCTTATCACATTATGTTTGATCTCAACATGACAAGATAATACAGAGAAATTAAGAAATAATTCTGTTCATCTGAAATTTTGCCAAATTGTATGAGGTGCATAAAAGTTTCTAATTCCATTCATTATTATATGAAATACGCTGTATAGTAGTGCGAAACAATTTTTACTATTTATATATACCATAATTTCTCTTGAATAGTTTCAAAACAAAAAGATCGTGAAGTTGCAACATATACTATGTTCAAAAATGGAATATCATCAAAATAATTATCACTTCTGCCCATATCTAACCAATATTTTCCGAATCAAGTGCATCAAGATTATCCATCAGAACCATGGCTAGCAATTTATTTATTGCTTTTCCGATTCTTGTTTTGATAATACATAGAACAATCACATTTAAGAAACATGTGAAAAATGCGTCATATGTGACATATCCCAAACAAATTGTCAAATCAAAATTATCTTTTCCATTTTTGAACCCAGAAGAATTAAGCTCAGAAGGTAGGGATTCTATTGAAATGAGAATACCTGGATTTACAAAATATACATCCAGTGAGATCTGTGAAATTAATATAATTTCTTCTGAATAAAATAAATATCGAATTGACATGTTTTCCTCATGCTCCTTTGGGATAATTGAATCATTTGATTGTGAATATGAAACAATAGTATGACTTGTTTTATATATATTGACAAACAAGAATACATCAACATTTTCAAAACAATTTATCAGTTCACAAATAAACCCTCTTTTTTCTGATTATTAACATGAGCTCTGAAATCATCAATAGGTGATGTTTACTGAACACAAAGAAATTTCTAATTTTATTTCATAAATGAATCAACACATGATCCAATCAAATGCTATAATGATCTTTTTGTTCCCAAATCAAGCAATTCATATTATCTCAATAGTGTTTAACTGATATATCGATTTTTGTTGGACCCAAACAAATGAGCTTCAAGTACAGGGCTTAATGTGTATTTTTTTGCATAAATATTATTCTATTCAATATATAATAGCCTTATCTCTTATAAATTGATTGTTATGAATTTTAAAAATATCAATAGCAATTAAATTAGCGACCTGCATTTCAATGTGTCCAAAATAAAATATCGATTAATTGATTTTTTTTGGCATTTTAAATCATTTGAGTCCGTATTGAGTTGTTTTCCGACAGTACAAAGAAATGTTAGTCCATAATGACTTGAATCATTTTTTATAATTTGGCATATTGAAACAGGTCCTGAGTGTCATGGAAGCAGTTTCATTAAATAACTTCTGAGCGACATTTTTCGATGACAGCTAGGATTTATTGGGATATAATTTATTCATTAAATAGATATTCACACACCCTACATATAATCAAAATGAGAAAAATCAATTTTATTCCTATCTCGAGAAAAATGCGAAAAAAGATTTATACAAAGTAAAAAAGTTTTACAAAGTAAAAAAGTTGACTTTATATAAATAAAAAATTAACTGTTGCCTGGATTTCTCACAGTGACTTGAGTTTTATATCCTTAAGTGCATTTAATCCTTTGTTATTGTATTATTATCATAATTTAAACACATATAGTGGATGGATGTGCCTTGTAATCAAATTTATTTTTTTAATCTCATGAACCATAATTAGATTTTGTGTTTCTTTTTGATTTTGATAGGATTAATACATTTATTGTTCTTCACGTGATTTGAATGTTTTTATCCTGCTTTCCCCTCATATTGATTTTAAAAGCCATCAAATTGTTATCTTTTCCATGAAATCAATCAAGTGGAAAAGACAATTATGATAATAAAAAATACTAACATTTGGAAGATTTTAATTTCCGAACAATTTTGCCATAAACCCAGATTTTTGCTTCACATGGTCCTTTTCCCAGCACATATTCGAAAAGGCCAATATGCTTTTTACCTCTAAGTTTTCCATTCTCTGCAAAGAAGATAATACTGTACCATAATCACCTTTCAATATCTGTTCTTCAACCATTTTAATATGGCCCAGACCAACATAAAATGAATAATCAACTAATTCATCGAAATGGGAGAACAGAGCATCCCAAATTGGAAGCAAAAATGGTAAATCATGTTCTTGCGAAAACAATAAATTGTACCATCTATAACAATATAAAAGTGGATGTATACCCAGTTTTTCGATTTTGGCATGAACGAGAGGGAGATGTTTTTGAAGAAGTATGGAAAAATCATTGAGTTTATGGAGAATGACTTCAGATTTATGCCCAGTCATATAAAGTTCATGAAGAGTTGTTGATACTAGAAGTGTCTGAAAACACTGAAAAGCCAAAGATTCGATACGATCAATGCTGCAACCTAATAGTGCTTGAGCTTGCAAAAGCACATAGTAAAACGGAGGAAGCAATTCATTGTATCCTTGCATATACCCAAACCCCGGATTAAGGGTAGAAAAAATATATAGTACTCTTTCAAGCCTTCTTGCATGTTCTCCAAACTGAAAAATCATGTCTTCAGCATCTTCTTGAACAGCTCCTTCAATTGGCTTTGGAGGAAAGAAAAATATGATCCTACCTGTTCTCACAATATCTCCGTGAATAATAGCCATTTGAGAATTATTATGGAGCCCGTATATGTCTCTTGGACATTGATTGGGAATTTGCTTTTTGTGCCAATCGTCCAAATGGTACTCTTTCACATACATCCAATATGAATCATATGATGCATCTAGAACATTTTTCCAATCCATTGGATTCAGTGGATATGTGTGGAGCATAGAAAGCCACGCAAGTGCTCTATCCTCGGGTGGACAACCATCAAGTCCGCGAGAAGATATGCGTTTGATCTCCTCTAAGTCAATGGTGTCACGGTCGAATGTTGGATTAACCAAAGGCATAATCACAAACTCGACATTCTTGTTTTTCTCATGGGCTTTATCCTTCATCCACTGAAATAATCGTTAACCGATAAAGTCATGTAAAATGTAGATTTTGTTTACATGGCAATTTGACATTTTATGTTAATTCTTGCTCTTGTTGTATTTGCTCATAGTGAATATTTTGAAGACGATAATGGCGAGCTCCTTCATTTTTCCAAGACCGAGATTGATGGAACTGAGAGGAGGACTGGGCCAATTAGGCACGTTCACAGACGTATAACCCCCAAGAGAATCGTTCCTAAGAGAATTACCCCAAGAAAAGTTGTCCCAAAGAGGCTTCATTCAAATATGATTACCCATCAACACTTTACTATTCCGGATCTCAGAGAGACACCCTCCCCAGGTAAAACCAGGCCGAGAAGGTACTAAACAGTTAATTTACAAAATCCGTTTTTCAAAATGACTCACAGCTCCAGGAGGGATGAAAAGCAGGCATCACAAGTTCCTGAATTTTTCTACGATATTTTTATGGCGGAGCAGAAGATATCCACCGATGCTGTTCGGGATGTCATTGAACAGATCGTTTTTGATGGCGCCTCAATCCTTCATACGAAATATTTACAGTCTCAGATAAAACCATATGCATCAAAAACCCTTGCTAGAGAGCTTGTTATGAACGCGTCTTGGGCGCTGGAACCACTAGGTGACAATTCGGTTTTCGCCGAACCTGATTCTGATTTAGATTTACCACCAATTGATGAATGGGCTGGTGGTGTATTGCCTGTAAGATCTCCTGATGCAATTGGACTCAGATCAGCTATTCCACCGCCCAGGGAGAATAAGAATCCTCCCACTGCTGGGAATAAACACCGACCTCAAACCTCTTCAAACCAGACATCACGAACAGCTCCATCAGTTGAAACCAAACCATCTGCAAATGGCTCTTTCAAGGGGCGTAGCAATCAACAGCCAAAAGAAACGCCTAAGAAAAAGCCAAAACCTGCAGTCTCAGAAGCAGTCGCTATTACTCGGCTTTTCGAAGAAGCCAAGAAAAAGACATCAATAGCAATGAAATCAGTGACAGTTGATTCTGATTTCACTGTTATTCAAATAACTGAACCTCATGGTTTGCCGCCTGCTCTCATTGTACCAAAAGTTACCACAAAAAGAGCAACTCATGTAAATGAGAATCCTGTTGCTGTCAGTAGGGGACCAAAACCATCGATAGTCAAGCCTGCTCCTCCACCAAAGAAAAAGACAACAACAAAACTCATTGAACCTGATTTGCCGATATTCGATGAAGAAGTTGCTGAAGTATCATATAGTGAAAAATTTGTTTGTGCACCGGGAGTTACATTCAAGGATGGAAATGTAGTTAAAACAAGAGCCCAACAAGCTAATCCAAATCAAATGACCCGTGCACAATATGAACAATACCTCGAAGAGCTTAAAAGAGGTGACGAAGTGTCTAAATAAATGTAACAAATTTATCGTCGTGTAAAATGTACGATTATTTTAATACGTTTTAAAATATGGAACTTGCATCATTTCGAGGGTTTTCTCCCATTCCATCGCCTTGTTTATTTGTGAACCCGATTGATAATTCTGTTATATATCCATATGCAAAGTTTGTTGTTCTAGAAACCCCAAATGGCAATCAACAATTTCTGAGAGGACACAAAAGAAACATCACATCGATGGACATGTCTCCTAAAGGAAGAATGGTTGCTACTGGTGAAGATGAAATTTATTCAGATGTTATTGTATGGGATTACAACAGAAAATCTGTTTTGTATACATTATCTGAGCACGATGGCGGTATCACCTGTTTAGCTTTCTCTCTTGATGAGAGATTGTTGGCTACATGTGGTAAAGATAAGCGAATGATAATTTGGGATATGGCAACTGGAAACATGGTGACTCACAAAGCCATCAAGCCTACAAATGCAATAAAATGGGGAGGGAGGGTACCTGATGTTAAAAATAGGCCTACTCCGACGTTTTATCTTGCAACTGCTGGACCAGAAGGAGTCGCATTGTGGATCATTGATCCTTCAACAGGTTCTGCAAGTATGTTCCCCCTTTCTTCAGGCAAATATAGTCGTACAGTTACATCTTTCGCGTTCACAGAAACACACTTATTATCAGGAACGACATCATCTGATCTTTTGGTATTTGAGTTACATAGCAAAACCCTTATAAAAGTTGTGTCTGTTGGAAAAGGTGGTATATCATCTTTATTTACATCAACAGATGGGGGGATTATTGCTTCGACAATTGATGGTGGTGTTCATTTTGTCAATGAGGAAGATAGTAGGGAGATTTCTCATTTTGATCATCAGATTCTTAGTTTATCTAATGGATACTTATTATCAAAAGATGGATATTTGCTGTCTAATAAAGGAAAAATCATATGGCAAAGCCATCCAACAGAAGTAACATCAATCGATACTTGTGGAAATGTTGCTGTGTCCGCTTCTATTGATAGAACCATTAATGTTTGGAACAACAAAAATATGCAATGTACTTTGTCTTTTGACAGTGGCTGTCGATCCTCACCTCGTGTCGTTTCATTATCTTCGACATTATTAACAGTTGGATTTGACAGTGGTCATTTATCTGGTTTTGATTTTACGAACGGGGAGAAACTATTTGATATTCAACATTGCCATCATACAGCTGTATCTGCTCTTGAAATTTCCCCCACCCGAAGATTTTTTGCGAGTGGCGGAAAAGACTCAATGATTAAGCTATGGGATGTAAGAACAAGGGAAATGTTATCTTATTTCCAATATCATACAGATCTTGTTACATCTCTTCACTTTTTACCCCCAGCTACTCATTTTTATTCATCGTCATTAGATTCAAGTGTTTGCTTATTCGATGTTGCATCAGAGAAACTTGTTGAAAGAATTACATCATTTGAGTCTGGTGTAAGAGATATTGATACATTCTCTGATTATTTACTTACCGCCACTCAGGACGGACATATATCAAAATTTGTTGTGTCTCAATCGAATAAACCAATTCAAACCATCAAGACAGCGGAATCAAATACTGTATCCATTTCACCTAATGGAAGATACTTTTCAATAGGACATATTAATGGAGATGTCTCTCTTTGGGATATGGAATCTTTTAAGAAGATCAACACAATACCAATTCATACCACCACAGTAGTTGATATGAGATTTGTTAACGAAAATCATATTATGACTGCCGGTCTTGATGGAGGAGTATCAATAATAAAAACCCAACTTTAGTCTTGTTTTTGACCAATAACTGTGTTTACATGTCTTCTGAAGTTACATATGATGAGCTTGGATTTCCACATAAATGGAATGAAGAAACCAAAAACTACTATTTTAATGTAATTATCCCTAATGAGGAGAAAAAAATGGTTCAATGGGCCGAATACTTTGATTCCATTGGAGGTTTTGAGAAAATCGATGTATCAGATTCTCGTTTTAAGAAGATGGTAAGGAATGGAATACCATCTGTATTTCGTACTCAAGTGTGGTGCAAGTTAACAAAAGTTGATGAAAAGATGAATCATCGAAACGATTTTTATATTCACGCTAGTAAGTGTAGAGAGGCTATTCCAAGTAGTGTTATTGATGTTATTGAGAAGGATATACCTAGAACATTCACAGGAGCAATCGGTTTCAAGGATTATCAATTGCGAAACGTTCTTTATGCCTTTGCTTTACTGCACCCAGAAATAGGATATTGCCAATCAATGAATTTTTTGGCTGCTGTTTTAATTGCATGTTGTGGAGAAGAGCCTGCTTTTTGGATTTTATGTGCATTAATTGAAGATTATCTCCCATCTGATTACTATGTTAGCGGAATGAAAGGGTTTTGCATTGATTTGAAGTTGATTGAGATCTTAATCAATGAAAGAACCCCAGATATTGCTAAATTATCAACAAAACTTCATCATGAATGGATGATGACAACAAGTGGATGGCTGCTCACATTATTTTCCAATTCATTTCCAATACCAACAGTGATGAGGATATGGGATTCTTTATTTTTAGAAGGCCCAAAAATTGTATATAGGGTTTCAATAGCCTTTTTAAGGATTGTTCAAGATTCTGTCATTCATCTTAATAATTTATCTTTGTTTTCTAAAACCCTTTCTGATATACAAAATCAGATTCTTGATCAAGATAAATTAATGGAAGTATCATTTTCCATTAAAGCTTTTTCACGAAATCACCTGATCGAACTTCGAGATAGAGCGAAACGAATTGTAGAAGGAAATACATCTGAATCAGAAAAGGCTGGCTTTGCATTGCATTCTCTTTTTGGACAGTTTAATCTATGATACCATAATATAATAAAGCAATTAAAGTCAACTTTTTTACTTTGTATAAATCTTTTTTCGCATTTTTCTCGAGATAGGAATAAAATTGATTTTTCTCATTTTGATTATATGTAGGGTGTGTGAATATCTATTTAATGAATAAATTATATCCCAATA
>Ga0209639_1000409_pt1 | contig 62538 bp, 43 predicted proteins | sample EPASupsiteHSE605_FD_187268 | JGI IMG/M metagenome (GOLD analysis project Ga0209639, IMG submission 187268) | Bioremediated contaminated groundwater from EPA Superfund site, New Mexico - Sample HSE6-05 (SPAdes) (version 2) | ecosystem: Environmental > Aquatic > Deep subsurface > Groundwater >... | reverse complement strand
ATTACAAAGATACTGGCCGGATTCTTCGTGTTTGATTAAACAATCAACACTTTTGCAATTACAATAAGCACAATGAAGAGAATCCAAACCAGAAAGAAAAGTGTCAGATATAAACCATAGAAAGTTTTTGATGAAAGAAATCTTAATTTGATGATAAACCCATGAGATATTGGTATTTGTTTGGTCAAAAATCGAATACGAAAATTAAAATTGGATGTTTAATAAATATGTAATCAAAAAATGACTTAAGAATGAATATTTCGGTGAGAGATATCAAATAATATGAATAATGATTGTTAAGAAATATGTACTTTCATCATTTAACCAATGTATACTCTCTTGAAGCGTTTTAAATATTCAACATAATAGAGAAAATTAATGTCAAGAATGGCAGAGTCGTTAGTTAACAATAAAACGACATATTTATTTTTGTTATTATGTTACTAACTGAGTTGCTCTTTGGAAGAATACTTGGTTTTGTACAAGTAGGTCAGTATATATTATTATCTCAGTTTGGGTGTGTGAATAGCACCATAGGGCATGGTCGTTCATATAAGAATTGTAATATTGATATCAGTGGATGCTTATTCATGAGGAGCATGACATTTAATGGTTATGGAGGTGTTATTGTTGTAATTGGAGATGAATATAGAATGATAATCGGGTTGTCATTGTTTCATAATTGCTATTCAACATTACAGGGCGGAGCCATATTTTTCTCAGGTTCTGAAGCCAAACTTACAAAGTGCTGTACTTATGAATGTCATTCACAATTCAATCATTTTGCTTTCATAAATTCGACAAAGTCTATATACATTGATCAAATATCAATTTCAAGATGTTGGAACACGACAATAGGATGGTCATGTATTTACTTGCTTAATGGAGATCAAAAACTTGAGAATTTTAACTGTTCAATGAATCATGCTCTCAGTTCATCTTCTGTGATGATTGATAACCCACTTACATTTTCATCTGCTTTTTGTTTGTTTTCCACAAATAGAGCATCTCAAGGAGTATGTATTCATTTGAATGGAAAAACGGGAGTATTCACATATTCTATAATAATTTGGAATAATAGTCCATATGAATACGGGATTGTGGTGGTGACAAATATGGGCTCATATGTTTTAGATAAATGCATTTTCGCCAATAACAACAATACCCTATTTTGTTTGAAAAACTCAAATCTGCAAATAATTAACAGCTTCATATACCACTATGAAAGATTCTCTGAAGGAAATGATTGTGTTTTGTATAATAATTCTTTCACAATGGCAGAGATTTATTCAATTGTCTTAAAGAATGAATGTAATCCAAATAATTATAATAATCTCCAGAGTCCAACTATCCAAAAAAATGAAAATGATCATATCTCAATCAATAATTCTGTAAAAGCTTTGATAATATTATCAGGTCTGGTAGTATTGCTTGTTATTGTCATGGGATGTTGTAGAACAGTACATGATTCGATACCAAAAGATGACGTGAACAAATTTATTACTCAACACAGCCCCGATGTACAGAATAATTGCTACCAAATGCAATTGATTTAATAAGTGATCAAAACTGTTAATATTTGTTTATTTTTATCAGGAAACTATGAATATCCAAAAAAACAATAACAATTATTATGAGTAAATCAAGATATAACCTAAATCCTTCTATTTTAAGCCTAGAGTGAATCCATTTATTGGGATGAAATGAATTCAAAACAAATGATGGAAAATTTCATTCAAACAGTAGTGAATGAGTGGGTGTTGGGAGATGAGGGTGGTTAATTGTTTCAGATCAATTCATTGTGACCTCTGGTCCGTTCTTATATTGTAACACACCCTGTGCACCCAAATACCCCAACATAAACTTCCTCATGCAAATTCATGGGCATCGACGATGTGATTTCCCCTGATATGCAGTGGGTGCACGACCCGCACACACCCACATAAAATACACAGGTGCATGTGGGTGCATGTGCTTTGCTATGTACAGTGCGTGTACACCTACACACATGTATATGTTCCAAAGTGCATGCATTTGCATGTACACAACGCAATCCACCTTGTATTCTTAATACACAAAATATATTACAAGATATTGTATTTGTACTTTAGTCTTTCTTATTCCAGAGATCTATTTTAAGTGTTTCTAGATCTGATTCATAATCGAATCAGTTATCAAAGTGTTGAAAAAGAGTTTGATGCTTATGATATTTAAATTCTCTTTGTCAACTTCTTAATGAAGATTCATCCGAGAGAGTTCTCTCTCCTAATACAAAACCAAGAACATAATGATAACATAGATTTCTCTAAAAAAAAAGAGATCAATTACATAAAACATTGAAAAATATTCGAAGAATCAATGTTTGTGTTTGGTTTCTCTTGCATCATTATGTCGCATTTTTGCTTCCTCGAATCAGATTTTCTCTTTATCTTCTTCAGACCTTTATGAATATAGTTTTTAATCCTCTTCTGACTTATTGTCCTCCTTTTCTCTTAAGGAATTCAACAATATTCGATTTCCTTTTCTTTTTATCTTCTGAATCACTAATTCCAATTTCACTGGCTAATCCAAAAGGTGTTTTCCTATTGCATCTTTTGAATTTATATCAGCTTTTTGATTTACTAGACATTCAACAACACTAAGATGACCATTATTAGCAGCATAATGAAGAGGAGAATAATTAAATATAAAAACTCAGCACTTCTAGTTTTTTCATTTATTTCAGCTTTTTATTGAACCAAAAAATCCAGAAAATGATAGAAGATTAAGATTTTGGCTCATAACTCCACTCAAATGGACTCCATCTAGTTTCTTGATTTATATATCCCAAAAATCTCAATCATATATAACATCATACTTAAGACAATACTCAATACTTGATTGCAGATAACCATATTCAATCAATTGATCCATTTTCATTATCAAAGAATGATTCATTAATAACATAGAGTTTGGACTTATTTTAAATAAAACTATTAAAATCTTCGATCTCTTTCTTAAAATAATAGTATAACAAGAATGTGTTGCCATTTCTCAAAAATGGTCGATTTCTTTAAATACTAAAATGCCTCTCTTTTATAATTGATATATCAAAATTGGGTATTCATTAGATTATTCTTAAAGTTTTCGCCTGAAATCATGAATCTGGCTATACTCAACAGATAATCTCACTGCTTTTACAAGTTGATGCGGCCGAATCTTTGGTAACATAACAATTCTATCGACACAAACTCAATATCATCAATAACAATTTCGTTTGCTTCTCCAAAAAGAAATATTCTGATCCATCTGATGAAAAAATGACATATTTTTATTTGCTATCAATAGGAAGTGATTTCATTCCATGTAAACAAAACAAGAACAAAGAAGAAATTGAAAAACATCGAGAAAAAATGGAGATACCCACTCTATCAACAAATTTCACACTCTAATCAGATCATTACCATCAAAATGAATACTCCCTGATCAAAGAATATCAATGAAATGACAATACATCGAAATCACTCGAATTCATACATCCTTCCTTAAAAATTCTAAGGAAACTTCACTGTTGAAATAGGAAATTTTGAGAATGAATAGACAATAATTGAAATGACATAGAATATTTGAAATTGTTTATCAAATTGTTAAAACTGGTTCAAGAGTACCAACTATTATTGGATCATTTCTTGGTAAAAAGGAATATTTCTCAATAAAGGGTCAATTTCTTCACAGTATTTTTTTTATTTCAAAATTCTTAATGGTTAACTGATCACTCAAATATTCATATTGTTGGGAAATAATTTTCTTAAATAAATGTTCTGTTTTCAAATTTTTCAATAGTGTTTATATTATGAATTGATCAGTAAAAAAAATCGCTTTGGTATTCAATTATTTCTGGTTTGTCTAATAAAATGGAGTTTGATGTTCTTGCAATTTTTTTGTTTATTGTTCTTACATTTGTTTATGGATCAAATAATGCAGTAATTACTCAAGGGTTAAAATACTTTGAACCAGGGGTACTTATGTTGTTCAGATACGTTTTTGCATTATCTTTTTCCTTAATTGTGTTAATAATAAGGTATATTTTTAATCACAATGATTTAAAGACTGTAATGTGGAAATATTTTAAGACAGAAAAGATGAAAATTGCCTATTTGTTGCTTGGTGGGATATTTAGTATGGGTATTCCAGCGAGTTTGATATCTACCGGTCAAAAATGGGTTTCAAGTGCATCTGTTCAATTGATGAATCCCATTGCTACAGCATCAGGTGCTGTTTTTAGTCATTTTTACTTAGCAGATGAAAAGTTCACATCTAGTAAGCTTTATTCTCTCATATCTGCTGTTATTGGTGTTGGATTTACGAGCATTCCTATGTTTAATCATGCCAATAGTAATCCTAATGTTGGATTTCAATCTATGTTGATTGGGTTTATCATGGTTTTAGTTGGTATCATTATATCTGGTCTCTATCCAGGGTTATTGAAACTGAAAGTTTCAGATGTTGATATTTCCATTAGTATTGTTTTTCAACTTCTGACCGCACTTATTTATTTTATTGTGTGGTCATTTGTTTTATATGATTGGAATAGTATTCGAGCTCCATTTTCATATCCTATCAAATACTGGTTCTCTCCATTTGTATTAGGTACAGTTATGTCAGGTCTATGTTTTCATGGTTATATTTTTCTTATTGGTAAGATTGGTTCATTTGGTGTTAATTTGATGCCATTTGGACAACTTATTGTTGGAGTTGGAATTGGAGTTTTCTTTCTTAATGAATGGAAAGGATATCTATCATATGAATATGTCATATCTCTTTTTGGGATGATTCTACTGTGTTTATCTTTGTGGATTGGTTTGAATGAGGAAAAGAAAGTAGACGAAAAGGCTGAAAATGCATCAGATGATGGATCTATTGTGGAAGAATTGTAGAACCATCTTCAACACCATTATATTTAATTCATATTTGAAATTAAATTATAATAAATAGTATAGTTAAATATTGTTTAAAAAATCATTATTCATGATTTGTATTTGATGAAACAATTTTGAACATTTTGCAAGTTATTAATCATTCTTTTTAATCTAAAAAATTCGAGAACCCCCAGTGATCATTTTATTGTGAATAAATTATAAACAATAACCCTTTTGAATCAACACTTCATGAATCAAATCTGGAACTTTTTATCTATTTTTCCAGAGTCCAATGAGATTTATTCAAATTAACAGACATTAAGAAATTGTTCTTTTCATGATTCAATAAACATCAATTCTTAACTGCTCCCACATTTTTGAAAAACAAATCTTATTATGTATTTTTTATGTTTATTCCAATACAAAATGTATTTCCAATTGTTTAACTTATTCCCCAATGATGACTCTATTTCCAAATGATCCCAATATTCGAAAATAATACTTTTTGTACCAGATAGAAACTTTTGTCCTTTATATTTTTGATTAATTTAATGTAGAATATGGTGAAGTTTTATAAAATCTTGGAATATCAGTCTCTGTCAGAGTCTCTGACTCAGAGACTCCCTGAGCAATAGAAAATATATGTTACAATAATCGTTAATTCCTTAAAATATTTAACAAAGACAAAACTAGTTTACCATTAATAGCGGTATTGTATTATTCAACATAATATTCACTAAATTTAATGGTGATAATAAATGCACAAGAAAAAGAAATTGATAGGTTTTATGAATGCTAATTTGGATGAGTCGCATGTCATGAGTTATAATTGGAAAAATGTGCATTTCAAACCATAATTCAATGTATTTTTGACATTTAAAATGTCTTTTCTTTGTTTCGATTGTTTTTGGTAATTTCTGAAGAATTATTGTATTTCTCGTCCAAAAAAGCAAGTTTTTGACGCTTATTATTTTCTATCACATTTTTAAGAGCATAAAAATGTCAATTATGGCTCATTTGGTAGTATTGGTGAAGCATTAGATTGAATAATGCATTGATCCATTATTCCGAAGAGAATACTTTTCGAAATCAGCGATTTCTTACAAAAATAGGCTATTTTACCGGTTACTACTTAATACTCATGTTTTAATCTGTTTGTTGTGGTGTCATTATACATGATGTAACATCCATTTTTGGGCTTTATTAAGTAACATCATTGTATCATTAGATCCATGTAAATAACTTTAATCCAAAAGCATTTACCATTATAACTGTAGAATGTTGTAGTCTCATCATTAGTTTAACAGAATTTTGAATATCATTGATGCCATATCGCCATCAAACACAATTCGATGTAAATAAGCAATCGACCTTTTCAAAATTGTGAAGTGTTAATTTATTTTATCGGGGTTCGATTTAGCCATATGCGGTTCGATTTAGTAGCTGTTCTTCTTTTCACATTGCTCACAATAATTTATGGTTCTTCAAGTGCAGTGATTTCTTCTGGGCTTAAATATTTTGAGCCTGGAATCTTGATGTTGTATCGTTATTTTTTTGCATTAGGGTTGTCCCTGGTTATTTTTATATTTAGATACATTTTCAATCATAATAATATTAGAAATATACTTTGGGAATATATTAAGACAGAAAAAACTAAAATATTTTTTTTGTTGCTTGGTGGGATATTTAGTATTGGTATTCCAGCGAGTTTGGTATCTACCGGTCAAAAATGGGTTTCAAGTGCATCTGTTCAATTGATGAATCCCATTGCTACAGCATCAGGTGCTGTTTTTAGTCATTTTTACTTAGCAGATGAAAAGTTCACATCTAGTAAGCTTTATTCTCTCATATCTGCTGTTATTGGTGTTGGATTTACGAGCATTCCTATGTTTAATCATGCCAATAGTAATCCTAATGTTGGATTTCAATCTATGTTGATTGGGTTTATCATGGTTTTAGTTGGTATCATTATATCTGGTCTCTATCCAGGGTTATTGAAACTGAAAGTTTCAGATGTTGATATTTCCATTAGTATTGTTTTTCAACTTCTGACCGCACTTATTTATTTTATTGTGTGGTCATTTGTTTTATATGATTGGAATAGTATTCGAGCTCCATTTTCATATCCTATCAAATACTGGTTCTCTCCATTTGTATTAGGTACAGTTATGTCAGGTCTATGTTTTCATGGTTATATTTTTCTTATTGGTAAGATTGGTTCATTTGGTGTTAATTTGATGCCATTTGGACAACTTATTGTTGGAGTTGGAATTGGAGTTTTCTTTCTTAATGAATGGAAAGGATATCTATCATATGAATATGTCATATCTCTTTTTGGGATGATTCTACTGTGTTTATCTTTGTGGATTGGTTTGAATGAGAAGTATTCAAAAGAAGTTCATTCTAGCGATGAGTCTGATGAGGAATCATATATCAAAGAGCTTTGAAATATTGGTTCTTTCTCAGGAATGGAAGAGCAGTTTTGTCTTTTGTCTGAATAAGATACTTGTAATAAAACATATAGAAGTATTTAATAATGAATTGTTTTCGATCCCATTCTCTCTTGACTAGCATTGGAATCAAATATCCCACCATCATCTTATGTAAAGATTTCACAAAAACATTTCCTAATAGGACATTCAGGTTTATCTTTGAAAACTGGATTTATTATCTTCTTATTTGCATTATATCCAATGCAATTATAAGAATACTATTATTAGAATGGGCAAAAAGGGACTGAGAGCTCTTTTTTGGTTCATCATTGTGGGCTTGTTATTACAAATCGGATATACCCCTCCATATCTACACACAGTTGAATAGCAGGATAATGACTCTTTAAATGAAACAACTTTCTTCGAGCCGTTCCTAATTTCATAATATAGGGTTCCAGAAGCCGGTTCAGTATGACATTATGAGTGAACTGTCTGATATTTATAACAAACGTTTTCTACCAAATTCTTAAAAGGACCAATCCTCGATTTTTGCACCCCTCCCAATAAATCATAATTAGAGTATTGATTTTCATTTGTAAAATGTACCTTTCCCTCATAAACCAACCTATACTCGCCATTTGTTGGAGGACAAAAAGCACCTTTAAAATATATATCAAATGTTTTCGAAGATGTTGCATAATTAAGTATGTCATCATTCTTAACCTTTATTGAGTTGATTGTGATTCCTGGGACACACCCATTCATAGAAACAATGAGCAAAACCAACATACAAAATTTAATTTAATTATTTCAAATCAAACAATAAAAACCCATTAATCGTCTATTGCTTATTGGTAAAAATTCTCCTTACTAATCTTGAAGCTTCATAGAAGTCAAAATCAGGATTAAGGCAAGGATCGATGTAGCCATGTATAAAACCTTGACCAGAGATATCTCTCAGTGTTTCAATTATTATGGATAATGGGCCTTCTGCAATTGCTCTAGGACTAATTGCAGAACATACGCCTGGATATGTAGCTGATAATCCACATAAATCACACATTAGATTACAGAATTCAGAACTAATGTTATCTTTAAAAATGGTCGGATCTGGAACAAACGAATTCTCCCCCCAAAAAGACACTGAACACAGGGGCTCAAAAGACATATCGAAGTCAACAGCAGCCAATAAATGTTTCAAATCAATAATTTGATCTGGTGACAATATTAAGAAGTTATCAGGATGAGAATTACAATGAATTTCTGATTGGTCGTGATCAACATATGTTCCCCACAGGAATCCAGCTCGGTGGATTGCTGAAAGAGACCTTCCAGCTTCGATACCAATACGATAATACAATCTTATAAGCTCTCCAATTTCGGATATATCAGCTAAATTTTGGAGAAGAATTTGTGATGGAATATAACCATGTTTGAGTAACAGGGGTTCACTGAAGCTTTGGAAATCCAATAAAGTTAGAGATCCTATTAGCTGGAAAGCTTTTTCGCTGAGTCCCTTTCGATCAAGCAAAGAGGCTCTTTTGAAAGATGGGTTATCTTTGTTGGGTACTGTCAGGCTAAGTTTTTCACAAATACTATGTATCCGTTTGGACGATTCATTAATTATGTTGGGATCAAGACCATAAATATATTCTTCAGCCTGAGTATGGAAATGTGTTTCTAACCGCATATCAGAGAGTGTTTTCATTATAATTACATATTTTGATACCTTTGGAGAAATATCTCCATCAACAACTCCATAATTCCAGGTTCCTAAAGGAGAGTTGCCACATATTATACCACATTTGTCGAAAAATTCGGATATCTTCTTAGTCGCATAAAGCTCAGTAGCAGCAGTTGAACTAAAGGCACATCCTCTGACTTCAAATAGCTCTTTTTCTTCTGCATTAAAAGCACTTTTCGCCTCTAAATATGTAAATCCAGGGAAAAAAACTGGATCATTGGGAATCCACATTCCACACCCTTTGACACGAAGAAAATCAGTTGGGTTGTCGAATTCAGGTGTATATTTTATCCCATTTTCATCGATTGCTATCCACCAATCAGTTTCATCCTTCGATTGTACACAAGGAATAATTGCCGATCTTCTTCCGCTACAATACCCAATTTTTGTGATTTCAGAAAATGGAGATTGACTGTTTTTAATGGGAGCTAAACCACTCAAAGCGCCACTATGATTTATCTTAGGATTTATTGCTGGCATAACAGGGTTAACTACTTTGATTATTGGGTCATATGATGCAACTTGGCACTTTAGAGCCTGAAATAGTTCTTTGGAATTTATCTCATTAGCATTTTCAGGAGGAATAATGTGCTCAATAGATATCCATAGACCAGGAATTTGAACAATGCTGACTTGAGTTTTGTCAAACATGATTAAAAATGTTTGTTGAACAAAATTTAATGCTACCAAATACTAAATGGATATAGTGAATGAGACATTATAATTATGTCCAGATTTATTAAACTTTTTGGGAGCTTTTATAATGTTGGAAACCAAACGACGGGTGAATTTGTTATTGGACGCTTTGGAATATCCGAAAGAAACTATCATATGGTGAATTATGGATTATTTCAAGAGATAATTATCAGAGAAATTGGTGGCAAAGGTGGCTTTGGCCGAGCCGTCAAAGAAGAAGGCAAAAAGAGATCCAGGCATCTTCCTTACTCTAAAGATGCTTGCAGAACATTGAGTGGTCAGAGGATTGGCACTTTGAAAAGAAAATCCAGGATAATTAATCTGAAAGCGAAAATTGAAGCTCTAAACCAGGATCAAAAGCTTCTAAAAGAAGCAAAAAAGAGATCAAATGAAGAAAAAGAAACTTCCATTTTAAGAGAAAGAGACTCCATTATCAAAGAAACCATGAAATCCGCTGTTGCATTTGCCAAAGAAGTATCCAAACCAACACACACCGATGAAGGAGGACCATTTAACAATGATATTCTCTCCGAACTCGATAAAGAAGGATTGTGATATTCTTTTTTTGTTTTGTTTTTTCATTTATTTGTTCTATCATTATCAAGGAGGGCAATTAAATATGGAATAATAGTTGACGCCGGAAGTTCAGGAACAAGAGCCCATCTAATGTCATGGAACATCTCTGAAAAACCAATAATGGTCAATACCATAAAAAAAAGGGGATTTTCATGCGTATATAAAAGTTCTCATCCGCTTTCATCGTGTTATATGAATGAAACTCAAATATCTAAAATATTTAGCAAAATAATTATGGATTCTTCAAAAGATCTCCCAAAAGATGAGATTACACGAACCAAAATGTATGTATTCGCCACTGCTGGGCTTAGGATACTTCCTGAATACCAACAGAACGATATCATATCAAGAGTCTATAGTTATTTATACACAAATTCGCCATATAAGGTGAAAAAGAAGTACATCCGAATCATGTCAGGGGATGAGGAAGGCCTTTATGGATGGATATCTGTAAACTATCTTATGAATAGCTTATCTTATGACAACATTACATATGGTTCTATTGATATGGGGGGTGCTTCAACTCAAGTGGCATATCAAATAGAAAACAAACAATCATCAGAGCATATTATCAATTATAACTCGAAAGATTTTTATGTTAAATCGGAATCATTGCTCGGGTTTGGTGTTAATGAAGCAATGAAAAAGACATTTGCACTGTTAAATAATTTTCATCCATGTTTTCCAAAAGGTTTCAGTATGAATCTCTCTAATGGGATCATCATTAATGGAAGTGGTTCGTTTTGGAAATGCACAGAGATTATTCAAAAGATTATCCCTAAGAAAGAATTTATAATATTGAAGAATGAGTTTATTTCAATGGCTTCATTCTATTACTTAAATAGTTTCTTTAATCTCACAGAAGGATCATCGATTGAAGAACTTTCGAATCATACAATTCATTTTTGTGAATTGGAATGGGAATTAATGAATAGAATGTTTATCTCTAACGAATACTTGAAAAACTATTGTTTTTTTGGGGCATATCAATATCTTTTTCTCCAAGGCTCATTTGGATACTCATTCTCCAAGACTTCTGTAAAAAAGGTTGGACATATAAACGGATCTGAGTTGAGCTGGGCAATTGGTGCAATGATGGTTATAATAGGATCTGTAAAAATAGATAAACTACATGTTCCTTTGCTCCCAATGCTTGTCGCCAATTTTGCTCTTGTGATTGAAATAACTTTCATAATGCTTCCTATTTCTAATAAAAGGAAATCATACAGTTATCACCAATCCACATTGTTGAAGAGAATTTTTTAACAAAAATTATTTACCAAAGTAGAAATTGCAACTTTCCTTAATTGTTTATTATTACTACATATAAGAAGAATAAAGAATCGCGTGAAATCACATTTTTTGCTCAGAGATTTATCGGCCAAAGCCCTCCAAAAATGGAAATTGATCCCAGCCTTATTGCAGAGTTAGGCAATGGAAAAGATATTGTAATTGTCGGAAAAGGTGAGAAACAAGAGCAGAAAATGAATAAACACCAAATGAAAAAAGAAAGAAAGCAACTATTATTACAGAAACAGGTATCAAAAGAAAAAGAGAAGAAATTAAAGAGAATCGAAGAAAAGAAAATCAGAAAGGAAAAGTTACAGAAAGTTTCGGAGCTTAGCGAAAAGATTAAAGAAAACACGCTTAATGATGAACAAAAGAAGATGATTGCACCCACAACATCGATAGGGAAGAAACTAAGCGACCATGAAGCTTATCAAGAAGCAATTCGTAGAAAAGGCCTTGGACTTCCTTATGATCAAAAAATTATTGAGAAATTTGATAAAAAAAAGGAAGAAGCTGAAAATAAAGCCCAAACAATAACATATGAAGATTATGCAATTATGAACAACGAAGATAAACCAGTAAAACCAATACCATCTGCTATTCAGGCTGTTCCTTTAATCAAACCAAATGCAAAACCCACTGATATTTCTCCAGTCCAAGATAAAGTATACACTCCAAAACCTTCAATTAATGTAACTCTTCAAAGACCCGAGGGTATTCAGGATTTTCGAAACCAGCTTCCAATTATCGACAAAGAGCAAGAGATTATTGAATTTATCAATAATGATGAAGATGGGGAGTATGGAAGAGATATAATAATTATATGCGGTGAGACTGGTTCAGGGAAAACGACACAGGTTCCTCAATTTATATATGAAGCCGGATACGGCACAATCAGGACTAAAGGTAAGATTGCCATAACAGAACCAAGAAGGGTTGCTGCAATCAATATGTCAAAACGTGTTGCATACGAAATGGGATTTCGGCATGGTGCAGAAGTCGGATATCATATCAGGAACAATAGATTGTTTAGCGATTCCACCATAATGAAGTTTTTGACTGATGGTGTTCTTTTAAGAGAGATTGAAAGTGATATAATACTATCACAATATTCCGTAATAATTATTGATGAAGCACATGAAAGAACAATTCATACTGATGTACTTATAGGATTATTATCTAAAATTGTGATCAGCCGAAGGAAGAGATATGAGTCTGGTGATAAAAGCATTGAACCACTGAAGTTGGTGATTATGTCTGCTACATTAAGAGTTGAAGATTTCTTGAATAATCCAAATTTATTTGAAAAGCCTCCCCCATTGATAAATGTTGAAGGGAGAATGTACCCTGTTAGAATGCAATTCAGTTCAAAAACCCCTAATTTCGAAGAAATGATGGACACCGTAAAGAATTTTGTAGATCAATTACATGAAAAGATGTCACCAGGTGGAATTCTTGTGTTTATACCTGGGAAGCAAGAGATTCATCAGCTCGTTGATTATTTCAGACGTCTTCCAACAAAACAGCAAGGAAATTATCCAAATCAAGAAATGATTAATAGTGGAAACAACAATGAAGAAAAACCTGAAGAAATTGAAGATTTTGATGAAATGATGGAATCTGAAAACTCGCCACAAGTCGCCTGCAGGAAACCAATGCATGTTCTTCCTATGTATTCTTTACTTGATCCAATTGAACAAGAGAAGGTTTTCAGACCGCCACCAGAAGGATCCAGACTTATTGTTTTCACTACAAACGTTGCGGAAACATCATTAACAATTCCCAATATTAGGTATGTAGTAGATACTGGCTTAGAAAAAACCAGAGTTTTTGATTTTGCACGTGGTGTTATTGATGCAAAAGTTCAATGGATATCACAAGCGTCTGCTGAACAAAGAATGGGAAGAGCTGGTCGTACATGTCCAGGCTATTGTTTCCGGTTATATAGTTCTGGTGTTTATGAGCATGAGTTTTCCAAATTTAGCGAACCAGAAATTCTTAAACGCCCAGTCGATGAAGTTGTTCTGCTTTTAAAGGCGATGGGTCTTAATGATATTAAAAAATTCCCATTTCCTACACAAATAACAGATGAAGGTTTATTCAATGCTGAAACAACATTAAAGCATCTTGGAGCAATTGAGACAGAAGCACCATTCAAAATTACCAATCTTGGCAGGGCACTCTCATCTCTTCCATTATCACCAAGGCTTGCAAGAGTTATCATCAGCTCAAGAGCTGCAGGGGTATTAAATTATGCATTGATTGCCGTAGCTGCTCTTACTGTAAGAGAACCTTTTGAAAGCGAACCAAAACCAGAATTCTCTTCAAAATACGGGGATGTTATTAGATTAATGAATGCTTTTGGTGCCTACGACTTTGAGCCCAATCAAAAGAAAATAAGTTTTTGCAAAGAAAATGGTCTGAGAACCAAGGCAATGGAAGATATTCAAAGTATACGCACTCAGATCGGTAATGTTTTAGCTAAATGCGATATATTGGTAAAAACCACCCATTTAGATCCTCCATCCGCAGAAGAAGAAGCAAAAATTGCACAGTCCATTTTCTCTGGTTATTGTGACCAGGTTGCTCATAAACAAGGAAAAGGTCACACATACATAACAGCAGACAAGAGAAAGGTTGAATTACATGGAAGCTCTTGCCTTTTTGAAACCCGCCCATTTTATGTAACTTATTTGGATTGTGTTAATAGCGAAGATAAACTTCGAATGAATTATGCCACGCGGATTGAACCAACTTGGATAACAATGATAGGATCTCCACTGTTATTAGTACGAGGAGAACCAACAGAGGCTATGTATATCCCAGAAGTTGATTGTGTAATGGCTAGAGTATCGGCAACATTTGGTAATGAATGCTGGCCACTTCCACCTTCAATGATTCCTCATCCTGATCCATATAAGCATTTTGCAGCGGCTTTTATTGAAGGTAAAGTATGCACCCAATTATCTCAGTATTCAAAAGAAGTATCACAAAAACTTCTTGATGATTTAAAGAACAGAACAGTTCCACAAAGGAATCAAATGATTGTAATTGCACTTAAAAGAGCCCAAATATCTTCAAGGGCGTCTTTATTAACCAGATGGCAAAAGGATCCTAATTTCTTATTAAATGAGTATTTGTACTGGATTGAAAGCACAATTGAGCAAAAAGAAATTGAGTCCAAATGGCCAAAACTGAGCATAAAAACTAAATAGAGCTTTTTTTATCCTATAATTTGGCAGAATATTGAGTGTTATTGTCCTGAATTTTTAAAGAAATTATTTGTTAATCAAAGTTATTTTTCATGATAGCAATTAAAACAGTTATCACTATTGGTCCAATTCTGTTTGGATATGCTGGCGTTTTGCAAATGGTGAATGTTTTCTTTTCAAAGTGTTCCAATGGTGGTCATGGTGGAGCTATTTTTGTTAATCATGCAGATGCCAGATGCATTTTGGTTTTATGCTCATTCCATCAATGTTCTAGCGGAAATCACGGGGGTGCAATTTCAGCAGAGAATTGTGTGATATTCCAAGCAAAAATGATTTGCTTTTATAATAATATGGCTTATAGATGCAATTCAATTTTAACACATACAAACACAAAAGTTGTGGAAATGAATAATATTGATGAGTCCTCAACAAACAAAAATGAAGCTGGATCATATATTCTTGCCACAAATAATGTCTCTGTTGCATATCTCAATGTATCTAATAGTATTACAACAGTGTATTCATCTGGAATCGGATTAGGAATGTGCAAATATGGTGAATTGATTAAATTCTCTCAGATTTCGAATTCTGTTGGTCCAACAATTTTTGCTTTCTATGGATCAGGGACATTTTCCGCTTATAGTGCTATCAAAATGAATATGCTGAATCTAACTTCAATAATTGGTATTGTTGAATATAGATCTAGTTATATTGAATCAATTTGCCGTGATTGTATCTTTATTAATGTGAACTCGGCGCCTCTCCTTCGTTGTATTGAAGGTGGAACAGGAGTGATTTCTTTTATTGATTGTATCTTCCCATTCCCTTTTAATCCGGCTCATTTCCCATCAAAACTGCAAGAAATCAATACTTTTGATGCCTCTAATCCAAATAGTCACCATTTGTCATTGTTTGATACAGTTGAGTGTTGGATTGAACCTTCAAAACCAATTACAAATCATATTCCAGTTAGTCTATACTATCCAACATTTTATAAGGTAACTCTATTCACCAATCTCATTGTTCAGTGTTATTATTAAAACTGAAGAGCTTTTAAATTATAAAAAAATTGGATATAATAAGATCGTCCCATTAAGAATAAGGCGAAAAATACATTTGATTCTTGATTTAATGCAATTCCTTTTCAGAGAGGTAAAAACTGAATATTGATCATTAAGAAAACTCCAGTAGAAATAGAATAAAATATCTCGATTATTTTGGATTTTGTCTCGATTCTTAATATGTAGTAAATAACCAGGATTCATTTTAAATGAAAGTATATAAATATATTAAATATTGTCTATGAATTGAGTTAATACGATTTTGGCCTATTTAAATTGATGTTATTACTATTCTCACCCATATTCAACTAGCAATTCATCTTCAAGCCCATGTATTAACCGAAGATTTACAGCAATTCTTCGATAAATGAACAATAAAACAAGGAGCGTTATCATTATAACCAATGTTGTTGAATACATAATCCAGACCAAATGCGAATTCTTTGAAGTCTTGGGTGTTTGAGTCGGAATCACACAGAGTTGTGAACCTGAATATTCGATGAAATATGTTTGTTTGAGCACGAATGAGTTATTTGTGTCTGTTGATAATGGAGTTCCATACGAGAACTCGCCCAAATGATAAATGAAAGAATGTGACACTACAAGAGAACCTGACCATACACAGAATAAAGTTCTTTGGTTACTGTGAAGAATACAAGATATCAACTTTGGAGATCCTCCTCCATATATGTAAACAACTCCCAAAGATGGACTATTGTTATGAACAATGTTTGCAAAAGCAACTCTTCCGGGTTTTGAATGAAATAATAAGCATTTGCTTTGAGATACGCTGTTATTTGAGAAAGTACAGTAAAAACTTGTGAATAGGTAAGAAGGTTGAATACAAATCCCAGAATAATGCTTTGCATTATTCTTTGAACTGTTAATATTATCGACTTTCTGATTTCCGAACTCAAGCCATAGTGAATAAAACCCATTTGCTGTTGGAGAGCAAAGAGAAACTGATAAAAACTCCACAAGATTCAGATGAGAGGCAAATAAATCAGCAAAATGACCACAAGAATCAGATCCACATGTACATTTATTTGTACATATCATTCTGAGATTTGAATTTGATGAAGAGAAGAATATTGCACCTCCATTATTAGTACAAGAACAATTGAAGAACATTGAAAAGATAACTCTCATTGAAAAAGTCCCGCCTGAAACACATATTATTCCCCCATTCCCAGAGAAAACATATGAAATTGAGAAAAAACATTGAGATATGTTGATCTCTTTGTCGATATAATACCTTCCTTCACTATAACTGTTATTGTTACATTCAAAACCATCTCGACTAAACAAGCAAATACAATAAGGGGAAAGAATTCCAAGAGAAGTCTTGCATCCAATGGATACTTGAGATTCTGGTTTTAATATTGATTTATTTTGTTCAGGCTTTATTATCTCAATAAAAATGAAAAGAAGGAAAATCTTAAAAATATATAGGCACTTTTGAAAAAAGCCAATGCGTTCTCCCATTTCTTCATGCTTTTTATAAATGTATTCTTTTTTTCGCCTTTCCAACTGTACAACAATAGGGGAATAATGCAGAGAATGACAAGAAAAAAGGTGTTTTTCCCCAAATAATCCACCATTATTGTTTCTCCTTTCAGCCCAATATAAATAGTAATCCTCTTTAACAACCACATATGGCAGGGTTTGTGAATCAAAGATATTCATTTCTATTAAAGTATTAGTGTTTAATTTCAATCAATGTCAGTATTGAAATCAAATATGGGTTCACAATATCAATCAGAAAAATTCATTGTTTTTGAACTGGTTTGACTTTTACATAGATTCTAAGTAAAAGACAATAGAGATTTTGTTTTTCTGAGAAATGAAGATGTGTATCCGGGATTATCATTTACATACACAGCTCACAGCCCGAAAAAATTAATGTTCCACATTGAGAATTTGTTGACGATGGAATGTGATTACTGAGTTCAGTAAATGAATATCTGTCTGATTAATCTCTTAAGTTACCTCCACCTATGAAGTGGGATAAGAGCCACCCATATATTCCTTTTAATATCTGGTTAAGATACTTTAGGTAATGTGTAGTGTCTAATTAATAAAGGAACTTACATTTCTACTTCAATGGAATGTGGTGTCGATGAAGAAGACTAAAAACCACATTAGTTAGTTGTTTGGTATTTCTGTAACAAAGCTAAAGCCATAATGGGAACACTATTGACAAATTATATTCAAGAAAAAAACTAGACGTTCAAGAATACACAATATACACAAGATATAAAAGTTTGTTTGATCAATAAAAGGTGATCTTATCTTCAAACAATCAAATTATATCATTGTTTGCCTACAAGCTATCTCTTATTCGAAGAATGACGTTAATGAGACATACGTTCTGAATTTAATGCTAAGAAAGCATTTTCAAGATTCTTTCCTTCAACAATTCCCATTATTGCAATCAAAATGTATAAAAATCAGAGAGTTTTGCAGACTAATTTGAGAGATTTTGTCTCCCATTAATTATGATTTAATCATATTCCTCCAATTAAACTCCTACCTCACATCTCTTTACTCAAACAAAGAGAAATATTCTAATAATGAAAACTTCAATGTTTATTATTCCAATGGATGATAATCATCCATTGATTTTACCAAGTTATTTTGATTACCCAGATTATATAGTTCCCACTGAATACTGTATGCCCAATATCGAAGATGAACAATGGGAATTATATAATGCAAAACCACTAGATTGTTACGACAACATGATTTCTATATTAGGTTTTGATCCACCTCCGGAAATAGTTGCAACATTTTTCTTTTTTTCAAAGCTTAGTCCACATGCAATTAGTCATATATTTTTTTTGTCCGGATACTTACCAATCGAAATTCTCTTTTCTTTTTTTTCTTCTCCAATCACTGAATTTATGGGATTTGTCAATGCTCTTCAGTGTCTGTTGAATCGAATAGCTCTACCACCCGAAAGAGAGTTTTTAGTTCCAATTATCTCCAATTTGGCTTCCGCGATGCAATTGAATGGATATTTCCCCAAAAACAATGAACTGGGGGCATTTTACATCATCCTTTTATCAATATACATATCATCAGATACAATATCTGGAAAATACATATCATTAGAGTCATTTACAGATATTGCTAATCAAGTTTCTATTTATCCCCCTATAGAAGTTGAATTTATACAATACATACATAAGACATTTGTTAATTATCCTCTCACTTTGCGGTTTTCATTTGCTGATCCTAGATTTCCTCCATCATCGAACCAAAACGGAATTCTTTCAATGAAAACAGGTGTAATGAGAATGCAAAAGAAATGGTTTTTTTATATCAAAGACAATACTCTTCAATATTCACATGTCGACCAGGTTTTTATTCCAATTGGAGGGGTAGAGTTGAGCGACATTAATGTATCAATACCCGCACAAACAGAAAATGACCCACTTTCAATGTCACTAACATCACATTTGGATAATCCATTCATTTTCGAGTTTGTTAAAGGATCAAAAATAATGACTGATAGAAAATCATTTGTTATATTTGCTCCAAATAATGTCGCATTGGAATATTGGCGGAGTTCCATAATGAACCTCCGGTTCCAGAAGTCTTTAAAACAACTATTCACAATAAGAGATATTGAAAATTGTATTTAGTTTCTTGTTCCTCTAGGGGGAGTTCCACAAATTACTTCCGTTATATCCATCGAAGAATATGAAATTGGTTCTAAAACAGAAAAGTTGCAAAACAGGCTTTCATCAACATGGAGTACTGCACCTTTATTATCATACTCATAACAATAATTAGGAGAGGAGAAAATTGTTACCAAACATTGTGATGGGTTAAATGGAAACTCATACCCTTCCATAATAGCTTGGTGAGCTCTACAAACCAAATCAAAACCAAATTTCTTGAGAAATTCTTCAACAGGCGATACGCCAAAACAATAACTTGTTCCCCTTTCATTATCTTCCCACTCGTCTGCATCTGCATTGGGATCAGACCATACTAAATCACAAAGTAGTCCTTCTTCAGGGATTTCAATTGGCCTCTTAATGTTTTTAATATCATCAAGGCTCTCAAGTTTTGGAGAAATTCCTCCATGAACACAGAATATTTTTTCTTCAATTATTGCTGCAATTGGTAGGCAATTGAAGACATCAGAAAACCTTCTCCAAACATCAATTCCATAAAACTGTTGGCATTCATCATAAAACCCATATAACCTGTTAATATAAGAACACTCGTGGTTTCCACGGAGCATATGGACTTGATCAGGATATTTAATTTTATATACAAACAAAAGACAAACAGTTTCAATACTTTGCTTTCCTCTGTCAACATAATCACCCAAAAACAAATAATTAGTGTTGGGTGGGAATTTTGCAAGTTCAAATATTCGAATCAAGTCTAAAAACTGAGCATGGATATCTCCGACTATTGTAAGCGGAGGTGATAACTCAAGAAGACAGGGGTATTCCAAAAATATCATTTGTGCTTTGTCACAGAGAAAATATATTTCATCAACAGTTAAATCAGCTCTTGATGTTATAGTACCATTTCGAATTGAAAGAAGTTTGTTTTCAATAGTGTCAAGAAGATGACTCTCATCCATAGATGCTATGATTTGGTCAGGAGGGGCGGTTAGAATATTTGAATCAAAAATATGATTTTAAGAGTGTTACTAGATTTTATTGCGGTTTATTTACATAATCGTTAATGGTGGTTTATTTAATCACATTTTTTTTCAAGTGTCATTTTTTTCATTTTTAATAATGATCAAAGGTTTTTTTACCTATAAGAAATCAGGCACAAATGAATCGAAAAAAATCCCGTATGATGTAGATATAGTTAAGATTTATTCAACAAAATTCCATGAAAAGCTTCAGAAAAGCGAAAACGTTATTGATGATTTCAATCCCGATGTAGTTGACCAGTTTTTTGCTTTTGTCCATAATTTTAACCAAACTCCATCCCTTATCTTTCTTGAAGATTGCATTACCATCGCAAAGCGTTATGAGTTCAAGCAACAGGAAGATTTCTTGTTAAGCAACAGGATAAAGGGAAATATTTCTGATGAAAACGAAATTTATATCCAAACAACAGGAGAAAAACTTAAATGCAGCCTAAGGGCATTTGTTTATCACTCAGATGTGTTTTTTAATAGTGTTGTGATGAAAAACAATTCTCCTTATATTAATAATAAGGAAACCGTATGCATTTACCAAGAACCTATTAAAATTGACGAGGATCCTCTTCATATGCGAGAAATCATTATGATGATGAATAATAATGAATATAAACCTAATATTATGTATTGGCAAGAAATAAGTGAAATTTGTGAGAGATTAAGGTTTGATCGTTTGTTGGAAAGATTAAGATCATATAGTCGTTACAATGAGATTATATCCATTATTAACAACCTTAATGAACCTGCCGATGATATTTTTGGAGAGTTTTTTTCCGGTTATATATCTCAAGTAGTGAAAGAAAAAGAGTTTCCTATTAAATATCTACAACGTATACTTGAACTAGTTGCTTCTCGTCATTTCGGAAGTAATGTTAATGGTTGGGAAGCTTTTCTAAAAAGGATCATCAAATATATGCCACTATATTCATCTACTATATTAGAATGCATGAATGTTCAGAATTTTGACTCAAAAGACATTAGGATAATTATCTCTCTATTCTCCAAAAGAACGAAAAATATTTGTAAAAAAATTGACTCTCAATCCTCCAAAACACCAGAAAATATTTTTACTAAAATTGACAAGTTAATTGAAGAAAATAATCAAAGTTCTGATAATGCAGAATATATTCCAATCTCAGAAATGAAGGACATTCTCGGCCATAATAATAATAATAAGGAAATGATTTTTGGTGAAATAGAACAACCAGGATCAACAATTTCCCATATATATGCAGTATACAAAAATGAATTTATGGGAGAATGCAATGTTTACAATGAAAGGGGAGAGACCCCGCTTCATGTTGCAGCTCGATATGGCAACATTGAATTTGCAAGATCTTTTATCAATTACCATCCAAATAGTCCTAACCAAACGGACCGTTTTGGCAGAACACCAGCACACATAGCTGCAGGAATGAAACACCATGATTTATTTGAAATACTAATCAATGATGATTGTAAAGACATGAAAGATGATTCTGGTAACACTCCCTATGATGTTGCACAATTCCATGCATCTAATGCCAATAATCGAAACTTAATTAATTATAAATCCCCAAGAGATCCAAGGAATAATGGCAAAATTAGTATGATTTACTCAGTATACCCCCCATTCTTCGACCAAGAGTCCAATTTAACAGAAGAACAGAAAGAATTTGCTAATTTATATAATCTGTTACCCAGGCGCAACCATGCCCCGAAATAGATTCTGAGATCAAACGACCTTTATTTCTAATGGGAAGATAAAAAAAAATTCTCTGAATTTAGAATAAAACTACCTAGATCAATTGAAATTTCTGATGCACCATTTTTTTGAAAGGATTTTCAATTAAAAGTGGAGGATTTCTGAAGATTTCATCAATTTTGGGAACATGCGTTAATTAAAAAACACATGTTATCCAGAAGAATGCAAAGCCCCATCCCCATCCCTGATTTCAGTTTGTGCTGCCCATCTGAAGTTGTATCCCGTGTTGAATGCAATTACATTGAAGCCCAAACTCTTGCCGGATACATCACTAATCAGATACCACACCAATATGACTCCATTTTGATTTATGATGCCAGATATTTGTATGAGCATAGAGGTGGTAAGATTTTTGGTGCCAGAAGGATCCAGAGTTTTGAAGACATTGAATACGAGTTCAAGCGCAATAATGGCAAGAATGTATGCATTGTTGTTCACTGTGAGTATTCAATGAATCGCGGCCCATGTTTATATGAAAAGTTTAGGGAATACGACAGAACCCAGAACAAATATCCTGAGCTTACATATCCTGAGCTGTACGTTTTGAGAGGGGGATACAAGAACTTTTACGAAAAGTATCCATACTTATGCCAGGGCGGATATGTTCAAATGAGGGATGAATTGTATGTGAAAAATGGTGATATGCGTCAGAGCCACAGTGAATTTAAGAACTGTTTCTCTAGCAAGACTTCAAAAATCATTAAGAAATGTCATTCTCAAGGAAATTTGCAGTTGATGACTGATTTTCCTAAAATTGAACATTCTCCTCTAAGTACTCCTGTTGTTGCTGAAGCTCCATGCTTTAGTATGTCACAGGGGATTTAATTAATTCTTAAAGCAGTGTTTAATTCATCTGCTTTATAAAGAATAAACCATGAGATCTCATCTGATGTTTCTTTGCTTTCTTTTGTTGAAAATTGGTGTATACCAAATTGTACAAGAATAACATGGAGAATTCTCAAATGTATTGTTTTCGTATTTTGGTCAACCATAATCCATTGTTCAATTATATCAGATGGTTCATATCTAATTGCATTAAATGAACATTTTTTGCACAGTAAATTTTTAATAAATTTTTATGTTTTCTTCTTCTCGTGTTATTGTTCCATCAGGTTCATTCATAGTTGATGGTTCATGTTTTAGTCTGTCTTATGCAGGAAGTGGGGGTTGCATTTATTTGTATAATATCATTTCATACTTGACAATTCGGAATTGTGTTTTTTGGAATTGCATAACAGGTAGCAACTGTTCTGCAATACATTTTGAATCAAAGAATGGACAGTGTATCACGGAAAAAGTTTGTGCTTTTCGATGTTATTCAACAAAAGCAAGAGGTCATTACATGTTCGGGTTTTTCCTTACAAAATCAAACTTATCTAATTTTCTTTGTTGGAGTTCAATTGTTCAGTGTGCACCTGATGCTTCGATAGTAAGATTTCACTCAATGAGATTCGAAGATGGAATCCAGAAACTCAAATATAATAATGTCTCGAGTAACTCATTAACAAGATACTCAGGTATTTCTAATAACAATACGAAAACTTTTGAATTGTCATATTCCACCTTTTCGAATAATTTAGATGTCGAGTATTGTTGTTTAAGACTTGATTCTGGCACCGGTGATAGGACTGTTTCTTATACAAATATTGTCAATTGTACACAAATAGGATCTTCATTTGGGATAATTCTGCTTCAGTTTAATGGAGAATACAATATCACAAATTCAAATCTCCAAAAAAACAATGCAGTTCTTTTTTACATAATAAGCAAGTCCCTTCATGTGAGAAATTGCAATATTGACCATGTAACATCTAAGCTTTATGTAGGTTCTGCAAGCTTTTTCTCAAACCAGATGGCTTTGATTGAAACAATTGGACTATCTCATTTCTCAACATTTCTGTGTCAGAATCATCAATATGAAACATTTCACAATAACAAGCCACTGAGAGAGTGGTTCTTCTTATTTGTTGTTTCTTTGTAAGATTAGGCATTTAGAAAAGAGTTCTCTAATGCTGTGATCTGAGAGGAAATCCCCTAGCTGAAAAATGCCTTTTTTGGCGGTATAAAAATCCGTACAAATTGTTTCTGTGTCCATATTAGTGAGATTTTTGGAAAAACACTTCACTAAATACTTATCAACAGTTGCATTGGAGATCTTTTGATACACAGAAATGAGTTCATCATAAATAACCATACTATTATCCAAAGAAAAGAGTTGATATAACTCATAAAAAGAATCCACAATTCTGCCACACTCTAACATGCATTTTGCAAGTCTTAATTTGGTTTTCGAATTTGATGGATCAACTTCAAGCGAATGAGTGCTATCTGATAAACCGAATGAATGAATATTCATTTCAATAAAAGCAGCAGCGCGATTGGTATGATATATAGGGTTTTTGTGATCATTTTGAATTGCTAGGGTGTAAAATTCCGAAGCATCAGCATATTTCTTCCTCCCAAAGAGATCATTTCCTATTGCTTTATAGCTGTCTGCGCATAATTTGTTGCCTTTGTTTACAAAGCCGTTCTCCTCACATACCACAATTTCGTTTAAAATCCTCTTAATCATTTTCAAAGAGTCTTTATCGATTTCATCAATAAGCATCTCGTCTTGGCGGTCAAGGATGGCAAGTAGGCGCCTAATCTGGGGGTCCTCCTTGGCAATACCCCCTCTGATATCCATCGACTTTGTAAACCAATGTAAACTACAAAAACGGTTTGTATTGGTCGACCTTTTTAATGCCAGGAACAGAAGGAAAACAGTCTGGAAAGCGTATTAAGTTTGTTCGCGAAGTTATACATGAGCTTGCTGGCTGGTGTCCATATGAACGCCGTGCTATGGATCTTCTTAAACTCGATCGCCGTAGACAAGCTCGCGTTTTCCTCAAGAAGAGGCTTGGAACACACAAGCGTGCCATGAAGAAACTTGGTCACTTAGAAACTGTGATTCAACAAGAGAATCTTGCTCACTAAATAATTCTATGATTCTCATAGTTTTTTTTAATTCAGGATATGATCGATAAGTTCTTTCATTCTTGAAATCATCATGAATTGTTCTTCATTTGCGCTTTCAAGTGAAGAATCAATGCAGTTCTGAAAATTGAAGTCGCAAAGTCTATTAACAAAATCTCTTTGTGCCATGGGCCATTTTCTCGACTGCTCAAGTAGAATAAGAATGAGATGAATAGCTTTTTCCGAGATATCACCGCTTCCAAATTCCAGAAGGGGAATCAAAAACTCCTCAATATCTGAATCTAATATTGTTCGGCAAGATATATGGCTCCCTCCTACCAATTCTTTGATTAGTGATATGGTTGCCAATTTAATATTTATCGGGGAATTATTTGCTTGTGAGATTAGGAGAGCTAACAGACTAGACAGTGAATGTTGAATCATTCCTAGAATCTCATTAAGGCATTCTGGACAAGAGAATCTTATAATATCTATTGCTGGTACAGAAAGAGAGGCATTATCAGATTCAATGCAATCGTGAAAATATGCAATGTTAATAAGCCGAATTATACTGAGTTTTTCATCAGGTTCGCATTTCTCTAACAATCCGCATATAAATTGAAGCGCAGCTGAAGTAGTATTGCCTGTAGAGTCTCTATTCTCGAAAGCAAGTTCTATTATATATGGTGCTTCGTTGAGAATATCTTGATAGTATTGTGGGTTAATCAGTAAGAGGCTGTATAATCGACAAGCATTAAAAGCAGTGTCGGGGTTGACATTTCCTTTTATTGAAGTAATGAAAGGCTCTATTCTAACTGGCCAATCGTATGGATTTGTTGCTTTAAATACTTTTAATAGTAAGAGTAATCTTTGATTGCTTGGAATATTCAGCTCGGCACATCTGATTGAGAACTGTGTGTAATCATTTAAAAAAGACATTAATGCCTCTTCATTACCATTAGGATATAAAGCAGTATTAATTAAACATGTGTTGGTGAGGATTGCTTGATCTTGCGTAAAGAAGAAAGCAGGGTTAAGAAAGACTTGGTAAACATAAGTAAAAAATGGATATTTCTCAAGAAAACTAAAAAAACTAGGCTTTTCATACCATGATATCACGGAAATAAAATAAATACAAGAAAATATGCAACGAAATTCGCAATCAAGAGTACTTATCAGTCCAGTAAAAACTTCACTAGGATTAAATGACAATATATCCATTAACATATTACCAAAACCAAACTCTTCAAATTTAGATATGAATGCTTCAACAGATATCAAGTTATCCTGCAAAATATTATGATTCTGGTAAAAAAACTGTGACAAGATATCTAAATTGATATCAAAAGATTCCTTATGCGAAAGATAACTCTCATTAATGGATCGACATGTATTTACAAAATCATCTTCAAATTTGATTTCGCATATCTGTTCAATTTGCTCAATTTGATTATTTCCTTTGCAATAAAAGCTGCTATGCTTTCCATTTAATAAATCTAAATCATTCCTCATTAAATCAAGACATTTATACTCACTTATCATAATGAATGTTATTGGCTATGATGCTTCTGGAGAAATCACAGAGCTTCAAATAAGAAACCAAAATGAAAGTTTTGTTGCAATTTCTAAGAGATTTAGACATGCCCTTGAAATTGGCGCATCAGTTGAAGCAGATGAGACATTGACACAAATTATCAATGAAATCAAAGAAGGAAAACAATCAGATTATGAAAAGCTTCTTTTATTTCAATGCGAGAGAGAACTATCTAAAATCAGAATGAAAATGGGGATGTTTCGTGATGCAATTCCATTATTGATCAGTACCCTTAAAGTTGACGAATCTAGAGTAGATATTTGGGTTGAATTATCCCAATGCGCCAAAGAAACCCAAAATACAGATCTTTTTAGAGCCTCAATGACAAAAATTCAACAAATAAGACCTGAGTTCTTATGCAGTCTTCCAAGACCATCATTACCGCCATTATCAATAGAAAAACATGAGCCTAGCTTTGTTGGATTTTTATTGCCTCATGTTTGCTGGAAGTCTTTTCTCACAATGCTGAACTATGCTATTCAACAATATCCAAATGATATAATAGAGATTACATTCCAAACAGCGCAAGTTTTAACTAGACAAAACACAACAAAACAATTTTATCGGCCTGCGCATGTTAAAAAGGCGTCTATACCTGACTTAAAGAAAGGAAAGCCATTACCTAAGATTGGAGGATGCCCTTTAATCGAGTTTTTGTGGAAATTGGACGTAGAGGAAGTAACGTCTTCAACATGGCTGTTTTGTCAAGCAGCTCCTGCTCTTTCTGCGTCTGTACTCAATCAAATCAGCGAGTTGAGGTTTAGCGAAGCATGCCCACCTGATATTTCCCGCCAGATAATTGATTTAGGAGCCACTTCTGCATTTTCTAATCTCACAGCTGGATCCAAACTATTCTTAGCCGAACTTGCATCTGTTCATTCGCCATCAAAAGCGCCTCAGTTTCTTTCGGATGTTATGCATCCTCAGATCCATTCACCAAATGCTCTTCTCAGAATTGCATTTTCAATTCTTGAGAAGTCGATTCGAGAAAATCAGAACTATGAAGAACTTGAAGGGCTTCTCACAGCTTGCCAAAACCATCTTCGTGAGCCACTGGTTCTTCCTCATGCTGGAAGGATTATTAACTCGGAGCTACTCAAAGAGAAAAAGAGACAGGTTGAGATACTTAGAATGATCTCTACCTCAGATTTAGAAAGAACTCAAGATCAGGCAAAATTGTTGTTTTCTGATCCAAATCTTCTTCAGTTTTTATCTTTGTCTAATGTCATTCGTCTTTTTCTGCAATATGATGAGAACATGACCGCCGAAGTTTTCCCCAGCGTTCTAAGAATGCTTCCTAATCTTATTCGAACAAACAAAAAAGATATTGGCATTTTGGAAAAGCTGTTTTCTCGAATTAATGAACCAATGAGTGATGAATGTGTGGCATTATTAGTTTTGATTCTTGATGCTCTTGTAGAAATCGATTCGGATGCTTCAATAAGGTTTGCTGCAGCTGTTGCTTTGGCAAAATCATCATATAATGTTGATAAAAGAGCTGAAATGCTGGTGAAAGCCCATAGACAACTTGGTGATGTTGCTGCTTGTCATCTTCAAGGAGGAAAATTCTTAGAATATCTTTTAGAAGCTCTGTTTAAAGCAGGCGAAGGAGTTGAAACCGAAACTACAAAGGCATTTTCATGCTATTTTAGCAATGTTTCTCTATCTCAAGTAAGCCATAAATCATCTCTCCAATTTAGATGTTCTCCTTATATTCAAAAGTTTTATGATCATATCTCAAAATTAGATGAAAAGGGATTGATTCAACCATCATCATTATTTATGCCATATTTAGAAATATGGGCTCATTCAAAGAAGAACTGTAATTGCATCAAAGATTATGATGGATGGAGAATGTTTAGGGTAATAAAGAAGAAAGAAGCGAATATATCAAAATTTTCGGCTATGCCTGATGGATTTACTCCTCAAAAAGTTCTTGAAGACCTTTTACGACATGATCCTTTGAATAAATCTCAGTCAAGGGTTGCTTTATCAAAGATTCTTATTCATAATTTCATTGCTCAAATAGCACTTCAATCCCAGTCATATTCTTTGGGTGATTCGAAGCCTTCAAGTTGTCAACAGTCATTATTAGATGAGGCCACCTCGTTGTTAGAAGGGATTCAAGAAGATAGCTGGCCAAGATTGCTATATTCTATAACAATCGCTCTATCCAATCATGATATGGGTCGTGTTTCTGATTTATTAGAGACTATTCCCCCTTTTGTGAATAAGAATAAGAAAGAAGCCCGAAGACTGTATTGGATTATGAGGATAATGCATGAGATTCAACAACCTCACAGAGCTTTAGATGCATCAAACGCCGCTGAAGAATTAGCACCATCTCTTCCTCCCGAATTTGCTATACCATTACTAACATACGCTGCCGTGATAAAGGATTCTTCACAACTTCTGACAAAAATCATTGATAATTATTGCAAGAATAAGGTATTATTACCTCATCCATTTATATTTTTGGCTAAAGGACTTCCACCAAAAGATGCTTTTCAGACAATACTGAAAGTTGTGCGTCCTAAATCGACAAACATTAGCAGCTTTTTCCATTTTGATTATAAGCCTCCATTTTTAATGTCATTCCCTGACGATTTAATACAGATTAGAAAAGATATTTTAGAAATATTTGTTGATTCAGCAGCGAATAGTGGAAATTATCAACACCTATTCTGTTTGTTTAATCCAAACAATAAAACTGATAGAAAACTCAGTAGGGTTATCAAAGAGAATAGATATATTTTTGGTATTGATAGGGTTAGTATATTTGAACGCTATCTTGATGAGCTTACAAAAGTAATTGAAAACGCTAGTGATAAATCTTATGATGATAGCCTTATTGAAAGAGGGGTTGATGCCCTTCTAAAAGGTGCTCAAATTGATGAGGACACTTTGACAGAGAAGATTGAAAAACTTAAATGCGTTATGTGGAAACGCCATACAGGACAGGAAGCGGCAGAAGATACCACAATACAAGATCTTGTTACGATGATTGATGAATCAGAAGAAGAAGATGAGGAAGAAGATGGGGAGTTTGTTAATAATGAAGAAGAAGCTGTTAATGATGATTCATATGAAGAGAGCGAAGGTGAAAAATAGACAATAAACATTTATTCTCGATCTACTCATAATTCAAAAGGAAATTCTTTCTTTGGAATTGGTTTGGTTATTCTATTAATCGCAATCATACCACACATGGGGCAATCTTGCAATAAAATATCTTCTATCTCTTCAAGAGTACCTGAGTTTGGATTAGGAACGGATTCCAATCTAACAAGTTTTTGAAGTTGTTCATCATCTAATACCTCTTTCATCTTTGATAACAAACACTTTGGATGGTATGTATGATTACACATAAAGGAATAAACTTTTCCAGATGATATTGATTGACTACATGATGAACAAAAATCTGTTGCACTAATTTTGTTATGATTAAGACAACCTTTCTGAATAATAGAGGCATCAATTTCAGCAAGTGCTGTAAGCTCAGAAACCTGACTTAGTATACTTTCGAGTTGCTTAACAATATCTTCACGACTAATTATATGCAAATCAGATGACACTAATGAATTCTTAAAGTTACTGTACTTGCTCCGTATTTCATTTGTTTTCTCATACATTTGAGAATTACTTCCTAAATTCCGAATTCTCTCAGAAACTTTCTTCAGTCCACTTCTTAAGCATATATCCCAAAGCTCTATAAAGTCAACAAAATGAGGCTTACTTGTATCAATCAATTTATCAATATAGTCGTCATGAAATGAACATTTCTTATCAAATGTTAACAGCCATAAAATATCCGAAGATAGAGAATTCTTTCCCTCTTGAAAAGATTTTTTCAATAATGGAATAAATGAATCAATTTCAAAGCTTTTCTTAAGAAAAGGAACTACTTTCGGTATAATTCTCTGTGCAAACTGGATGTTCCATTGAGAAACAATGGGAATCAGTGTTAATGGTGACTTTATTGATATATCAATTATAAAGCTTTCTAATGATGAATCTTTTGATGCAGATAATATTACAAAAGGATAATCACAACAATGCAGTGCAATGTTTAAAGCTTTCTTTGAAAATGGAGCTGTTTTATAGAATTGTTGATCTTTATAATATCTTGATAATGATGAAAAAGATTTCATTCTTAACGAATACAAGCATTTCTCGAAAAAAACACGACTGTTGGATTCTAAGGCAATGGGCTTGAAACCTGATTCACCTTTTTCAATGCAGAGGAGCATCTCCAATTCTGAGTATATCAAACTGAGTACGAAAACTTTGGTATTAGACAATTTGTATTCAACCAAAAGTTTATCAATAAAAGATAGTGCTTTCTCCCATTCTTTAATTTGAATAAGCCTGAACAGAACTTCAGATGGAGAAACTAAAGATGTGTGATTGAGAGACACCATTGACTTTGGACGAATAGTTCTGATAGGTTTAACTGTTGTCAAGGATACTTCATTTGAAAAGTTGGCTTTTAATACACATTGATGAGATACTAATATAAAAGATTCAATATCTGGTCCATATGAAAGATATTTGATATTTATGAAATTCATTTGTTTTACCATTGCCACCTCCCCATTCTCTAAACAAATTGCTAATAAAAAATCAGCATCAACAGTTCTTGGTCCAGGCGATGAGCAAGATGTTAAAACAACATGATACTTGGTAAGAATCGCAGGAACCAGGCCGCCTTTAATTAATAAATTACTATCATTCACTAACTTGAGATAAGACGCAATTGTTCCAACACCTATAGTGATGGTTAAGAATTCGTTATTACTTGATAGCAATTTGGGAATGGGTATTATTATTAATCGATCATATCTTAACCAAATAAGGTGAGAAGAATTGCATAGTACTTGTTGAGGTAAGAGCTGGTGTTGTGATATAATGAGATTTGGAACATGGTCAGATAGTTGTTTGAATTTAGGTTCTTGAACAGATAATGGATTAAAAATACAGTAATATGCCTGAGTAAAATCAGTGATAATAATTAAACAATCATCAGAGATTGAGAGAGTTGCAATACTAGTGACATTCTTAATAATACCATTCCATTCCGCTTTCTTTTTAAAGGAAATAGACTGATATGTACATTGAAGCTCATAAAAACAAAAGGAATTCTCTTTTGTGTTCACCAATAAACATATTTTCTCATTAATAATGAAAAAATGGCATGATGTATGAGTAAAGGCTGTTACATCAGGAATTTTTTGTATTATCCCATGGTTGTTGATAACAAATATTGACTTTTCATCGTCTACAAAGAAAAAAAATGTTGTGCCGATAATTGGACGAATCAAAAAGACAGATTTCGATAAATTCTGAATTTTCCCTTTTGATGCTGATGTTAAAACTTGGTTTCCATTGGACACACTCACATAATAATCAAGAGAGGTGGAATAATGTGTAACATTATCATTTTTTTCAAAACTTGTGACCATCTCAAAGAAAAAAGGAGGCTCTTTGGTTCCAGACAAAAATCTGCGTTTTCCAACAGAGTAACTGTTTCTATAAATATCTGTTTGCCGGTATCTTGTTGTGTTGCCTATCATTTGCTGCATCCCTGGGATGCATCCCATATTGTTTTTTTATGAATCTCACCAGGGTTTTTGTGACTCGACAAGCGATCTCTTCGAGGTTTAATGTCACATGTTGTTCTTTTTTAAATATAATGAGCTCGTTAGGCGGAGGAGCCTTGTATGTTCAAGGTTCGAGCACTTCAATTGAATTGGATTCCTGTACTTTTTTTAATTGCAATTCCAGTTCAAATGCCGGGGCGATATATGTAGAACAGTCATCATCGTTTTTTAAATCCATACATTGCATATTTAGCCATTGTAATGCTCAATATTGTGCTGCTGTATCATCCTCAACTGTTAATGATCAGATGATTTTCGCATCATTCTGGAAATGTTCTTCTGCTCCTCAAATATGCACAAATATAGTGCTGTTATTTGCGGGAGATGGACAGAATTGCTCCTATGTTAACACCACTGACACAAATGCTAATCATCACTCAGGTTTGCATCAAACATCAGCGAAGCAGTATGTCGAAACCAGGTTCATAAATGTTGGAAATCATAGAAATTCCCAATTTATATTTGGTTTCGCCAGCTTTCCCATTAATTCTGAATGCTCATATGTTAATATGTTCAATAACACTGTTTCACATTCATTAGTATACATGTCTCAAGTCACGCAACTTAAATTGCATTATTTCTTGTTCAAAAGTAATTCAGGTCCTGTCACTTTGAATGATAATAGCTTTGTCGGAAGCTTATACCTGTTATCATGCAAGTTTTTTGAACCATCAGCCACTTTGGGAATTCATATTATAACAATGTCTGGCTGCGAAATGAATGCACAAATCAACACATATCCAATACCAATGCAAGATAAATGCAATTATCATGCGACGAAGTCAAACTTGGGCTTCCACAACAATCTTTTGATACTTCTTGCTCAGATATGTGTATAAATAATCATGGAAAAGTCTTGTCTGAATACGTTATTACTAGACAATCTAATAAACCCCGAAACCTTTGAGAAAAACCCTTCTTCAATTAAAATTGTTGAGTGTTTTCTGTTTAACTTGCCTGTCAACCCTGTTTTTACTGATTTTACGAATTTGCAAGAATTGCGTATTATTGAGCAGGATATTGTTGATATGAAATGGACTAATGGATGTCCTAAATTGGTTAAATTGTCTATTTACCATACCAAGCTTTCAAATACTGATGGTTTATCAAATCTGATTTATTTAAAGCAATTGTTTTTAGAAGCAAACCAAATTACTAGTTTTCCAGATATAACACCTCTTAAATCATTAAATGAGCTTAGTTTAGCCCAGAATCAAATAGGAGAGATTTCCAATTACCCCGTATCTGCATCATTACAGGTTTTAAACATATCATCAGTTGGCATTACATATGTTAGCGATGATATAACTAACTTTCCCAATTTGAAAGTTTTAAGGGTTGCTGGAAATCAGTTATCTTCATTTAGTTCAGTTCTTGCAATAACAAAGTTAATCAATCTCAATGAGCTCTCATTTTATGATCCTATGTATGGTGAAAATCCGATATGTAAGTTGCCAAATTATGACATAATCCCAGCATCCTTGTTTCCAACAGTATCTGTTTTGGACACATATCAAGTATCTGAGAAGTTTCGAGCAATGTGCAATAACAAAAGAAAAAATGCAAAGCTATACTATTTTTCTAGTTCTGCTTTTATTATGGCGGAGATATATCAGAACATCCTCAGAACAAGGGGAAGTGTTAATTCCATTGTTTCAAAAGTTATTCCTAAGCAACAGTATTCTCAAGCAGAATTTGAAGTATTGTATAAGAAACTTAACCAATATGAAGCATCATGTAGGTCAAGAATCGATTTTTTGAGTGATATGTATAATCTTATGTATGAAAATGGTGGTTCTTTATTGTTCGAAAATACAAATATCAGTAGTATCGAACATGAAGTTTCTCAGCTGTTTGACAAGAATTTCTTCGATTCTTTTGATTCATGTTGGAGGATTGTTTATTCGGAAGGAATTGATGATTCCAAACAAGACAATTTCAAATACTCAGCCAAATATTATAATTCTACGAAAGAGCTATTTGAGAATATAATTCGATGTGAAACATGTGAGGGAAATGATAATTACAGTAATGATAATAATTTTAGTCCCAACTATGTTATAGTTTTTAAACAAAGTGAAATATTATCCTATCCCTTATATTTGTTTTGTATTTCACATTCTAAAGAACTTATCCATAATATTGAACACTCATCTTTGTCCTTTCCGATCAGAAATGATCCTGTATACAATGAATATATTCTATATTCGTTAAGTTCTACGTTTGATCTCAGAAATAATCTTAAAGAAATAACTTTAATTGATTGTGGAATCACCTCATTATCAATATTTTCTGATTTGAACTCCCTTGAAAAACTTAGTATACCTTTTAATATGATTGATTCTTTAGAAGATTTTCCATTTTGTGCAAACCTCAAGTATATTGATTTATCCTTCAATAAAATATCAACAATAAATGATTTAAAGCCGATAAATCTAGGCAGCACGAAACAAATCGAAAACATATTGCTCTATGGAAATCCAGTTTATACAACTAAGATTGATGGATTTTTAATCAAGTATTTTCCCAGTATTAGTAATACAAACATTGTTCAACCCATTATTTCAAATACATATTATGAAAGTGAAAGTATCTTTGTATCTTCTTTGTTTCCTAAACAATCATTTGACAGTATTATCGAGTTGAATTTATCAAATCAATGCGTTACTTCAATATTAGCTCTAGAAAAATTAAATAAACTCCAAAAACTGACTGTCACAGACAATTTATTGACTTCTCTAGATTTTTCGTCGTCATCAATAATTTATATTAATGCATCAATGAACAATATTTCATCATTTCCTTCCTATTCCAATTTCCCAAATATTGAGGTTCTAATTTTATCCTCTAATCAACTATCGGGCTTTTTAAGCTGTCCAAGTCTATTAGTGTTGGATGTTTCTTTTAACAATATTGTTGATGTTCCTTCGCCTGAGTTTTATCCGAATCTGATCTCATTGTCTTTGATAGATAATCCTTTGGTCAAAATGATCAATGAGCTTAGAATTGTGTTTTCTCTTCCTGGGTTAAAAATGCTAAATGGATCGGTTTTGTCATCGCAAGTATTATCAAAAGCAAAAAGTACATATTCTGGTGTTTTATTTTCGGAATCGGTTGATTCGATGCTAAGAAAGAATCCAAGAACACTAAGTATAAATGGAGAAGGATTAAAAGATATTGATTGCTTGAAAAGCAAAGATTTGATTGAGCTAGATGTATCAAGCAATAACATTTCTGCAATTAATTGGCTACCAGGAACTCTTCCATCACTTGGTACTTTGAAATTAGCAAACAATAGTATCACATATCTGGGATTTTGTGCATCTCTGAGCAGTTTAAGAGTTCTTGACATTTCTTCAAATAGAATTTCTGATGAAGTATTTCTGTCTTTTTGTTCAATAACACATCATAGGCTTAACACTTTGAACATCTCATCAAACATCATTAAACAACTTGATCGCATTCCTTCAAAAAGCTTCCCATGTCTTGAACATATTGATTTTTCTCACAATAGAATTTGTCAGATATCTCCAAGTTGCTTCGAATCTAAACTACTTTCATTGAACCTAAGTTACAACTCCCTTCGAAAACTTGATTACTTAGAGATTCCATCATTAGAGGCTTTGGATCTTTCACATAATAGGGTGACATCTGTTGATGAAGTTGAAAAACTCCGAGGATGTGTTCGTCTTCAAAAGTTTTCTTTTAACGATAATCCACTCTCTCAGAGAATCTCACATCGTATTAGGTGCCTCTCTATTCTTAGGTCATTGAGAGAATTGGACTGTAAAACTGTAACAGAAAATGATCAGAATCAAGTACAAATAATTCTTGAGCAAAATGGGAACCAACAAACGATGTCTGGACGAGGAAGCAAAGTAAATACAGTTACACTTCAACCAGCATTGCCCCCCCTTCAGGCACCTGCGCCAATAACGCGTAAGAAAAGTGACCCTTCCGTCAGGTTTCCAAAGTAACTTTAAGAATGTTTTCTAATATCTACAAAAAAACGATAAAAGAATTAATGTATCAGCGACCATTGGAAGGCCTAATTGAGTCATTAAAATCTTTAGAAGACAGTCTTTTTTCTTTTGACAACGATAGCTATGATAGCAGCAATACAGATTCTTTAGACAAATTAATTGGCATTAAAGTCCCAAAACTTGATGATCTTAGAATAGATAATGAGAAGAAAGGGAAACCTGCTATTTCATCACAGTATAACTCGCATCCAGTTCAATTAATGAGCAGAGGCTCCTCACAAAATTTTGTTGTTCAAGACAGTGATTCTTTTGAAGTTAAATACCAAAAATCGAATAAAATCAAGCCAAGGAATCCACAGTTTATTGAGAGCACTTTTGGGACTCCTGAGGTAGTTCTTTTCGATCAAACTGTTATTGGTCCTCCAAAAGGTCTTCAAAACTCTCCCAAGCCTTCAGCAAATGATGGACTTAGCAATGCAACACAGCCTTCAGAAAATAAACCAGCATCATCTCCCTCATCTGGGCTGAAGTTGGGGCTTGGGAAGCCTCCCATACCACCAACAGAGTCAAGCAAGCCCGAGAATGAGACTAAACCTGCTTCTCAAATTGGTGGAGCTAAGATGCTTGGAGGTGGACTTCAATTGAAAGTTCAACCCAAACCAAGCATTTCTGAAAAAGAAGATGGAAGTGATTTGAAGAAACCTGGTTTTGGTGTGAATTTTGCTCCAAAGACTGTTGATGCAAAAGGAGATGGAGGTGAGACGAAGAAACCTGGTTTGGGAATTAGTTTAACTCCAAAAACTGTTGATGCAAAAGGAGATGGAGGTGAGACGAAGAAACCTGGTTTGGGAATTAGTTTAACTCCAAAAACTGTTGATGCAAAAGGAGATGGAGGTGAGACGAAGAAACCTGGTTTGGGAATTAGTTTAACTCCAAAAACTGTTGATGCAAAAGGAGATGGAGGTGAGACGAAGAAACCTGGTTTGGGAATTAGTTTAACTCCAAAAATTGGTGATGCAAAAGGAGATGGAGGTGAGACGAAGAAACTTGGTTTTGGGTTGAATTTTGCTCCAAAAACTGGTGATGCAAAAGGAGATGGAGGCGAGACGAAGAAACCTGGTTTGGGGTTGAGTTTTCCTCCAAAAATTGGTGATAAAAAAGAAGATGGAAGTGAGAAAAACCCAGAATCACAGATTACATCCCAAATTACAACAAATCAGCCTAATGACAATAAGGGAGATGATTTGCCAAAGCCTATTCAATTCCCGCCTGAAAGTAGCTTTTCTCTCACAGCGCCAACAACAACCCCCACAAGAGCTCCTCCAACTCTCACAACAATGAAACCAGTAGAAAACAAAGATGCTCCAAAACCCGCACCCACAACTTCCAATACAAAAGCTCCTCAAAAGAAGACTTGGGAAATGATAAACTCAAATACTATTGATGAGTCCAAGTACGATTCCAGTGGCAAAGCGAAACTTGGGTCGGGAATATGGGGATCCAAATCAGGCGTTACCAAACCAACCACAACCACTAGCTTTTCTACAACAAACAAAGTGGGGGCATTTGGTAAATCCTTTTCAACAACTGCTCCAGCCCAGAACCCGACTTCAAACACAACAAATACTACTAATAATTCAACAACAGCTAACAAAGACCCACCAAAATGGGCTCCCCCAACAACAGCCACAAAATTTGGTGGAGGCAATTCAGTCTGGTCTGGAAAAAAGTAAATAATAATTATATTTTTTATCTACTGTCTATTCTAGTAACAATGCTTGATATATCAGCTTCTGGAAGAAAGACTGTATTTTCGCCTGGTTTCATAACAACAACCTCCATGTTTTTCGGCCTACAGTCTGCTATCTCTCTCAATGATCCTATTGCTATCCTCAATGCATCATCCTCGGACATATTTTCACTGTGAAATTTCTCTAAATACTCCTGAACTGGATGTCCAAATCTACCTATTCCTTTTGCTTTCCATTCACTAAAGGCGCCACTTGGCAATGTTTCATATATGTGGGGTTGCATTAAAGAGTCAAACCCGCATACAAGAGTAGCAATACCAAATGGTCGGACACCTCCCCGCTGTGTGTACTGCAGTTGAATTGTGGCAATATATTTTGAAATCCTCTCCACTGATATTGGATCCTCGAATGTCAACCTATGGCTTTGACATTCCACCATTGCATGGTGCAATAGAACTCTAGCATCAGCATGAAGTCCTGCATACGCACAAAGTATGTGATCGTCTAAAAGACACAACTTTCTGGAATTTTCTTCGCTCTGAAGTTTCATAATATCTTGTTTCTCAACTGCAACAACAATAATCGTCGGTGTTCTAATTGCAACAACTGTTGACCCACTATTAACAGCCGCTAATGCATATTCTGTTTGAAATAGTCGCCCATCTGGGCTAAATCTGGTCAAAGCTCTATCATAAGACATACCTGGATTTAATTGGCTGGTAAACTGATTTTACATAAAGACACAATAGAACTGTTTTAGAAAGGGGGTATTAATTGTTCTTTTGATATTGATATCAGATTTTGAATATATTGATGATGGTATACTCTTATATTTTAATGAATAGAAGAATTCACTGAGGATCTAACTGAGGAGGATTTGATAAAGATGGGGAAATTGAATCAGATGCTTGTTCTAATGAATGAAAAGGGATTCAAAAAAATCAAATGTATGATACAAGAGGTTCATTTTTGAGGGAAATGAAAAACATATCATGGTTTCTATCCTTTATGTAGATTAAATGAAGTATTTGTTTTTCAACAACAGATAATGAATTTACCGATTTTTAGCGGGTAATATTGTCACTTAATAAATAAATTTTGGACGATAAGGAGTATTATTATCAATTAATAGTTTTAAGTGAATGTGCTAAAAAGTTTTTGGAAATTCGTTGTGAATTTACTATGAAAGTGGATTGTTGATCAGTGGATTGGACTATGTTTGTTTGTGTAGGTTTTCGAAGCCATTTATGTGTTGATTTGGGTTACTTTTTAAGTGATCTTATGTGTATCCCAAAGATGATAATGAGTTCATTGAACTGATCGAATTGTCAATTCTCAGATATCCTATTAATTGGATAGAATTCTCTCCTGATGAAGTATGAGAGCTAAAATTACTGATTGATACTCTACATGATTCATTTGAGAAACAAGAATAGCAAAATGACAATAAGAAGATGAAATGCATATATTGGCTAATATCATTCTAAGATATGAATGAGGAGATTCACAACAAATCGCCCCAGTATTATTTACTAAACAACTGATAAATATTGATATGAATTGAGATAGAACCCATTTAAACATTTTATATGACCCCATCTCCCCATGATATGGACAATCTTGAAAAGGAACAGTGAGATACAAAGATACTATTTAAATTATTTGTTCAAGAATAATAGGACATTAGAAAAAATATTTTTATAGTTGTAATTGTTGCTTTCATAACATGACTAGGCTTGGGCAAAAAAATTTGAACCACCAAGCATAGTTCGGATTGATTGTGATGGGTGTTCTAAGATAACTATTGGATATAAATATTGATATTGTGAATATCATTCCGAATTTTAACACAGTAATATAACACTATGAGCAAATATTCAAAAACATATGGATACTAAATGAATGTCAATTTTTTATAAAAATGGAAGAGAAGATATCATTTGAGAGATATCTTTTTGGAGATGGAAATGAAATTGTAATTGATGATTTTGAGTTTTGTGTCGATCGGATTGTTATGTTCCCAAAGATTCGGCCTCACCGACTTGAACAGGCTGTGTTACTATCTGTCAAGTATTGCAAATCAGCAGATTTCCGTCGAAAACTGTTAGAAAAGTCTAATGAATGTCCAGTTTTGATTTATCATTTGCATAAGAGAGGTGTGTTTGTTTTTGAAGAAATCGAACATTTTTTGAAAAATAGGGGTACTTTCTTGTTGAGTTATTATTTTTGGAAAGAGATCGAAAATTTTGAGAGTTTTATCCAAAGTAAGCGCAAACCTGGTGATTATGATGGAACATTCTTCGAGAATACAAATAATATTGATCAGTTGGTTGAATATGGGTATCTTCCTTCCAGTATTGAGTTTTGTCTCAAGTATGATGTAATTGATGATTTAGTTGTTTTCGATAATTTAAACCTAGAGACAAAATGGAGTCCATTTGAGTGGAGTATTAAGCCCCAATATTTGGATTTGTTTTCATTTACTGGTTTTTTTGGCTCGATCAAATGTTTTAAGCATTTAATAATGAAAGGATTTGAGATAAAAGATGATGTTCTCTCAATGGTTGTATGCAGTGGTTGTTTGGATCTATTCCATTTATGTCAAGGACAACAGTTATTTACACCTGAGAGTTTTTATAAAGTTTCTGAGTTTTGCCACCTTACTTTATTAGTATTCATGTTAGACAATGGAGCTTTTATAAATGCAAACAATAAATATGGAGATACCTCTCTTCATTTTGCTGCTTCAAATGGGCATCTTAGTGTTGTTGAATGTCTTGTTAATCATAAAGCTGATATAAATGCAAAAACTAAAGATGTTGAGTTTTCATATTTAAAGAGACTCCTCTTCATTATGCTGCTCAAAATGGACATCTTAGTGTTGTTGAATATCTTATTAATCAAAAAGCTGATATAAATGCTCAAGCAACGGGATATAAATCTGGAACTCCTCTTCATTTTGCTTCGTTGAAAGGCCACCTAAGTGTTGTTGAATATTTAGTAAATCAAAAAGCTGATATTAATTCTAAAAATATATATTTTGAGTTTTCTAATGTCAATGGACTCCTCTTCATTTTGCTGCTAAAAATGGCCACCTAAGTGTTGTTGAATATTTAGTAAATCAAAAAGCTGATATTAATTCGAAAAATATCAGGGTTGAATATTAGTATTTAATAATACTCCTCTTCACTCTGCTGCAGAGTATGGTCATCTTAGTGTTATTGAGTATCTAGTTTATCAAAAAGCTGATATAAATGCAAAAAATATGGGAGTTGATGTTATATATTTAATTATACTCCTCTTCACTTAGCTGCTAATAGAGGTCATTTTAGTGTTGTTGAATTTCTAGTTAATCAAAAAGCTGATATAAATGCTAAGGATGAATGGGGGAATTCATCATTTTATTTTGCAAATAAGGAAAAGAACAATGATTCAATTGATATCAAGAAAAGGAAGTCGAATATTGTTGAGTTCCTCAAGAGTAAAGGAGGACAATAAGTCATCAGAGGGCCAATAGCCACACTCATTTTAATGTTAAATTAATGATCTGGATTATTGAAAAGAGAGGAAAACCTTCCAGCGCACTATCATTAATGTGTTCGTATCTCATTGAACATATGCGGCACCTCAAATAATAGATTGAAAGAATTAATTTCATAAGATTACATTTTTTTCTGTAAGAATTAAACACTGTCAATGTTGTTATATTTGTTATTAATCAGATATGAGAAGATTGTTATCTCAAGTACTATTAAGGATTCTGAAGAAATACTTATTAGTTTTTGTCATTTTATTGGGTTAAAATCTCAGACAAATGGAGGGGGGATTTTTATAAGTAGTATTTATGATTTACAAATTGGCGAATCTGTTTTTTTGGGGTGTTCTTCTGTTGTGTATGGAGGAGCAGTATATAAATCATCAGGAAAACTGGTTATTGGAAAATGTTGCTTCAAGTCTTGCTCTACCTCAACAGGTGATAATAATTGGGGCAATGCTATTTATACATCAGCTGGGGAAATTGGATGTAATACGAGCTCAATTTTGAAATGTGGAGAATCTGGCTCTCCCCATGGTGACACTCCCATTGTTGGAATTGAAGAAAAAGCAGATTCAAACCATATTAACATTAGTTTCTGCTATGGGGTTGCATGTGGAAGCCATTTTTATGTCAAATCTAATGAAATTACTAACCATTCTTTTTCGTTGGTTGCTTATTGCAATGCCCCTTGTGTTTTTGAATCAGGATCAAACTCAAGAACTGTTCATCAATACTTCAACGTAATTGGAAATCATGCTCCTCTTGGGATAATATATTACTATTATTCTGCAACAGGCGTTTTTCAAAATTGCGTATTTGTAGGCAATACAGGATCCAGTACTATAAATGGTCCTATTACTTTCACGGACTGTGTTTCTGATGTTGCTTACAGTGGATTTAACCAAAGCTTGAACCCCTGGACATTACCACTGCAACAATTCTTCGACGACGAATGCTCCTTTGCTATTCAAGTAACAAAATCTCATAGAATTGCATGGAGAATGGTGTTTCTTGCCAATTCACTCTTAGGATAAAAACATATGGACAGAGAATATTTTTTAAAATGTATTAAATCCTTGGAGAACTCTTCAAATGAAAGCAGAAATGAAATGGAATTCGAAATTATCTCATATTTTAAAGATATTTATTCTCTTAACACTATCCTAGATCTGGTTTTGGATTCTACTTTAGATAATTCTTGTTTACAGTATTCTGTTTCATTAATATTTAAAGTAATAAAAAACAATTGGGATTTATGTGATGTAGAAGGCAAAAAGAGCCTCTTGAAAGTTATCAATCCAATCACATTTGTGAACCATCCATTCTTCAATCAATTTCTTGATAAGTTTATCGAATTATCATCTTTTGAAGATTATTATGATTTATGGCATGATATTTTTAACAGTTCAGTCTCAATTATAAATGATTCTAATCATTCTGTGAACTTAATTCATATTTTGGAATCTTCTATCATATATTTTCTATCTGAAAATATATTTTTGGATCTTGAAGTTATTAATAATCTTGTTGTTTTTGCTAATTCTATATTGCTTAATGATCACTATTTGAATATCCCTAATGAATATTTTGTGTCCATTCTTAGACTTCGACATGAAATATTATTTAATGCAATATTCAGAAAAAGATATGATGTTGATAATAGTGTTCCAGAGATATTTTTTGATTCATTTTTAAATGATTTAGAATTATTTCTCCACATAATTGAGCAGCTAACATTGATTGAGAATCTGAGTGTGAGTCAAAGCGCTTTCATCTTATGGTTGTGTGATTCTGTTTTAAGATTAATCAGATGCGAAGAAGATGTCATGGTTCTATCTGAATCAATTGGAGAGTTTCTCACATTGTTATCATATAGATTGTGGATATTAGCCAAACAGGTTTCTCTTGATAAGAATCAGAGGTTTTTGATGTCTGTTTTGTTTCATTTGTTTTGTAACATGCTTGATTTTCTAGAATTTGATATTAATGATATGAGTTATCTTGTTTCACTTGTTTCTTTGACTCAAGAAGACAAAGAAGATTTTTTGAATCAACCAATTATTTTCTTTAATAACTGTTTCTGTCCTGGACCTTCTGTTGAGTATGGGCTTCGCAATATTGTACTTTACTTTTTCAAAAAGATATCTAATGAACTTGGGATTGATGAAATAGAATCAATAATTAATATGTTTTGTATTTCTGAAGAATGGATGACAGTATTATCACGATTATCGAGAGCAATAATCAATAATGGGGAATCATTACCTGCCCTTCAATATATTTGTACACTAATTATGGATCAAGATCTTGATATGTATTCTGAATTAGGATTATTGTATTTACTATCATCCACAATTACTCTTTTCTCGAAAGATGAATCTTTTTTGATGGTTAATATCCTATTCGAAAAAATTTCTGAAAGACCAATTCCTTTTTCAATACTTTTTTGCAAGCTTCTTAAAAAATATGATTCCTTAATACAAAACATAGACGTATCACTAGTTTTGCCTTTGATTGAAATGTATGACCCATCCATTCCTTCAAGTCATTTTATTCAATTATTACTCAATGTTTCTAGTAACAATCCAAGGATTGTTGAAACATTTATCCCTTTAATTGAACCACTATCACTCGCCTTGACCCAAGAAATCGGTGAAACAGGGTCATGTGATGGAATCGATGTATCAATATATTGGTCGCATAATGCGATTTTGCTTCTAACTCGAATCGCTAATGTACTTGATGGATCATCATCACAAGAACCTCTATTTTCTATGTTTCAGAATGCCTTTTCTCTTCCTGAATTTGAACCCTTATCTGAGCTTCTCTACCTTACCTATATAATCGTTTCTCATCGATCATTATTAAGTCATCATTATTTTGTTACTATTATTTCTTCATTATCTAGCTCATTAATGATGTGGGGATTTCTATCTGATTGTGCTCCTATCATTCTGTGTTATTTGAAGGAGTCTGTTAATGAATGTCAAGAGGTATACAATTGTATTGTTAATTGTTTGAGAGTTTATGGTTTGCCAACAGTTGATTCTTCGATATATGCTGTTGGAGCAATTATATCGCATATCCTATTACTTGAAGAAACTCTTCCAAATGATTATTTTCAATTAATAATTAATGTTTTACTCGATTCTACTTCTAATGTGCAAATCTCCATGTTGTCTGCATTCAATATAATAGCAGCACATTCAATTACCCGAAATTGTTCCCTTGATCCAAAAATTTTGCATATGTGGCAAGATCTTTTCGCTAACACATCATTTTGTCATGAGAAAGAAATAGCTTTCCATATATATGTTATTAGTCAGGTGTTTAATGAACAACACCCAATTTATAAGTATGTATACATGAATGAAGATGAAATTAACCATTGTATTAATCCCCTCTACTATGAACTCGATGGTACAATGCAATTAATGATCAATGAAGTATCATACCCCCCTTTTTCTCAACCATTAATTGTTTTATAATAAATGGATAATGTTTTTCGAAATCAAATACCACCGCAGAGTCTTCCATATTTATCATCAATAGAAAGGGAAGCATTTAATAGATCTGACAAGGCGTCAATGTATCGAACTGCTTCTCTTCAGGTAAATGGGAGTCCTGACTATTTTATAATTCATGTTCCTTTTACCAAAGACGAACATGATAGGGTCATTGAATATTTATCTATAATAAGATTTGTTGATTTCGATATTCCTTACCATCATTTGCCATTTCAACTCCAAAATGTATTAAAGAACCGTTCAATGAAAGCGATCCTCAACTATATTGGCGAATTAATTGTTAAAAAAAGCTGCTCCTATGATTTAAATGAAAAGGAAATTAGGCTTTACTCTCCGACAAAACAAAATGTGGATTTTGTAGATGTTTCATTTCCATTAAGTAATTTGTTTGGTCAAATAAAAGGTCCTATTCGCATTGTGTATCATAAGCATATCATTAATAGAACTTTTGTAATATTAGTTGAAGATTCACTTCCGGTTGTCTACACAATGAGGAAAAATGAAATGGAATTGATGAAATTGTATTGTCAGGATGTACCAATAGAGAAACAGAAAATATGTTGCCAAGATCTACCAATTGAAGAACAGAAATATTGCTTTGTCTGTCCTTCAAATGCAAAGTGGGGGTGTCTTTATTATGATCAGCAATTGATTTTTTGGAATTTTACCAAGAAGTTTGAGATTTCAATCAGGGGTAATAAAATAGATTCGTATAAATCGAAAAGGAAAACAATTGAGTTTATGGATTTGAAGAAAATGGTTGCTTCTGAATCAAAAAAGTATACATTAGCTGCAATTTTTCGTGATAATGTATCAGTGTTTAAAAAAGGAGTATATATTCATCAATTGTTATCTGAGACTGCAAATGACATTGTATTTACTAAGGATCATGAATTAATAGTTGTTACAGAAAATAATTCTATTTTGGTATATGACGATTCTGATTTTTCTCTAAAGTATGAAAACGTCGCTTTTACAGGATTTGTCCTAATCCCAAACTCTAAGGGTGACGCTTTTGTATTTCAAGATAATACGGACCATATTTATGTATATACATATCAGAATAAAGTGTATGATATATCTTTTAATTCCAAGATTAAGCAAGCTGCGTTTTGTGGGGGCTCATTATCATGCTTAACTGTTGATAGGACTGTGTTTATTGCCAATCTTGATCAGCAGAAATCAATGGTATGCTGTCCAAAAATAACCATCGACCAGAGAATCAAAGAGAATGAATCTTTATGGCCAATTGGTAACTCGGTTTTTTGTTTCTGTTCACAATCAAAGTTAGTTATATTCAATTCCAGTGGATATTCAAATGAGCACAAGTTCAATGGGCACAAAATTATATCCGAATATATTGATAATAATGGTAAATTTGGAGTGTTTGTTCATTCCAATGATATAGTATTATACGAATTCAATATAAAAATGAAATAAAATGATATTATTTGGACATTTAAAACCTAGTCTTTTCTGGCCTTTTCTAATAATCTTCTGGCATAATCTCGAGCAATTTCTTCATCTGCTTGTTCTTTTTCGATCTCATGCATGAACTCAAGCCTAGCTCGTTCTTTCTCTGCAGCTTCTCTTTCTTTCTTTTCAAGAGCTTGTTGTTTTTCATATGCAGCAATTTCTTTTGCATTTTGAGCCTTCTTCAAGTCTCTTTGGAATAACTCCTCTTCAGCTTGTGGACTCTCTTCACATGGAAAAACACTCTTCTTCTTTCTTCTTTCTCTCTCTTTCAGTTTCTGAAGTGCCATTGAATCAATCATATCTCTGTGTCTCTCATTCGCTAATCTTTCTCTTTCTATAGCAACATTAGTGAGGTGTTGCTTCTCCTTTCGATACTCCTCATCCAATTGTTTATCAAGAAAATCTTGCTCAACTTTCTTGTTATTAAGTTGTCTCTGACGTTCTGCTTCAATTAGTGACTCCCGAGCAAGAAGTTTATCTCTCCTTCTTTTTTCTTCGGCTTCCTTTCTCTTATCTTCATCTTCCATTTGCTGTAGTGCAAGCTGCCTGATCCTCTCATCTTCGAGTTTTTCGATTTCCGCTTGGCGCCTCTTAAACACTTCAAGCTCTTTGTTCTCGATTAAAGAAGATTCCATTTGCATTTTGGCATGACGCTTCTGTCTTATTTCAAGTTCTTTAATTTTTTGTTCCTCTATTTCGTATTCCTGTTTCAAAATCATTTCATCCTCTAGCTCATCTCTCTTTTGTAATTGCTTCAATATTTGTTTCTCATCTCTTTGCTTCTTAAAGCCCTCGGCCACTTCTTTGGCCTTTTCTTTACGTTCATTCCGAATAGCTTCTTCCTTTTCATACATATCTTTGCAGTGCTGCTCAAATATCTCGTTTTCATATATTTCTCTTTTCATTTCCATTAATTTCCTCCGTTCTTTGTTCAATTGCTGTTGTCTCCTCTCTTCTTGAACTTCATGTATCAATAACTGGGCATTCACAGCTCTAACTTCAGGAAGATCTCTAAAACCTTGTTTCTTAGCCTCTGCCAAAGCCGCTTGTTTCTTCAACTTCTGAAGTTTCTTCTCTTCCTCATCAATCAACAGTTTGCGTTGTTCCTCTGCTTCTTTCTCCCTCTGAAGTCTTGTCTGCCGATCCATTCGATTGCGAGCAACCGTATTTGTCCAGTTGGAAACTAAAGACAAAGTTGCTTCATGTTTATGTTTCAATTCCTCTTGTTCATTGTCGATCGATCGATTAACTACAGCTGGTTTGGCGTGCTCTTTCAATATTTTTAACGCTTTAGGAGTGAGGATACTATAATCCCTCTGTGGGAGTTGAACAACCTGCGACATTATAAATCCGTTAATTAAGAAATAATCGTTTCACTCTACAAAATTTGGAAAAAAATGAATGACAACAAAACTCGAACTCTTCATGCTGCGTTTTTGATACGTATAATTGAGTCTCTTACTGCTCATTTATCTGATTTGATTGAGAATATAATGCGAACTGTTAATAAACCGAGCAAAAACAACGATATTCCAAGTGATATCAAAGATTTGCCATATTGTGATAATAACTATGTTAATGAACTCAATAAATATGTTATGATCGGAAGATCATCGCCGAAAGAAGCTATTGAAGCAGCCCTAGGCCTATTTCCCTACAATAATTCTTCATCCGACGCTTTAGTTTTATTTTTAAATAAAATTGGTGTTGCTATGAATGAAAGTTCATTTCCATCAGATATGGGGAAGGCTTTAGCCTTCTGTTTTATGTCAGATATATGTGTACAACTGTTTTCTTATGTTGAAACTGCGATTTTCGTTGAAGAAATTCAAAATATGCTTCGGATTCTATCGAACTTGAGTTTTAATCATAAGGATTTGAAAGGAAAGATCCACTCACAGATGTTTTATTCTGGAATTGAGCAATTTTCTGTGATACTTGGGTTTTTATCAAAAAATGTTGAAATTGATCTACTTTCAAGTGCTAACCACACAAAAGTAAGTCTTTTGCTATCTCAGTACATACGACACAAGCCTTCTAATGTAGAAAATGTTATTAATCAATACTTGAGTTTGTTGAAATCATTTAAAAAGGATAATGAAATCAAAAGTGTATTAATAAGGTCCATCTTAAATTTAGTTTTACAAATTAATGATGCATCAATATATGAAGGTATTCGCCGATTAAAAGAAGAGATAATGAAAGCCAGTGAATTTCCCAATGAATCAAGGGAGATATTAACTGTGATCGATGCTAAAACTCCTGGGATTACTATGGAAAAAGTCTTAAAATCATGTGAAACAATAATGAATGATTCTAAAATGTCGACATCGTCGAAATTCAAGTGTATTTTGTATTATCTTAGAGGTGGTTCATTTGATATATCTACAACTTTTTGGAAATTTGGAGAATACAATGGGCAAGCTGAAATCGGATTCGAGTATTCATGTATTTGGAATCCAAAAGATTCATGTTCAGAAATTCTTGACTTAATAACCAGATATATCCCAAAAATGGTACCTGATTCAACATCAAATGATATTTTTTGTTCAATTTTACTTAATCTTGGTGCAAGAGATATTAAATCTTTTATTAGTATCATTTCTGCATTCATTGGTGACACAAAGAACCATATTTTACCAGTAGTTACGGCTTTATCGAAAATTGTTGATCCATCACAGTTGTTTTGTGAGATTATGTCTAAACAATCGCATATACAAAGATCTGATCTAACCCCTGATCAAATTATTAAAAATTTGAATGATCAGATTCATACTTCACTAACAATAATTAAAGGATATTTGTTCAAAAGACTTTCCCAAAGTATTCCTACAGAATCTAATTTTGCAATCTATCCTCATTCATTATCAATATATGAGTGTCCAACTGAGCTTAATCCTAATTTCATACCTCCGAATGGGGAATCATTTACAACAATTTTTTCGAGCCTATCATCTAATGACTTTAAAGTCAATTCTCAGCTTCCTTTAAATGCTAATAAAGTTAACTATAGCATACCATTAAAAGAAGAAATATCTGGGCGTCCTTCCAATGATGACAAGGTTGTGATTCAGCTAATATGTCTTATCAATCTAATTCTAGTTGAATCTGATTTCAAGCACCCTACAGATAACATTATTGAATCCCTTGTCAAGTCTTCTCTTTCAACATCGTTGCACATTTCTCATTTTGCATTGTATGCTCTTCAATATATGTTCATTACTCATGCTACATCAAGAGAATCAATTTATAATACTGTCATAAGCTTTTTAATGATTCCTAGTCCAAATCCTAATAGATTTACTTTGTTATCTCTTCTCTATCAACTCTTATCACTGCCATATCTCCCAATAAGGAATGAATCTAACTCTGAATGGTTTGATCATTGGGTTAAACAAATTCAAGCGCTTATTGTGATTCAATTTTGTATTCCTTATTCTGAAGCAAGATTTATAATTATTAAGATTATAGCACGATTCCAAGAAGTTTGCCTTCAAAATGATATTCAAAGTACGATTTTCTTTGAAGAACATGTTAATGAAGATAAAGTTCTAAGAAGGGTTCAAAAAATTTGTTCACTCTCTAATACATCATATGTATCTTTTCCCAATATATGTTGCTCATCATATATAGAAGTCTATGCTGTATTTTTTGAAGAATTTTTGTTGCTAGTTCATCAAAACAAATTTAGAGGCGTCGTAAGGTTAATAGAACAATCTGTCTTGACAAAACCACTATTGATCCCGACGAATTTATCCAATGATCAACCTTTGTTGATACATTTCCTTTTATATTCTGTTTTATATCTTAGCTCACATCATATACTCACTAGCTCAATGTCCAGAGTGAATCAAAATATTCATCGAATTAATGAATTAGCATATGTTAAGCATTATGATTTCCTTGATCCCATTTTAAATGATAATGATGCAAATAACAACGCATCAGGTTCAAGTAATTTGTTTATGTTATTGATAACCGAGTATTTGCAAGATAAAGCCTGGTCAATTTTATTTATGTCAGTGATCTTGAAGACAATACCTCCAAGCTTTTTATCTTCAATTATGCAAATTTTAATTGGATCCATATCATCGCCATCAATAAGTGTGCCTAGCAATTTTGTTCTATATAATGCAACAAAAATTATTTTCAAGATTTGTACAAATCCAGATTTTGATATTACATATCATGCTTCAAGAGCCTCCTTTAATTCTTTGAAATCGTTTTTATCTTTCTTTGTAGATAAATACACTGCCTCTGATTTAGAATCTGAGAGTGGACTTGATGCATTGAGAAGTTTCCTGAAAATTATCAGTATTGTTACAAATGTTTGTAAACCTTTTTATATGCCTGGTAGCCATCTATCACTTCAAAGGCCCAGCAAACCTGATTCTAATGAATCATGGTCGAGTGATGAAAGGGAAAGAATAATGAGATTTATCAATGACATAGCCCAAACAAAAGCAAAATTGAAAACATCTCCACAGGACTCTGATCTATTGATTGAATCCGATAGGTGTATAATGGATTTGTTTTGTGTTCGAAACTTCTTTGGGGACTCTAGCTATTCGGAGTTTAAGTCTTCCAAGCTGTATAATAGTTCAATAATGGGCGAATCTGTTGGAATCAATGTTCTAGCTCCTGTGTTATCAAATCATCCCAAATTTTTTGAAGATTATTTTGTTGAAGCACTCAGTAAGGAATATAGATCAAACTTCTTCTTTAGAGCAATTGCACATCAATTTTGTATGGAAGATACCCACATTGATTTAAATTCAGAAATTCCTGTTGATGATTTATCTAATAGATCAGCATTTAAGCATCGAGGAAAGTTATTTGTTTTATCATTAGTATACCTCACCTCAACAGATCATGTTAATAGAAAACTTGCTTTTGTTTTATTGAAGAGACTTGTTCCAATTATATCGGCAATTGGTCAACCTCAAGACTTAGAACCAGTTGCGATTGTAAATAGTTTCTTGAAAACCAATAAATCAAAGTTTATGTCAAAGACAAGCATATGTGATCCTATTTCACTCACAGAACTTGAGTTGATCCTGTTGGATAACTTTGGCTTATTAATTGATCCGATTTCTGACACAGCTCTTGAGTATTTAGAACAGTTGGCTAATGAAATGGATTATAGATTTGCCTCGACCTTATTACTTATATTGCAGAATTCAAGTTCAAGAATCAATTTGGAATATAGAGGTATTAGTTTTCTTCATAAACTCGTCTCTTTGTGTGGTAAATATTCAAGCATTCCAACCGAGTCTGTAGCCTCGGTTTTCGTATCTTTATGTTCAAGATTTGAAGGAAATCGAAATATTATATCAAAAATCATTGGAAAAGTATTTTGCAATAATGAAAACAATCATCGCAAGCCTCAGACTGAAATTATATTAACATTTTTAGTTCGAAAGTATCCATTTGATTTTTTGCCGGATGTAGCAAGACTTTTAACATTCTCTCATTGGTATTTTGTCAATGTATGTAATCGCCAAAACGTAACCAAGACTGCCTTGGAAATAATTGATCACACGAAGTTATCATTGGTTGTTTTGGAAGAACTTGCATCATCGGATTTTTCTGTGATCCTCTCTGTACTTCATTATATTCTCCACTACTGTCTAATTTATATCAATCAATTTGAATTCGCATATCAAAAGGAAGCAATTGGATTATTAAAATCTGTATGCAAATCTTTGGGAGTTGGGGTTGAAATATCCAATAATCCACTATTTAGTTTTCAAACGAATGGTCCGAATTCATCTCTATCAGTTAATGCAATTGTGACATCTATTGTTAGTTGTTTAGCAAAACTGTATCCTTCTTGTAATAGCTTATGGCATAAAGAAGCACTTAAATGGACAATTAGTTGTGGTGACCTTGAACTGGCATCGAAGAGCGCATTTATACTCACGTGCTTTGTAAATGAAAGCGATTGTTCGGGGATTCCTTATATACTGAATGCTTTGGCTATATATGCTGATTTTAAAGCAGATAAGAAAACACTTGGAAAAGCGTTTCCTTCCTATTTGGAATACCTTGTTCACTGTTTAAAGTATATTTTGAATAGGATTATATACATGAATTCCATTAGTGGATCACTTTCATCATCAGTGTTTTATATTGCCCGATTTGTGATTCCATTTATATTTAAATGGCGTAACTATACTGATGTTGTTGATGCAGTTTTCCAGATTCTTTGTGTATTCTCCAAACAAAAAGCAATGCTAAGAGCCCTACAATTTGATGAACATCTTTCAGGTTTGTCCAGGTTTTTAGGAACAGGGCATCCTCCAGTGAGTGCATATAGGTTTTTCTCAACATTAGCATTTAGCTATTCAACCGATATGAGTCAAAGCAAAGTGTTTTTGTTTTCCATACTCATGCCGCTGATTTATGGATCTTTTTGCGCATATCACTGCATTGACCCATACTCATCGTCAATTAGTGATGATTCCATTAGTGAAGTGCTATTTATATGTTCACAAGTATGTACACATGAATTTGGGGCTAACAGCTCTTTTTCATTAGTATTTTCGCACTATTTTACTGATCCTGATAATAGCTCTCCAGAGGAATTTCTCATAGAAATTGCTAAATGTCTTGTTCAAAACAATTTATCTATCATTCTGTCATGTGGTCCGATTTGGGGAAAAATGTGTCAATTTGAAAACTATGTTGTGAAAAATGCAATCTTCACGCTTTGTCAAGCAATTATATCTCAAGCAAACGAAAAAGCATCCATAATTGATTCTTTTGCAACCATAATTGAAAAGGCTCTTGAAACAGATTCACCACATTCATTCAATTTTCTTTACTTGATCTCTCAACAATCTTTACCAGTGATTCCATTTGATGTCAAGAAAGCACCTGATAGTACATCAAAGGGAGATTCATATGATACCGAAAAGTTTAGAGAAGAGATAATGAATGTAATTTCTACAATTCCTCATCAGGTTTCATTTGTGGGAGATGTTGATTTAATAAATAGTGTTGGACTTCCTCTCCTTCCAACGATTAAGAATGCAGATATTGAAGCAATTATATCCAAACTCACCAAGATAGTTCCTCAGCCATATATTAATGATAAGAATGAGATATTGAGGATATGTACAATTGAAAAACAGAAAGTTCAAGACTATCCTCAGACTGTAACACTCGAAAAATTGTATGTTCATACAGAAATGGAGCTTCCACCAAAAGAAGAGCCTTCATTTTTATTGGATGGAATGGCACCAGAATACTTTGTAATCCATGAAGGAGACATTGATCAATACTTCAATCGTATTACCGAACCCTAAAAACTTAATAGCTATATTTTTATTCAGCAAACACATGGTGTGTCATCAGTTGATTCAACATATGGTTTTGCTTGTTGCCGAATTCCACGTGAAGAATTATCTCGATTCTTTGACATAAGCAAATCGACCAATGACGAAAATACTACATTAACTCCTTCTCCTGTTTTAGCAGAAACCTTAAAAAATTGATTTCCTCGAGTTAAAGCCCATTCTCTTGCATATTCTTCAGAGATAGCAATATGTTCTACTAAATCCACTTTATTCCCAACAATAATAGTAATACTATCATCAATGGAATGTGTTTTAAATTGGTCGACCCAGCCTTGAAGGCTCTCAAACGTTGATAGTTTTGTCATATCAAATACTACGATTGCTGCAGAAGCACTCCTATAATAAGCAGGCCCTAAGCTTCTAAACTTTTCTTGGCCGGCAGTGTCCCAAATTTGGACTTCAATATTGACTCCGTCCCTTTTTTCATAATATGTATCATAAATCACGCCAATTGTATTTGGTTCAACAGTATTAAAATTATTTCGAATAAATCTATTGACTAGACATGTTTTTCCGACAGAAGATTCGCCAATCAAAACAACCCTAAACTGTATAGACCCATTATTATTAACCTGCATTTATATACGATTAAATAAATTTACATGAAGTACGATTAAATAAATTTACACTATAACTCAGACGCTCTATGAATTGCCTTACCATCATAAGAATACAAATGTAGGAATGGTGATAACTTAGCCCAATTGTCCTCCATCCACTTAACCATTACAGATTTTCTCCTCTTTGCATCTCTATCAGGAATCAAATGTGCATCCTCAGCAAGCTGCAACCCTAGTTTTTTCAATTCAGAATGGCTAATTGCGCAATTAAAGTGATTCTTTATGGAATTCCAGACGCCAGATGTCTTCCAGTCAAAATTGCCAAGCCTCGCTGCAATTCTGAGTGTTTCTGTTGATAACGGAAGATGATCAGAATTTTCTTCACTGTTATTTGAATTAGCGCTTGTAGAGTTTCCCATTAAAGCATCTATCATCCCCTTGTTGCTGTCAGTTGCCGAACAAAAAACAGGAGACGTTATAATCGGATTTGATAAAATATGAACTGTTCTCTCCAAAATATGAATAATATGTTGAGCATTATTCGGCTTTTGCTTGAATCCATCTATCAATTTGTCGCCAAGCTTTCTCAATTCTTGAATCTCTCTATGTGTCATCCAACAAAAATTTTATCCTGCTTAATACACTAAATTCATCTCTTTCTAATCCTAAATATACCCATATATCCCTAAAAAACCTTGAACTAAACTGGGCGGTTTTAAAGAAAAAGCAGTTTTAATGTTGTTTCTTGTTTTATTTATTCTAGGAGAGAGAACCTCCACATATACTCCAAGTAATCCCACTCCCTCGTGGGCCCAGGCAACCGACAAACCCGCAGACTATCAATCTGGCTTTAGCAAGGCTGTAACTTATTTTGTATTATTTGGCGTTGCTGGTCTTGTGATTGCTGGTATTTCCACTTGGTTATTTGTATTGCCTTTATCGAGATCGGGTGAAAGAAAGGATAAATTTGAAGATAATCTGGAAGATTTAACACTTGATGATTAATCTATGTCTGAATAAACCATTTTCGTTAGATAAAGCAGATTTTTATTTCATTGGGCTGGAGGTGCTTCTTGGTCATCTAGAAGTGCCTTTGTATCAGATATTTTAGGTAGTTTCTTTGGCTTTGGTGCATTCTGGGCCTCTCCGAACATCTTCTGCTCAGCTTCTTCCATTGCTTTCTTCTTAGCAACCTGAACCTGGCCTAAAAATGCAGAAAACTGCTGTGTGAATGAATCATTAATGTCCTGTGCATTGCATGGAACTATTTTCGCATCTTGGATATTAGCAGAAAGCTTGGGCTTTGGCACTTTGTCTTCTATGGCACCCATTTTATGAGCAACAATAAGACATTGACTAGCATTGAGATTTTTGGTGAATTCTCGTGAATATCTTTCGAGATCCTGGGCTTGTCTGCGATCATTTGCACTATAAACCAACATACAACCATCTGCATCTTTTGCAACTGCAGGCCAACATGAAGAATACCTTTCATCACCGCTCATATCCCATAGTTGCACAGAAATCCCTGTCTGAAGGTTATTAACTTCAAGAGTAATCGGAAACTCGAGAATTCGCAAACCAACTGTTGGTTGACGATTACCCTGAAATCCTTTGCTAGCTGATGATAATATATCTACCAATTCGGTTTTACCTGATCCAGTTGGACCTACAACAATTATCTTTAAATCATTGCTCATATTATTAACGGAAACAAAATGGCAAAATAATCGTTGAAAAAAGCATTTAGATCTACTGGATTCGATTATTGGAACCTATTTGATAGTGCTCATCATTTAGAATTCTCTGAGATTTGATAATTGATGCATAGTTTTCCAGGTTGATTGGATTACTCGAAGTTCCATTGATGATTCCGGGTGTTTTATCATTATTATTTGATGATGATATTCCAAATGTTGTTAAAATGCTTTCGACATTCACACAAAAATCTGGCCTCCCAGTTCTTAAGAATTGATCGATGACTCTAATGGTTTCTTTTGATGTCTTTTCTAATGATTCTATTGTCGAAGCACCAATATGACATGTGCAAGAACAAACAAGGTTAGCTAATTCAGTGTCTATGAAGACCCCTTTTCCTCCAGTTGGTTCATTTTCAAAAACATCTAACCCAACTTTGATACCTTTGTTTTTTATAGCATCTTTCAGAGCTTCAGTGTCAACAATTTCTCCTCTGGAAGTGTTTACAAATATGGAATTATCCTTCATTGTATTGAAGAAGTCTCTGTTTATCACATGGTGGGTTTCACCTGGTATATATGGAATATGAACTGAGATAACATCTGCACTGCTGGCTACTTCAAACATATCTTTTGCAAACTCAACTCCCAAACTCTGGGCTTCAGATTGACTGAATGGTTTAGAACAAACAATAACATGCATTCCGAATCCTTTGGCAATCCTTATCATATTTTTCGCAATATTACCACAACCAATTAATCCCAAAGTCCTGCTTCCAAGCCCAAAGCAATTAGCAAATTTACTCTTGTTCCACTCACCATTTCTTAACATCATTGAATTGGTTGGAATAAAACGATCACAAGCGAGAATATGACCGAAAGCCAATTCTGCCACGGCATTACTATTCATTCCTGGTGTATTACATACAAATATTCCTTTTTTGGATGCTTCATTCACATCAATGGTATCAACTCCAGATCCGGCCCGTATTATTAAAATCAATGATCCAGCGTTTTGAAGGATTGCTTTTGTTACCTTTTTAGATCTCACAATTAATATCTCACAGTGTTCAACTGCTTCAGCGAACTCCTTTTCATTCATAGTTGGTTTTAAATATACATCATGTCCCATGCTCCTCAAAGTATCAATTGACTCCTCATGAATGAGATCAGCAACAAGAATGCGCACCATAAAAATGATGTGAGAATATTCTCTGCCAATTATTAATTCAAAATTCAGAATTGATTTATGTGTGGTCGATATTGAATGGGTGATTCACAATTGTGATGCTCGATCACTTTATTTTTCGATCATCACCTTACAAAACGTAAACTGTTCGAACGATTAAATAAACTTGTCACCTTTAGTAAATTGGTCAGATACGGAAATGACTAATGCTCGCCGAATAGCTTCAGATTATAAACTTATTACTACACAGCCTCCCGATGGTGTTAGGTTGTTAAATCAAAACTCACTTTTTGAATGGGAAACAGAAATTGACGGTCCTGAAGATACAATATGGTCAGGTGGTAAGTTTAAATTGCTTGTAACATTTCCTCAAGAATATCCATTTAAGGCACCACAAGTTCGCTTCATCACTCAGATTTTTCATCCTAACGTTTCCACAACAGGTGGGATTTGTCTTGATTTACTCATAGACAAATGGCTGCCTTCATATCATGTTGCTTCACTCCTCGTTTCGATAAGGTCATTCTTGGATGACCCAAATCCTGACCACGGTCTGAACAATGAAGCCCTGGAACTTTTTAGAAAGAACAGGCCGCTTTATGAGCAGACAGTTCGAAGATACATCAACTCATATGCTAAATAATACTTTTATGATAAGATTTTGTAAACATAATGTTTGCTGAGTTTCTTCAAGAGGCTTCCCCTGTGGAAGTGCGGAAACTCGCGTTTACAATGTGTGATGCGAATCTTTTCGAATGTATTTTTTATTTTTTCTGACTCCAGATCATTTCTCGATAGACTAGTACATAACGAAGAAGATTTGGTGTTGGATGATATCAACGCCATAAGCCGTATTTGCAAAGGTAAGGTTGATTCTATTAGAAAAGGATGGAAAGCAATATATTTGGCTGAACAAAAAGAAAGAGGTAAAGGAAGGGATGATAGATCAACACCGCTCCTTGAGTACCGCAAAAAACTTGAATCAGAACTGACTGAGTTCTCCAAGTTTGTTATAGAAATGATTCAAAAATACTTAATTAATAGGACGACAGATACAACAATAAGGGGATTACTTTATAGGATGATAGGCGATTACTGGCGGTATCTTGCTGAGATTCAAAGAGGGTATGATAGAAGAGATTCAATAACCAAAGCATCATCGGCTTACCAGGAAGCTGAGGATTTGATTGTGGCTTGCTGTGGACCCGCAGCTGCAATACGTCTTTCTCTTATGCTTAACATTGCGATATTCAGATTTGAAATCTTGTCTGAGCCTGACGAGGCTTTGGGAATTGCCCAAAAAGCTTTCGATGAAGGAGTATCATGTGTTGATACTCTTCATGAAGAAGCATATTCAGATTCTATATTGCAGCTTCAGATTCTCCATCGGACTATTATTGCATGGCAGCTTAATAAATAGAGTTTGCCGATCAGTAGAAATGCTTTGTTTTTTTGTTTTTTTCGCATCTTGCTGGGGACCTGTTTTTCATCAAATAGTTGCTTCTGAGTTTTCAAACGAGTTTTTGCCCCATTTAACGAAAAAAGAAAGGCAGAGTTTCATTGTCGGGTCTGTTTTTATTGATTCACTGCCAAGAAATCCATATCATAAGACTGATTATATGATTGAAGTATTGAGAAAAGAGCCTAATAATACTGAAGAGTGGTGGTTTAAACAAGGAATGCTTTTGCATTTAGTAGCCGACTTATTTGGCCATTTTGGGAAACCAAATTCTTTCCTTCCATTAAAAAAGCCAATCCATTATCTAGCAGAGCTGTCATGCTGTTCTTATCTAACCACAAATCGTAACTATAAACGGATCAAAGTCAACCAATTATCCAAAAAAGTCTTAAAAAGTTTAGGAAACAGATTCCCTTTATTCTTCACTCTATTTATCAAAGTGTGGAGGATTTTATGCTACTTTTGGGTACATAAAATCATTCACCACCTTGAAAGTGACACATGCTCAAAAATAAAATCTTATGATAACTCTGTGGATGTGCTCGAAAACCACATATCATCAATCAAATCCACAATGTACGAAATACTTATTCTCTTCTCCAATAATCAGCTTGATAGCAGATCTTTCGGGAATTCGGTTGATACAGAGCTCAGAGAAATCGGTTGCTGAAGAAAAAATGGACCCTCTCAAAAAACCGTCCGGTTCAAAGGACCTGTCTGTTATTAGTTAAGAAATTTCGTACCTCATTTCTATCAATGAGCCAAGCTGATTAGTACTTTTAGTTTATAACTTACAGTGAGTACCTATATAGAATCCTAATAGTTGGAGATTCTGGAGTTGGGAAGAGCAACATTATGCTCAGGTTTTCTGAAGGGTTATTTTCTGAAGGATTTATATCAACAATAGGTGTTGACTTCAGAATCAAGAAAATCGAAGTGGATCAAAGTAAAGTGAAACTCATGCTATGGGATACTGCAGGACAAGAAAGATTCCGTTCAATAACAAATAGATACTACAGAGGAAATGAGTGTGTTATTGTGACATATGATATTACTAACAGAAAGTCATTTGAAAACGTTGCATATTGGATGCAACAGATTGATAATTATGGGTCAGCTAATACACTAAGAATCCTAGTCGCAAATAAAACTGATCTCAAGGAAAAATCTGTAGTCACCGTCGATGAAGGAAAGGATATTGCTCACCAATTTGGGATTCCATTCTTCGAAACCTCTGCCAAAGATGATACCAACATTGAAACCATGTTTTGCGAATTAACACGTACACTTTTAAGAAGGAGCCAAAAGAAATTCGAGCCTGTTATTGAGCCAACAATCCTTAAATCCAAAAAGATTAGTAACACATGTTGCTAAAAAATCTATCTCAATAGTTTTTTTTGAATAATTTCTTCAAAAGACTGCAGCACAGCGAGCTTGAGGCACAAATTAAAAACTGAAGGGAGAATTTGCGAATATCTGGCTTGTATGAATCGGAAACGCATTTTACCAGAGCTTCACATCCACCAGCTTCTAAAAGAAACATTCCACAATACACTAATATCTCAAAACCATCCCTTGACCTGAGACCAGAATATATTCCAACAAATATCGAAGCCAGTGTTATAACAAACAAATTGATCATATACCGCTGTGAAACTTCTTTATCTTCGTTGAAACTCTCTGGATTGATGTGCTGAGGGTTCCATTTTTCCTCTTTGTCGATCGAATCAAGCATTAGATTTATCTTTTGGAAAAACATGAAATTAGAGCTTATTATGCGAATATAAAAGAAATAGATAAAAAAACACAACTATTTTACTCAAACAATAGTGAAATATAAATGGCTTCTGGAGTATTATAAGTGGCATATTACATTCTATCTGAGTTTTATACAATTAATCAGCGAAAAAACAACATAATTATCACATAATTAAAAATAATTTCTTCCAATAATTTCTTCGGTTCTTTTCGATTTTATTGAATTTACCATTTGTATATACTCATCATACTCTTGAGAAATCAGTAATTTCGAAGCCTCGGGCTTTTCATCTTTAACAATATCAACTTTGGGCGGGATTTTTGGAGCTTTGGACAAACTGGCTAGTGTAACACGCGGAATAACAACTTTAACATTCATCATGGGGAAACTCAAATAAGACTCATTCATGTAAATATTATTATGGAGAGCCAAATACCTGAAGGTTTTTTGCCCTCTTCTATTTTCCGCCAAACAGAGAATGAATATTTAGATGTTATCAAGATGTCTCCCTCTAGCCCAGAGACAGCTGTTCAAGCTTCTCGTCTGATCGAAAAACTTGATATTATCTGGGACCGTTTTCGTAGAGGATCTTATTATAGCAAGAATGAAGATATTGATGAATACTCAACAATAACAATCAAATTTTTTTTGATTCCTTATTATATTGGCAGGCTCCACATGCTATTCCAAGGAAAAGACAGACCTCTGCATCTGGAAGCGGCTGTAGCTTATTTTAATGCTTTTTCCGACCAAATGACTCATTTTAGAATCGTTGATAAGGAGAAACCGCGGGCAAACAACCCAACTGAAAGGAGAGAAAGAGCAATTGCCGAACTCAAAGACAAAAAAGAACTCGAAAAAAGGCTTGAAAGGATGAATTCTCTTATAAAAGATGATGACTATAGAGGTGCTATTGGAGAAAGAGTTGACGAAGAAACCGAAAGAGATCTGGTCAAGGACTTGCTAAAACTATCAGTAATTGAAGCCAGGAGCATGTCCAGAGCTGCAACAGATGAGATTCCTTTTGCCACTATGCATTCTGAAGGAATTAAACCTGAAGAACCCAAAGCCCCACCACCAAAGCTATGGTTCAAAAGAATTGACCGGGAACAAGCCAGAAAGAGTGTATTTGCCCCATTGGAGGATGTAATGCCTAGAGAATTGCCTCCAGATGATGAAACATTTGCATCTCCAGGAAGACCATCTCCCAAACTTGATGCATCAGATGAGGAAGAAAGAGAGCTTGCTCGTATTGACGCAGCAAAATGGGATGACTGGAAAGATGACCATCCACCGTTTTCTCAAGAATAAACATAAAACTTGCTAATAGGAACACAGTTTATTATCCATTGATGGATATGTTACTGACATTTTAGAAATTAATTTTGTAAAATTCAAGTATTCAAAGTGAAACTTGTCACAAAAGTGGTTTCATCACTTTGACTATGAGCACACTTAAGAACCAGCTATACATTGGCGATCTTCCCATTACAGTTAATGAAGAATTCATTAGGTCAACCCTTTTTGGTGAATACCCCGCTGTCACCGAAGTTATCATCAAGAGGAAAGAAGGAATTGATAAGTGTTTTGCATTTGTCAGATTTGACACAACAGAGACAGCCAGCCGAGTTCTTCAAGAGATGAACTACACCAAGCTTGATGGTGTTCCAATCAGAATGTCGTGGTCAGATCCAG
>Ga0209639_1000406_pt1 | contig 62639 bp, 44 predicted proteins | sample EPASupsiteHSE605_FD_187268 | JGI IMG/M metagenome (GOLD analysis project Ga0209639, IMG submission 187268) | Bioremediated contaminated groundwater from EPA Superfund site, New Mexico - Sample HSE6-05 (SPAdes) (version 2) | ecosystem: Environmental > Aquatic > Deep subsurface > Groundwater >... | reverse complement strand
ACTGGAATTATTTACTTTCTCTCAGGCTGTTGGACAAGGATTACCATTGTGGTTGCCCCGTGGAACGCAATTGCGTATGCGCCTGGAAGACTTCCTGAAACGTATTCAGAAGCGTTATGGTTACCAGCAGGTAATTACTCCGCATATCGGACAGAAGGAATTGTATATTACCTCTGGTCACTATGCCAAATATGGTAAAGATTCATTCCAGCCTATCCATACACCGCAGGATGGCGAAGAGTTCTTGCTAAAGCCAATGAACTGTCCACATCACTGCGAAATTTTCAAAGCATTTCCGCGTTCTTACAAGGATCTGCCTATTCGTTTTGCAGAGTTCGGTACGGTATATCGTTACGAGCAAAGCGGTGAGTTGCATGGATTGACTCGGGTTCGTGGATTTACGCAGGATGATGCCCACCTGTTTTGCCGTCCGGATCAGCTGAAGGATGAGTTCCTGAAGGTGATGGATATTATATTCATAATTTTCAAAGCACTCGACTTCGAGAATTTTGAAGCACAGATTTCATTGAGAGATCCGAATAATAAAGAAAAATATATCGGTTCTGACGAGAACTGGGACAAAGCAGAACGAGCTATTGTTGAAGCATGTCAGGAAAAGGGACTCAAGGCTAAGGTAGAACTTGGCGAAGCTGCATTCTACGGACCAAAGCTTGACTTTATGGTGAAGGATGCCATAGGCCGTCGCTGGCAGCTTGGAACTATCCAGGTCGACTATAACTTGCCCGAGCGATTTGAACTTGAATATACCGGAGATGATAACAAGAAACACCGTCCTGTTATGATTCACCGTGCTCCGTTCGGTTCTATGGAACGATTTGTAGCAGTACTTATTGAGCACACCGGAGGTAAATTCCCCTTGTGGCTTACACCAGACCAGGTGGTAATCATGCCTATCAGCGAGAAGTTTAACGAATATGCATACAAGGTATCTTCTATGCTTGAAGACCAGGATATAAGGGTACTTGTAGATGATAGAAATGAGAAAATTGGCCGTAAGATACGTGACAATGAATTGAAGCGCATCCCATATATGCTGGTTGTGGGAGAAAAAGAAGCAGAAAATGATGAAGTTTCTGTAAGAAAACAGGGCGAAGGTGATAAAGGTTCGATGAATATTACTACCTTTGCATCGCTTTTGAATGCAGAAGTGGAAGAAATGATGAACCACTGGCAAAAGAAAGAAGGTAAATAACTAATAAGGAGGAGAATAAATCTTTTTGAATGAAGAATGACAATCTGAAAGAACAGTATCGAATTAACGAACGTATCCGTGTACGTGAGGTTCGTTTAGTGGGTGATAACGTAGAACAAGGGGTTTTCCCTACATCACAGGCATTGCGAATTGCTGAAGACTTGGGACTTGATCTTGTTGAAATTTCGCCAAATGCTGCCCCCCCCGTTTGTAAAGTAACCGATTATCAGAAATTTCTCTATCAGCAAAAAAAGCGTCAGAAAGAGCAGAAGGCTAAATCTGTTAAAGTGGTGGTAAAAGAAATTCGTTTCGGGCCTCAGACAGATGACCATGATTATGACTTTAAATTAAAGCATGCAAAAGGCTTCCTTGAAGAAGGAGCTAAGGTTAAAGCCTATGTTTTCTTTAAAGGTAGATCGATCCTTTTCAAAGAGCAGGGAGAAGTTTTGCTTCTAAGATTTGCTAATGATCTGGAAGATTTTGGAAAGGTTGAACAATTGCCGGTATTGGAGGGTAAGCGTATGATTATTATGCTAACGCCTAAAAAAGCTCCGGTTCCACAACCACAAAAGCCATCTCAGTCTGCAGCTCCGGTAAAAAAGGTAATTGTAACACCTAAACCAAAACCTGCATCTGAAGAGAATAACGAAAATGAATAAAAACGTTTGAAAGAACGTTTATTAGTTAATAATTAAAATAAATTGGAAAATGCCTAAGATGAAGACTAATTCCGGTGCCAAAAAGAGGTTCGCCCTTACCGGATCAGGTAAAATCAAAAGAAAACACGCTTTTAAAAGTCATATTTTGACTAAAAAGACTACTAAGCGTAAGAGAAATCTTACTCACATTGGTCTGGTAGACAAAGTGGATGTAAACAACGTTAAGCAGTTGCTTTGCCTTAAGTAATCTTAATTATCAGCGAGTTTTAAACAACGATTTTTATTAACCGAGTGCATTAGCAAATTAAAGTTCATCGAAAGATGGCGCTAACATTCAAAACAGATTAGAATTATGCCTAGATCAGTAAATCATGTTGCTTCAAGAGCAAAAAGAAAAAGGATTTTAAAACTTACCAGAGGTTATTATGGTGCAAGAAAAAACGTTTGGACCGTAGCTAAAAACACCTGGGAAAAAGGTTTGACTTATGCTTTCCGTGACCGCCGTAACAAGAAACGTAACTTCCGCGCATTGTGGATTCAACGTATCAACGCAGCTGCACGTTTGGAAGGTATGTCTTACTCACGTTTGATGGGAGCTTTACACGCTGCCGGAATCGAAATGAACCGTAAGGTATTAGCCGATTTGGCTGTAAATCACCCAGAAGCCTTCAAAGCTATCGTAGCAAAGGTTAAGTAAGTTTTTTATTAACAATATTAAATATCGTGAGCAATGTATATTGTCTCACGATATTTTTTTTGTACGTAGTTGAACTTCTATAAGTATCGGATCGGTATTAAAGTCTTAAACATTCTTATCTCAACTATATCCTGCTGTTTCTGTGCCTACTCACTATCATAATTTAGCTTATGTACTACCTATAAGTATGCAGGATACTATTTGTTTCATAACTATAAACTATTCCTTTCATAATTATGAATTATTCGTTTGACATATGTTGAACGCAAGTTATCCAATTGTTGACTTTGCGTTCAACATATGACAAACGCAAGATACACAATTGGCAAACGAATAGATCTTCGTATTCAAGATATTAAATCATAATAGGGAATGTAGTATGTTATAAGGAAGAAAGGTTTAGTTTAGTTAAGGTAATGCGTGGAAAATAAAGGAATTTTCTTTGTTATGTAATACGTTTATCGATGAAATAATAAAATAAGCCCGTGCATTGTAATTGATGTTGAAGCATGTATCTCAAATAAATGAAAAGACAGGAAGGTGTAGGGGAGAAATAAAAAAAGCGGAAACCCTTTAAGATTTCCGCTTTGATATGTTAAAGAAAGCCGCACTGAAGATATGAATAAACTCCGTGTGACAGGTTTTGAGTGCTTCGCTGTCTTTGTAATCCGCTGTGCGATGCATGCCCCGAAGGGTGCGGCCCGCCATTGACAACGAGAGCTTGTCTCGGAATTAAAAATACTGATGAGTTTGCCAATCGAACAAGTGCGGCTTAACTCATTTTCTGTACAACAAAGATAGAAAATGTAATTGGAATAGCCAAATATTTTTGTCTAAAAATCGTTGCTATAACCATAAATCTACCTTTAAAAATCGCTGTATTTTCTAATTACAATCCGTATATTGATTACATATACATGTTGCAATCAAGCAGTTATTTAATACTCCGTTTGGGGATATTTTTAAATAACTCAAGTGTAAAAAAGTACGAAAAATAAATATCCTGCGTTAAAATATTTTCTTATATATATGACAATAAGGTGTATCTTCTTTTTTATCGTAATAATGTTGATGATAATCTTCTGCTACCCAAAATTTGCCGGCCGGTTCTAACGCGGTGGCAACCTTATGTCCCATTTTTGATAAGATATCAATATACTTTTCTGCTGTTTCTTTCTGTTTTTCGTCTGTATAGAAAATTACAGATCTGTATTGTGTGCCTATGTCGGGACCCTGACCGCCAACTTGTGTAAAATCGTGTGTTTCAAAATATAATTCCAATACCTTGTCGAATGTGATCTCTTCCGGATCAAAGTTCACTTCCACCGTTTCCACATGTCCGGTAAGTCCGGTTTTAACCTCGGGATAAGTAGGGTTTTCAAGTTCCCCGCCCATATAACCAACAAAGGTAGACGCAACGCCAAATGCTTTATTCAGATGATATTGAGTTCCCCAAAAACAACCTGAAGCCAAATACGCCTTTTCATTTTTTTTGTTTGCAGATTCCATCATTATATAAAATTTGGATAAATTATTTATCTTTGCACAAATGTACTAAATTTAATGGAGAAAAATCAACACCTAAATCCCTTTCAAAAAACTGTTGTTGGGGTTCAATTCTTGTTCGTGGCTTTTGGTGCCACAGTCTTAGTGCCGCTTCTCGTTGGGTTAGATCCCTCTACTGCGCTCTTTACCGCAGGTCTTGGCACACTTATCTTTCATTTAGTTACCAAAGGTAAAGTTCCGGTTTTTTTAGGAAGTAGTTTTGCATTCATCGCGCCTATTTTGAAGGCGACCGAATTGTACGGCCTTCCGGGAACATTATCCGGATTTGTAGCTGTGGGTGCCGTTTATGGAATAATGAGTTTGCTTATCAAATGGCGTGGAATTAGTTTTATCCACCGGCTTTTTCCTCCGGTAGTGGTAGGTCCTGTAATTATTCTTATCGGTTTATCTTTGGCTGGAACCGGAGTAAACATGGCTAAGGATAACTGGATCCTGGCTCTGGTAGCTTTATTTACGGCAGTATGTGTTACAATGCTGGGTAAGGGTTTGCTGAAGCTTATTCCTATTTTTTCAGGAATAATCGTTGGCTATGTAGTAGGTTTGCTATTTTTTGACATTGATTTGGCACCGGTAGCTGCTGCACCTTGGTTTTCGTTACCTCAATTTGTAACTCCACAGTTTTCTTTGGAAGCAGTTCTGTTTTTAGCCCCGGTTGCCATTGCTCCGGTGATTGAACATGTGGGTGATATTTATGCGGTAAATTCGGTTACAGGAAAAGATTTTGTGAAAGATCCCGGATTGCATCGTACCATGTTGGGTGATGGATTGGCTTGTGCTGCTGCCGGTATCATCGGAGGGCCTCCCGTAACTACCTATTCGGAAGTAACAGGAGCTATTTCTCTTACAAAGATTACAGACCCTTCAGTAATTCGTATTGCAGCCGTTGCTGGTATTTTATTTTCAGTAATTGGAAAGGTTAGTGCTCTCTTAAAAACTATCCCTTCGCCAGTTCTGGGGGGTATCATGATGTTGTTATTCGGAACAATAGCTTCGGTAGGTATTAATAATTTAATCAGAAATAAAACAGATCTGGGTAATACCCGTAATCTGATTATTTCGTCGTTGATTCTTACATTCGGTATCGGCGGTGCAGTATTTCAGTTTGGCGAATTTACCATTGCAGGAATTGGTTTAGCTTCATTGATCGGTGTTATTCTGAATTTGGTCTTGCCTAATCATACTAAAGTGGCTCACGAATAATGTGTATTATTTAATGAGGCATCATTCCTTTTAATGATTTCAATCAGTCCCGGTCTGGTCTGCACACACATTTAGACCAAACGGCGGCAGTTTATCATACTATATACCGGTTGTTAGTTTCGGAAAGTTCTGCAAACTATCAATCGGTATAATTGTTTTATGTTGCAACATTTACGAATCCTTATTTGGTGTGCACACATTTTAAATAAGAAGTTACTTCCAAACAGTCAAACGCAGCCTTATCCGATCACTTTAACATAAAAAGGCTCCCATTTTATTGATACTTTTTCAATCATCACAAGAATTAATAAAGTATTTTATGTAAGTTTGCAGTATCGTTTGTAAAAGAAAACAATTATACATATTTATACCTTTATGTACAGAAACAGAACATGTGGAGAATTACGCCTTGCCAATGAAGGGGAAGTCGTAATTTTGGCCGGCTGGGTCCAGAAAACCCGTAAAATGGGAGGGATGACCTTTGTCGATATTCGTGACCGTTATGGTATTACGCAGTTAGTGTTTAATCAGGATACAAATGCCGATCTTTGTGAAAAGGCAAATAAACTGGGACGCGAATTTGTAATTCAGGTAACCGGAACAGTAAAAGAGCGTTCAAGTAAAAATATGAATATTCCAACAGGCGAGATCGAAATCATTGTTTCGGACTTAAACGTTTTGAATAGCTCGGTTACACCTCCGTTTACGATTGAGGATGACACGGATGGCGGAGACGACCTGCGTATGAAGTATCGTTACCTGGACTTGCGTCGTTCTTCTGTACGTGCCAACCTGGAGCTTCGTCATAAGATGACCATTGCCGTACGTCAGTATCTTGACCAACAGAATTTCCTTGAGGTTGAAACTCCGGTGCTGATTAAATCGACTCCCGAAGGTGCGCGCGACTTTGTTGTTCCTTCACGTATGAACGCCGGACAGTTTTATGCACTGCCACAGTCGCCTCAAACCTTTAAGCAATTGCTGATGGTTTCGGGATTTGACCGTTATTTCCAGATTGTGAAGTGTTTCCGTGATGAAGACCTTCGTGCCGACCGCCAGCCTGAGTTTACTCAGATTGACTGCGAAATGAGTTTTGTAGAACAGGAAGATATTCTTTCATTGTTTGAAGGAATGGCCAAATATTTGTTCAAAACCATCCGTGGTATAGAATATAAAGAATCGTTTGCACGTATTACCTGGCACGATGCCATGAAGTATTATGGAAGCGACAAACCGGATCTTCGCTTTGATATGAAGTTTGTAGAACTAATGGACATCATGCAGGGCAAAGGGTTCTCCGTTTTTGATAATGCAGCCTATGTAGGGGGTATTTGCGCAGAAGGTGCGGCATCTTATACACGTAAGCAGCTGGATGCCCTTACAGATTTTGTTAAACGTCCGCAGGTTGGAGCCAAAGGAATGGTTTATGCACGCGTAGAAGCAGATGGTACTGTTAAATCGAGTGTGGATAAATTCTATACACAGGAAACGTTGCAGGAGATGAAAGCCGCCTTTAATGCCAAACCGGGCGACTTGATTCTTATCCTTTCGGGAGATGATGTAATGAAAACACGTAAGCAATTGTGTGAATTACGTCTCGAAATGGGAAATCAACTGGGGCTGCGTGACAAAAATAATTTTGTATGTTTATGGGTTGTGGATTTCCCCTTGTTTGAGTGGGACGAAGAGACTAAGCGTTTCTATGCCATGCACCATCCATTTACGTCACCAAAGCCGGAAGATATTCCGCTGTTGGATACTAACCCCGGAGAAGTTCGCGCCAATGCCTATGATATGGTTATCAATGGTGTCGAAGTGGGAGGTGGATCTATCCGTATTCATGACAGTGCCTTGCAGCAAAAGATGTTTACATTACTTGGATTTACAGACGAGAAAGCTCAGGAACAATTTGGCTTCCTGATGAATGCATTTAAATATGGTGCTCCTCCTCATGGTGGATTGGCCTATGGTCTGGATCGTTGGGTTTCTTTGTTTGCAGGTCTTGATTCGATCAGAGATTGCATTGCATTCCCTAAAAACAACTCAGGACGTGATGTTATGATTGATGCACCTGCACCTATCGACATCGAACAGTTGGAAGAGTTGAATCTGGTAATAGACATAAAAGAATAAAATGGTACGAGTAAGAGATATACTGAAAGAAATAGAACAGTATGCTCCGCTGCCATTACAAGAAGACTTTGATAATGCCGGTGTGCAGGTTGGTGATGTGAATCAGCCTGCCACCGGTGTGCTTTTTTGTGTAGATGTTACGGAGGAGGTTATTGATGAAGCGCTCGAACTTGAGTGTAATCTCATTATTTCCCATCATCCGTTGGCATTTAAGCCCTTTAAATCGTTAACCGGATCAACGTACGTTGAACGGTGTATGATAAAAGCATGCAAATACGATTTGGTGATTTATGCGGCTCACACCAACCTGGATAATGCCACTGGAGGAGTGAACTATAAATTGGCCGAAATGATCGGGTTGCAAAATGTGCGTATATTAAGTCCCCTGAAGTCTTCCTTGCTTAAACTGGTTACATTCGTACCCGCGTCGCATGCCGAAGCGGTAAGGCAGGCATTGTTCAATGCAGGAGCTGGCTGTATAGGCAATTACGACTCATGCAGCTTTAATGTGAATGGGGAGGGTAGTTTCAGAGCAAAAGAGGGTGCTAATCCTTTCTGCGGAGAAATAGGCGACCTGCATTCAGAATCCGAAGTACGTATAGAGACAGTGCTTCCCGTAAGTATGAAAAGTGCAGTGATAAAGTCGCTGATGTCTGTTCATCCCTACGAAGAGCCTGCGTACGATTTGTATCCGCTGGCAAATAACTGGACACAGGCAGGTTCCGGCGTAGTAGGGGAGTTGCCCGAAAGTGAAGATGAACAAAGTTTTTTATTACGGATAAAGAATATATTCCATTTAAAAAGCTTGATGCATTCTCCTTTTACAGGTAAAAATATACGTGAAGTCGCTATTTGCGGCGGAAGCGGTGCATTTCTGATAAAAGATGCCATAACCTATGGCGCCGATGTATTTATTACGGGCGAAGCGAAGTATAACGACTATTATAATGTGGAAGATCGGATATTATTGGCTGTAATTGGTCATTATGAGTCGGAAGAATGTACAAAAGAGATATTCTATACAATAATATCAAAAAAATTTCCTACCTTTGCCCTGCATTTTTCGAATGTTAATTCAAACCCGGTAAAATATTTATAGAATGGCTACAGAGAAACAATCAGCTGAAAAAGAAGTTACAGTTGAAGAAAAGCTTTCCAGGCTGTATCAACTTCAGACGATGGTGACTGAGATCGACAAGATCAAGACGCTTCGTGGTGAACTGCCTTTGGAAGTTCAGGATTTAGAGGATGAGATCGCAGGTCTTGAAACTCGTCTTCAAAATTATCAGTCTGAAATTAAGTACTTCGAGACTTCTGTTGTAGAACAAAAGAACAAGATTGCTGATTCAACCGGACTGATTGAAAAGTATAAATCGCAGTTGGACAACGTACGTAATAACCGCGAATTCGATAATCTTTCGAAAGAAATTGAATTCCAGGGACTGGAAATTGAATTCTCCGAAAAGAAAATTCGTGAGTTCAGTGCTGCTGCAGTTGCGAAAAGAGAGGAAATTGCCCAGATAACCGAGACATTGGATGGACGTAAGGCCGACCTTGCTCAAAAACAAGGGGAATTGGAAGAGATTGTTTCTGAAACCAAACAGGAGGAAGAAAAACTTAGAGAAAAGGCCAAAAAGCTTGAAGCTTCCATCGAACCTCGTTTATTGTCGGCATTTAAACGTATCCGTAAAGGTGCACGTAACGGTTTGGCTGTTGTTTATATCCAGCGTGATGCATGTGGTGGTTGCTTTAATAAAATACCGCCCCAGAAGCAGATGGATATCAAACTTCGTAAGAAAATCATTGTTTGCGAATATTGTGGTCGTATTATGATCGACCCGGAATTGGCAGGCGTAGAAGTATAAACAATTACCGAAGCATACAGATAGGGATACGCAAAACGTATCCCTATGTTGTTTTATGAAGGAACAAATACAGCAATACATTATTCAGCACCAATTGCTATCCGGAGAAAAGCCGGTTGTAGTTGGAGTAAGTGGCGGAGCAGATTCTGTTGCTTTGCTTCATATACTTGTATCTTTAGGATATAAATGTATTGCAGCTCATTGTAATTTTAATTTGCGTGGAGAAGAATCCTTCAGAGACGAACAATTTACAACCGATTTTACCCAACGGTTACAGATTCCTTTATGTAAAATATCCTTCGAAACCAATAAATATGCGCAGGAGAACAGACTTTCTGTAGAAATGGCTGCACGAGAACTGCGTTATAGCTGGTTTGAGGAGCTTCTTCATACATATGATGCCGAAGCTGTTGCCGTGGCTCACCATCGGGATGATAGCGTGGAGACATTGCTCATTAACCTTACGAGGGGTAGCGGGATTGCTGGATTAACGGGTATTAAACCTAAAAATGGGAAAGTGGTACGTCCGTTGTTGTGTGTCTCCAGAGAGGATATTTTTAGTTATATAGAAGAAAACGGCTTAGAATATGTAACAGACAGTTCCAATAGTTCTGATATATATACACGCAACTTTATCCGGTTGAAAGTAATTCCCTTATTGGAAGAGATCAATCCGTCTGTTAAAGCTTCTTTGGCCCGAACGGCGAATCATTTATACGATGCTTCGCTAATTTATAATCACTCGATTGAAGAAGCCAGAAGTGTAGTAATGCAAAACAACCGATTGTCTATTCCTGCTTTATTATCGTTCCCTGCACCGGCTACCATTCTGTATGAAATGCTGAAACCCTATGGGTTTAGCCGAACAGTTTGTGAATCTATCTTTATTGCACTTGAAAAAGACTCCGGGAAAATCTTTTATTCATCTACACACCGCCTGCTTAAAGATCGTTCCAATTTATTGATTGAAATTCTGTCGTATGAAGACAACAGAGCATATCTGATTAACCCGGAAGATGATAATGTAGATCTGCCGGTTGAACTTAATTCCGAGATAGTTGTTATTAAAGAAGATTACCAGATCGAAAAAGATAAAAAGTTTGCTTATTTTGATTTAGATAAACTATCTTTTCCCCTCGTTTTAAGGCATTGGCAAGAGGGAGATTGGTTTGTTCCCTTTGGAATGAAAGGAAAGAAAAAAGTAAGCGATTTTTTTAGTGATAAGAAATATTCGCTGTTCGATAAAGAGAAAACATGGCTTTTATGCAGTGGACAAGATGTAATCTGGATTGTTGGTGAACGTACAGATAACAGGTATCGCATTGAAAAAACAACAAAAAAAGTTTTAAAGCTAAAATTTATTGGTTGAAATTGCTAAATGTGAAAACTATTTAGTAAATTTGCACAGTTTTACTACACAGATATGTTTTCGGTGCATCAAATCGAGTAAACAGTCCGGTATTATTCAAAATGATTTTATTACCAAATTTATAATGATACAATGATGACGTTGTGCACGCATCGTAATGATGAGCATGTTGTGCGCCGTTGATATTATTCCTACGCAATATGCAAAAATATAACATTCTAGAACTAAATGAAAAACTTCTGACGGAATTGCAGTCAATTGCCTCAGAGTTAGGTATTAAGAAAGCCGAGTCTTTAAAGAAAGAAGAGCTTGTCTATCGAATTCTTGATGAGCAGGCTATTTCATATGCCGGTATTCAGGCAGAAAAAGAAAAAGAAAAAGAGGCTAAAAAAGCCGAAAAGCAACAGGCTAAAACAAAAGCTCCCCAAGCTAAATCGGCAGCCCCTAAGGCAAAAAGCCCTAAACCTAATTCTGAAAAAGACGCTAATGCCAAACAAGTTACTGTAAAAGAATCAAAATCGACTTTAGCTCCTCCGGTATTGAAACCTGCGGCTGATAAGAAAACAGCTCCAGAAGTTAAATCCCCAGAAGTAAAAGCACAGGAGGTAAAACCTGTAGAGGTTGAAACACCTGCCGCTGAAGAGGCAAAACCAAATGCCGAATTACAGGAGAAAAAGAAAAGAGTCCGGATTGAGAAGAAGGATAAAGTTGCCGGAGCAAGTGTTCCTGCAGATTCAAAAGATCAGACTGTTGTTGTTACAACAACTCCGGTGCAGCCAGTTCAACAATCCGTTCAAAATACAATTGAATTTAAAGCAGAGAAAGAACTACCGGTTGCAGAAGTCGAAAAGAAGGTTACACCTCCTGCCGAAATGGTATCAGATAAGGAAAAGGATGAACAACAGGAAACCCCTGCTGCTACAACTCCAGAAGAACCTAAAAGGGTTGTTTTTAGACATAGCGGTGCCGGAACTAATTCCGTTCTGGACCAGGTATTCCCATTTTCGTCCACCCCTTCGAGACCAGAAGCTCCTAAAGCAATTCAAACCGAAAGTCAAGGTCAGCCGCAAAGCCATGTGCGTCAGCAGAATCAACGCCAAGCCAATTTTAATAATCCAAGAAATGCATCTCAAACTGTAGCTCCACAGGAGAAGCCATATGAATTTGATGGTATACTGATTGGTACAGGGGTATTGGAGATGATGCCGGATGGTTATGGATTCCTTCGTTCATCTGATTACAATTATCTTACATCTCCAGATGATGTATACGTTTCTCAGTCTCAGATTAAACTGTTTGGTTTAAAAACAGGAGATGTCGTAGAAGGTGCCATACGTCCTCCAAAGGAAGGCGAAAAGTATTTTCCACTTGTTAAAGTGGATAAAATCAATGGACGTACTCCCGAAGAAGTTCGCGACAGGGTACCATTTGATCATCTTACCCCTTTGTTCCCGGATCAGAAGTTTATGCTTACAGCACGTAATACTCCAAAAGTATATGACAAGATTGCCGTTCGTGTGGTAGATTTATTCTCTCCCATTGGAAAAGGACAGCGTGGACTTATTGTTGCGCAGCCTAAAACAGGTAAGACAATGTTACTTAAGGATATTGCCAATGCAATTGCAGCCAACCATCCAGAGGTATATATGATTGTTTTATTGATTGACGAACGTCCTGAAGAGGTTACGGATATGGCTCGTAGTGTTGATGCAGAGGTAATTGCTTCTACATTTGACGAACCGGCCGAACGCCATGTGAAAATTGCCGAAATTGTATTAAACAAGGCAAAACGAATGGTTGAATGCGGACATGATGTTGTTATTTTGCTTGACTCTATCACTCGTCTGGCTCGTGCGTATAATACTGTACAGCCGGCTTCGGGTAAAGTATTGTCGGGTGGGGTGGATGCCAATGCACTTCAGAAGCCAAAACGTTTCTTCGGTGCTGCCCGTAATATCGAAAACGGAGGTAGTCTTACTATTCTTGCTACCGCTTTAACTGAAACTGGTTCAAAAATGGATGATGTTATTTTTGAAGAGTTTAAAGGTACAGGTAATATGGAGCTTCAGCTTGATAGAAAATTATCTAATAAGCGTATTTATCCAGCTGTAGATATAACAGCTTCAAGCACAAGACGCGATGATCTGCTGCAGGATGAAGCAACATTAAACCGTATGTGGATCTTACGTAAATATCTTTCGGATATGAACTCGATGGAAGCAATGGAGTTTGTTAAGAAACGTATGGAGCAAACCTATGATAACATGGAATTTCTGGCTTCAATGAACGGATAATATTCCAAATAGTATAAAAAGAAAAAGGGCGTCTCTAAACAGAGATGCCCTTTTCTTTTTATATTTGCAATAGAATAATGAAATCAACAACTGATGAAAAAGATTAAACCACTATTATATCTTTTTGTATGGCTGGCTTTGCCGCAAATTCTTTTCTCGCAAACCGTAGAAGACAACTATAAATTTAATCGTGTAGATGTTGGAGGAGGACTTTCAAACAGTGAAGTGAAATGTGTTTATAAGGATAAAACCGGTTTTATATGGTTTGGAACGCCATCCGGATTAAACCGCTACGATGGATACGAAGTTACAACTTATAAACATAATCTGCAGGACAATGCAAGCAGCTATAATAATGATATTCTGCGAATACAGGAAGCCGAAGATGGACTACTGTGGCTAACTACACGAGCCGGTTATGCAATCTATAATCCTTTAAAAGAGCAATTTGAAGAGGACTTGCCCAGTATATTCAATATGATTGCCGGGGTTACTTCTTTTACTAATCTGTATGTTGACCTGGGAAAAAATTATTGGTTTATCACTCCCGAAGATGTTCGCCTGTACGATGTAAAAAAGAAACAACTAATTATAAACAAGCAAGGTGGCGCCGGTAACCTCAGTACCGGTATAATTACAGATATCAAGCAAGGCAGTAACCGTTACTGGTTTTTATTTGATAATGGATTGGTTGAATGTATGGATGCACAGACTCATAAAATTATCAAACGGGACAGCTCCATGTTACAAAAAATAAAAATGAGAAACCTGGTCGATATGCGTTTATTTGTAGATAGTGCAGGCGATTTATGGATGTATGGTATTGGCGAACATTTTGGACTGGGTTATTTTAATGTGCAGCAAAACAAATGGCATGTCTATTCAGAAACAGCAAATGCTCCGTATCGAATAACAAAAAATATAGTTACATCTGTGGATGAAGACGACAAAGGTCTAATTTGGATTGGTACCGATCATGGAGGCATTAATATAGTAAATAAGAAATCCGGTAAGATTACCTATCTTTCTCATAATGAGAAAAATCAATTTAGTATCACTCAGAATACCGTTAAATGCCTATACCGTGATGATACAGGTATCATGTGGGTAGGGACATATAAGATGGGGGTATGTTATTATCATGAAAGTGTTTTTAAATTTAAATCTGTTACAGAAAAGGCTGAGTTGCCATATAATGATATAAATTGTTTTCATGAAACTTCCGATGGTAATATCTGGATTGGGACTAATGGTGGAGGACTAATTTATTTTGACAGGAAAAATGAAAGATATATAAATTATCCGCATCGCCCGGGTGATCCAAACAGCCCTTCTGGAAATGTTATCGTTAGTTTGTCTGGCGATTCGCAAGGCCGGCTGTGGATTGGTTATTATCTGGAGGGACTGGATTGTTTTGATGGCAAGAGGTTTACGCATTACGGATTTAATCCAAATAATCCGGATGTACTTACAGATAATAATATATGGGATATTATGAATGATACCTCTGGTAATCTATGGGTGGGTACTCTGCGGGGAGGTGTGGATGTAATAGATGCTGCAACAGGAAAACGATTAAAGCATTTTATTACGGATGGATCTGTTTATTCAATAATCCAGAAGAAATCTGGTGAAATTCTGATTGGTGCTCAAAGTGGATTATGGATATATAATGTTGCAGCTGATAAGCTTGAACAATATGAACCTGGATTATTTAACAAAATGCAGTTGAGCAAATATGATATTAATAATCTTTACGAAGATAGCAGAGGATTGTTGTGGATAGGAACGCGCAATGGATTAATTATGTTTAATGCTTATACACGCGACCTGCGTACATTTAACGTAAAGGATGGTCTTTCTGCTGATTTGGTTCAAAGTATTCAGGAAGATGCTGATCATAACCTATGGATCGGGACTAATAGTGGTTTGTCTTGTGTAAAGGTAACGACAGCCAATGAAACTCCAGGTTATTTCTTTAAGATAGTTACTTACGACCGTTCGGAAGGGTTGCAAGGTGAAATGTTTAATTACAATGCTGCCTATATAACTTCAAAACAGGAATTAATTTTTGGTGGTTCTTTAGGATTCAACATCTTTACACCCAATGCCATTATTTATAATAGCAATAAACCAAAGGTTGTAATAACTGATTTTCAGCTATATAATAAAAGCTTAAAACCTGGTGAAAGATATAACGGTCGCACCATATTAAAAGAGAGTATCACCCATACTCAAGAGATCGAATTAGACTATTCCGATAATTACTTCTCCATCGTATTTGCAGCACTTGATTATTGTATGCCAAACAAATCGCGGTTTTATTATAAGTTGGATGGCTTTAATACTCAGTGGCTGGAAGCCGACGGAATAGGTCGTAAAGTTACCTATACTAACCTAAACCCGGGAGAATATACCTTCTATTTGAAAGCAGTCAATAATGATGGTTTAGAGAGCGAAAATCCTATTAAATTACTCATAACAGTTCGTCCTCCGTTTTGGCAGACCGGTTGGGCTTATGCCATTTATTTACTTGTTATTTTGTCTCTCATCTACTACTATATAAGATATTCAACCAGAAGAGCAGAAAAGAAACTGGCCTATGCCAGAGAGAAAATACGAACATCGCAACAATTGGAGCTGGACGAAATCAAATTACGATTCTTTACAAATATTAGTCATGAATTCCGTACTCCGCTAACGTTAATTCTAACGCCATTGGATGAGCTTTTAAAGAAAAAGGAGGACTCAGAAGAAAAAGAACTGTTGCTGATAATTCGTAAAAACGCAAAAAATCTATTGAATCTGGTAAATCAGTTGTTGGATTTCCGAAAATTAGACGTGAATGGACATACTTTGCAGCCTTCAGTGGGTGATATTGTTCTTTTTGTAAAGGATTTATGTAATTCATTTGATGAATTGATGCAACGAAAGTCAATAAAGTTATCTTTTTCATCTTCCATCGATCATTTGTATGCCAGATTTGATGAAGATAAGTTGTCTAAGGCGTTGTTGAATATTTTATCCAATGCACATAAGTTTACGCCGGCTAATGGAGAGGTAAAGGTTGAAATGGAGCTTATTGAATTACCAGATAATAAAACAGAGAAGTCTATACGGATTCGTATCTCCGATTCGGGAATTGGAATTCCAACTGATAAACTGGACAAAATATTTGAACGTTTCTATCAGATTAGAAGTGCCGACACTAACTCGTATCAAGGTAGTGGCATAGGTCTCCATCTAGCTAAAGAATTTATAAATCTGCATGGTGGTGATATTGAGGTTGAAAGTGAAATGGGTAAAGGGAGCTGCTTTACTGTTACCATACCCTATAAAGAAGGTGATGCGTCTGAACAAATTTTTGTAAAAGGAAATGATGACATTCGTGAAAATGAAACGTTGACAGAAGAAAAAGATGAACAACTTCAATCTCTTCCCAAAATTTTATTGGTGGAAGATAACGATGACTTCCGTGATTTTGTTGCAGAAAGACTTCGGCATCATTATGTAGTTTTAAAGGCTTCTGATGGAATGGATGGAATGGCAATTGCTCTGAAAGAAATACCAGATATTATAGTAAGTGATGTTATGATGCCTAAAATGGATGGCGTAGAGATGAGCAAAGCCTTGAAAGCTGATATCAGAACGTCGCATGTTCCAATTATTTTACTTACCGCCAAGAGTGGTGAAGAGAGTAAGTTGGAAGGATTGATGGCCGGAGTAGACGATTATATAACAAAACCATTTAATCTGGAAATTCTTAAACTCAAAATTCATAATATCATTGAAGGACGAAAGAGCATCCAATCTATGTTCAAGCAGCATATTAAAATAGAGCCATCTAAGATTTCGGTCAGCTCTCTGGATGATAAACTAATTAAAAAAGCACTGGATTATACGGAAGCAAATATTTCCAATCCGGAATTTTCAGTCGAAGAGCTAAGTAGGGAGTTGGGTATGAGCCGTGTTCATCTGTATAAAAAGCTATTATCCATTACCGGAAAGACTCCTATTGAGTTTATCAGGGTGATTCGTCTTAAGCGTGCCGCCCAGCTTTTAGAGGAGAGTCAGCTGTCTGTATCTGAGATTGCTTATGAGGTTGGGTTCAATAATCCGAAGTATTTCCGTAAGTACTTTAAAGACGAATTTGATATACTACCTTCGCAATATGGCAATCGTAAAGGGGCGGTAGACGAGTGATTTTACATTTTAGGTATACTTATGAAACAAAAGATTCCCCCCATGTAACAAAGTGTCCTTGCTGCTTTAACATCAGGCATAAAGGAAGATAAAGCTTAAACATATCTTTGCATCAGTCGTTTATCAGATGACTGATGCAATTTTTTTAGTTTAATCTTTAAATTTAGTACAATGTTTAAGAAGCTGCTATGTTTTGCTTTACTTTCCTTAATTCTCTTTTCTTGTAGTTCTTCTTTTGAGAAGGTTGTTGATGGTGTTATTATTCATCTTAATAAAACGGATGGAAATGCCAGACTACTTAAATTAACTGTTGTCAATGATAAAATAATACACGTTTCGGCTACTGCTGCTGATACCTTTTCAACTGCAAAAAGCTTGGTAGTGGATGAATTACCTGTTTTTACCGACTGGAAACTTGTCGAAAAGGATGGAAAAGTAGTTATTGAGACGGCTTCACTAAGGGCCTATGCAGACCTCAAAACTGGAGAGGTAGAATTTAAGGATCTGGAAGGAAATACAATTTTACAAGAAAACAAAGGTGGCGGAAAAACATTTATTCCAGTCGAAATTGAAGGTACAAAAGGGTACAATATCCGTCAGGTGTTTGAATCACCCAACGACGAGGCATTTTATGGATTAGGTCAGCATCAGGCCGATGAGTTTAATTATAAAGGCAAGAATGAAATTCTCTTTCAATATAATACCAAAGTTTCTATTCCTGTTATTGTTAGTAATAAGAATTATGGAATATTCTGGGATAATTACTCTGTAACTAAGTTTGGTGATCCACGTGATTACGCTCAATTATCTGACTTGAAATTGTTTGATAAAGATGGAAATGAGGGTGGACTAACAGCTACCTATATGGCTAATGGAGATGCAAATAATGTATTTGTATCGCGTATTGAAAATACTATAGATTACGAAAACCTTACTACAGTAAAGAAATTCCCTGCTGATTTCCCGTTCTACAATTCAAAAATTACCTGGGAAGGCGAGATACAATCAGATGACTCGGGTGTACATCGCTTTTTACTGTATTATGCAGGTTACACAAAAATCTGGATAGATGGAAAGCTGATGGCCGAAAAATGGCGTACTGCCTGGAATCCTTCTGTTGCTAAATTTGGAGTATCTATGGAGACCGGAAAAAAATACCATATAAAACTTGAATGGCTTCCGGATGGAGGAGTATCCTATATCGGCTTAAAGTTTTTATCGCCTGTAGACCCTTCAGAACAAAATAAGCTTTCGCTTTCTTCCGAAATAGGTGATCAGATTGAATACTACTTCATAAAGGGAGATTCAATGGATGATGTTATGAAAGGATACCGTGGAATAGCCGGAAAAGCTCAGGTTATGCCTAAATGGGCAATGGGTTTCTGGCAAAGTAGGGAACGATATAAAACACAGGATGAGTTGCTTGATGCTCTTAAGGAATTACGTCGCAGAGAAATTCCGGTAGATAATATGGTTGTTGACTGGAGTTATTGGCCACAGGAATCATGGGGTAGCCACGAGTTTGATGCAGTCAGATTCCCTGATCCAAAAGGTATGGTGGATAATGCGCATGCATTAAATGCAAAAGTGATGATTTCTGTTTGGCCTAAATTTTATGAAACAACAGAGCATTACAAAGAATTTGATAAAAAAGGCTGGATGTATCAACGTGCTGTAAAAGACAGCATAAAAGATTGGATTGGTCAGGGGTATGTAGGTTCGTTTTACGATGCTTACAGTGAAGGAGCCCGCGATTTGTTTTGGAAACAAATGGAGGAGCACCTCTATTCTAAAGGATTTGATGCTTGGTGGATGGATGCCTCTGAACCGGATATTCTTTCCAATGCGAGTATAGAGTATCGTAAGGAGTTGATGACACCAACGGCCATGGGACCGTCTGCCAAATATTTTAATACGTATGCGCTTATGAATGCGATGGCGATATATAAAGGGCAACGGTCGGTCGATAATAATAAACGTGTGTTCTTATTAACCCGTTCAGGTTTTGCCGGATTACAAAAGTACGGTGCGGCTACCTGGAGTGGAGATATTGGTACACGATGGGAAGATTTTAAAGCTCAGATTTCTGCCGGATTAAATCATTCTCTTTCCGGAAATCCGTATTGGACCATGGATATTGGTGGTTTCTGTGTAGAGAAGCGGTATGAAAAGGCGAAAGAGGGTTCGGAAGATATTAAAGAATGGCGTGAGTTAAACAGCCGTTGGACACAATTTGGCGCCTTTGCACCATTATTCCGTACACATGGCCAGTTCCCATATAGAGAGGTGTACAATATTGCTCCGGCAACCGATCCAGCCTATAAGAGCATTGTCTACTACGACAGATTGCGCTATCGCCTTATGCCTTACATTTATACAATGGCTGGTGAAGTATATTTGAATGATTACACAATCATGCGTCCGATGGTGATGGATTTTGGTTCCGACGCTAAAGTAAACGATCTGGGTGATCAGTATATGTTTGGTCCAAGTTTTCTTGTTTGTCCGGTTTACACCTATAAAGCCCGTTCCCGTGACGTTTATTTCCCTCAGAATAGCGGATGGTACGATTTTTATAATGGAAATTATACTGCAGGTGGTCAAAATAAGATGGTTGACGCACCTTACGAGCGGATGCCCTTGTTTGTAAAGGAAGGATCTATCGTCCCCATTGGTGAGCCGATTCAATATTCATCCGAAAAACCTGCAGCTTCCATTACGATTTATGTTTACACAGGTAAGAATGCATCGTTTACTTTGTATGAAGATGAAGGTACAAATTATAATTATGAAAAGGGACAGTATACAACAATTCCTTTCGTATACGATGATAAATCTAAAGAATTGACCATTGGCGAACGAAAAGGAGCCTTTGACGGCATGGTGAAAGAGCGTACATTCCATATTGTATTTGTTGGGAAAGATACACCGAAAGGATTTGACACAAATCCGGTTCCCGATAAAACGGTACAGTATAATGGAACACAACTGAAAATTAACAGATGAAATAATAACCACTACTGATTTTTTTTGAAGACTAAGGTTAACAAATTTTGAGTAAACACTAATGATGACTGCAGCCTATGTGATATAGGTTGCAGTCTTTTTTGATACACTTTATTTTATTTATACCTTTACGCAATTTTAGTTTTATACATAAAAGGAAATAATTAAATAATGAAAATAGAAGAAAATTACTCTTTGGAGAGACATAATACATTTCATTTAAATGTTAAGACGCGTTGGTTCATGGAGTACAATAATGAAGAAGAGTTAGTCCGAATTTTGAAAGACGAATACGTTTCTTCATTCGAGAAAGTACACATTGGCTCCGGAAGTAATTTATTGTTCCTCCATGATTATAGGGGTGTTGTTATGCACTCTGCCATAAAGGGGATGGCAATCGTTGAAGAAGATGATGAAAATGTTTCAATAAGAGTGGGTGCTGGTGAGCTGTGGGATGATTTAGTTGCTTTTGCTGTTAAGAACGGATGGGGAGGCATTGAAAATTTGTCTCTTATACCGGGTGAAGTAGGAGCAGCCGCCATACAGAATATCGGAGCCTATGGGGCCGAATTCAAAGACGTTGTTCAGGCGGTAGAGGCTGTAGAGATAGAAACGGCTTCTAAACGGATTTTTCCAATTGAAGATTGTAAATATGGTTACAGATCAAGTGTATTTAAAAACGAATTGAATGACAAATTTATTGTCACCTATGTGATTGTCCGTTTAAACAAGCGCCCCCGGATATCTATAGAATATGCCGATCTTAAAGCCGAACTGGCAGCCTGCAATGAAATTAATCTGGCAGCAGTTAGAAAGGCTGTAATTGATGTTAGAACAAGAAAGCTTCCCGATCCCGAAACAATGGGTAATGCCGGAAGTTTCTTCATGAATCCAACTATTTCGGAGCGTCATTATAATCTTTTAAAGGAGCAATTTCCTTCTATGCCATCCTATCCTTTGGCAGACGGGCGGGTAAAAGTTCCGGCAGCTTGGTTGATTGAGCAGTGTGGTTTTAAAGGAAAAGCATTCGGTCAGGCAGGAGTGTATGAACATCAGGCACTGGTGTTAGTCAACCTTGGCGGAGCAGAAGGAACAGAGATTGCACTATTGGCAGAAACGATACGGGAAACCGTTTCCCAACGATTTGGTATTCAGATAGAACCTGAAGTAAAATATATAGCTTGAGATGATGAAAATTACTTTCTTAGGAACAGGTACTTCTACAGGAAATCCTGAGATTGGATGTACATGCGAGGTTTGTACAAGTAAAGATCCGCGTGACTGGCGCTTAAGAGCTTCGGCTTTTGTGGAAATAGACGGTAAGCATTTGTTGATAGATTGCGGACCGGATTTCCGTTTGCAGATGCTCACACACTCAATTACCCGACTGGATGGCGTTCTGGTTACCCACGAGCATTATGATCATGTTGGAGGATTGGACGATTTGCGCCCGTTTTGCAGAGACAAAGGGGTTGATATTTATGCAGAAGACAACGTTGCAGAAGCCATTATTACCCGGATGCCTTATGCTTTCAGGGAGTTTAAATATCCCGGAGTTCCAAATCTCGAATTGATTAGAATATCCGAGCAACCCTTCGATGCGGCTGGCATCAAGGTTATTCCTATAAGAATACTGCATGGTAAATTGCCTATTTTAGGATATAGAATTGGAAATTTTGCCTATTTGACTGATCTGAAATATATATCAGATGATGAAATAATGAAGCTAAGAGGACTGGATGTCCTTGTTATTGATGCTTTGCGGAAAGGGCATCATCCCTCACACGAGGGGCTTGAAGAGGCATTACAGAATATCGAAAAGATTCGTCCTAAAACTGCATACCTGATACACATGAGCCACCGGATTGGGTTGCATGAATTTATTGAGAAAGAGCTTCCCGCAAACGTTCATTATGCTTATGATGGATTGACCATTACCTGCTGATAGAGTCTGGCTGAACAAGGCAGGATGTAAAGTAAATTCGTTCAGCATCTTTAGACAATTGAGGTAAAAAATTATGATTCGGATAAAAAGATTTTAACCTTCTAACGACCGAATCTGCCATTATCGGATATATGCTATCAAGTTGAGCATTATAGGGGATGCCAGAAAAGCAACACAGCTTCCCATCGCTGCTAAACAGGTCGGCATAAACCCATCCGTTGCCTAAACCTATCCGTATGGAGTCGTTTATATGAACAGAAATATCCAGTGACTGAGCCGGAATCAATAGATTTAACGGAGCATTTCGATCCATCAGTTTCTTTTGGGACAAAATTCTGTCTGACAGGGCAGTCTGACCTATCTTTTGTTGGAGACAAATCTCATCCAGTAGCTTTTTGCTAAAGCTTGCTGCCCAAACACCTTGATTGTAATAAGTAACAAAAAAACGATTTCCAGGTAAGGCATAAAAAGTAAATTCGGCCTTGTCTATCAACGTTCTTTTGGGATCGAAACTGCTGAAATAGGGATGTAAAATATTATCGGCAATTTGATAAGCTTGTTCTAATGTAGCATTGGCATAAATCACCTCTCCTTGCTCGTGATAAGATATAAGATAAAATGGAATACCCGGATTCTTGTCTATAATCTTAGCAAAAACAGTGGGGAGATGCGGGGCAAATATTTTCTTTGTATAATCGTCTGAAAGAATGATTTTGGAAAGCATGGATGGCCGGTTAATACATAGAAGTGCATTAGGATTAGGGGCAACCACCGAGAACAGGTCACTCTGCACGGTAATTTTCTTTTCATCAATTGAAAAGAAGAAAAACCAAGTAGCCAGAATAGCTCCAATAATAGATACAAGAGCAATTATAATCTCATTGCGGTATTCTTTCATTTTCCAGATAATAATAGCAAATATAACTAATTATCGGGTAACCTGAGCCAAACTAAAGGAAAAAGATTAAAGTTGAACGGAACAACAGGTCATTACAATTTCTTTGAAAAGAAATATTTGCACCATTGTTTTATACCGCATTCTTCACATTTGGGTTTACGCGCAAGACAAACGTATCTGCCGTGAAGAATAAGCCAATGATGTGCTTTAGGAATTAGGTGTTCCGGAATATGCTTTACCAACTCTTTTTCTGTTTCAAGAGGTGTTTTACTGTTATTGGTAAGTCCAATCCGGTTTGAAACCCGGAATACATGGGTATCAACTGCCATGGCAGGCTTGTTATAGACGACAGATGCTATCACATTGGCTGTTTTCCGCCCTACACCGGGTAGCTTTTGTAGCTCATCTACATCGGACGGTACCTCACTGTTAAATTCTGAAACGAGTTTTTGTGCCATCCCAACCAGATGTTTAGATTTATTGTTGGGATACGATACACTGCGGATATATTCAAAGACAACTTCAGGAGTTGAAACTGCTAATACTTCGGGGGTGGGGAATGCTTCAAAAAGGGCCGGAGTAATTTGATTTACCCTTTTATCGGTGCATTGTGCGGAAAGAATTACTGCTATAAGGAGTTGATACGGATTCTTATAATGTAATTCAGATTCCGCAACCGGCATATTTTTACTAAACCAGTCAACTATTCCCTTATAACGTTCTTCTTTTCGCATGCAACTATATAAGATAACAGTCTTTTAACCCGTGTGTTTCCCCCGGGTGTGTTAATCCCGGGGGTGGTAAAAAAGACTAGGTTATCAACTTAATTGGCAGACTCAAACTGTTTCAGGAAACGTACATCGTTTTCTGAGAACATGCGTAAGTCTTTTACTTGGTATTTCAAATTTGTAATACGCTCGATACCCATACCGAGTGCATATCCGGAATAAACAGTACTGTCTATTCCACAGTTTTCCAAAACATTAGGATCCACCATTCCACATCCCAAAATTTCCACCCATCCAGTATGCTTACAGAACGGACATCCTTTTCCTCCGCAAAGATTACAAGATATATCCATTTCTGCAGATGGTTCAGTAAAAGGGAAGTAGGAAGGACGTAAGCGAATTTTGGTATCTGGTCCGAACATCTCTTTTGCAAAGAAAAGCAGCGCTTGCTTCAAATCGGCAAAGGATACATTCTTATCTACATACAACGCTTCAACCTGGTGGAAGAAACAGTGTGCGCGATACGAAATAGCTTCATTACGATAAACACGTCCGGGACAGATTATACGGATTGGTGGCTCCTGGTTCTCCATCACACGAGTTTGTACGGAAGAAGTATGAGTTCTTAACAATACATCCGGATTGTGTTGAATAAAAAAGGTGTCCTGCATATCTCTGGCAGGGTGATCTTCTGCAAAATTAAGTGAAGAGAATACGTGCCAATCGTCTTCAATTTCAGGTCCTTCAGCGATACTAAAGCCTAAGCGGCCAAATATATCGCAAATCTCCTTCTTTACAATAGAGAGAGGATGTCGCGTACCTAGTTGTACAGGATACGCTGTACGTGTTAGATCAATATCATTGTTGGTAGTCTGAATATTTTCGAAAGCCTCTTTCAGATCATTAATTTTCTGTTGAGTTGTTTCTTTCAGTACATTCAGGAACTGTCCGACTTCTCTTTTTTGATCAGCTGCTACGTTACGAAAATCATTAAAAAGAAGAGAGACTTCTCCTTTTTTACTTAAATACTTAATTCGTAAAGCTTCCAGTTCTTCGGCATTTGCCGCTTTCATATCCTCTACTTCCTGAAGCAGAGCCTTTATCCTATTGATCATTGCAAATCTCCTTTATTTTACAGCTTGCAAAGTTAACTTTTCTTTTTACATTGACAATGTTAATAAAAGATTATTCTCTATTATCCTTAAGAAACCCGAATAAAATTATTTTTCAATAAAAATATAAAACTAATAATTTAGCATAAATCAAACAAATATTTACATTTGTGTTTGTTAATCTAAATCGCTATTGATATGAAACGAAACGCGCTGTTGCATCAACTGGTTACTCATGAAAATACCTTCGACTTTATTGTTATCGGTGGGGGTGCTACTGGTTTAGGAATTGCTTTGGATGCGATAACCCGGGGGGCAAGTGTTGCATTGTTTGAACAAGACGATTTTACCAAAGGAACATCCAGTCGAAGTACAAAGTTAGTTCATGGCGGAGTTCGTTATTTGGCTCAGGGAGATGTCTCCTTGGTTCTCGAAGCTCTTCGAGAACGGGGACTACTAAGGAAAAATGCTTCACATTTGGTGAAGAATCAATCTTTTTTGATTCCATGTTATCGTTGGTGGGAAGGTGCTTTTTATACAATCGGACTGATATTATATGATTTAATGGCTGCAAACCTGGGATTCGGCCGTTCTTTTTGTATTGGTCCGAAGAGGGCCGTTAAAACAATTCCAATGTTACGTAAAAAAGGAATGAAGGCCGGAGTAATATATCACGACGGACAGTTTGACGATTCGCGTCTGGCAATCAATATCGCTCAAACGGCAGTTGATGCAGGGGCATGTGTCCTAAATTATATGAAGGTTACAAATCTGATCAAACAGGAGGGAAAGGTTTGTGGCGTTGAAGTGATGGATATGGAAACCGGCGAGCAGCATGCGATTAAATCAAAGGTTGTTATCAACGCAACAGGTGTTTTTGCAGATGATATACTTCAGATGGATGAACCCGGAATAAGGCCAACTGTGCGTCCCAGTCAGGGGGTTCATTTAGTGCTCGACGCGTCGTTCTTACAAAGTAATTATGCCATTATGATACCAAAAACGGCCGATGGACGGGTATTGTTTGCAGTTCCCTGGCATGATAAAGTGGTGGTTGGTACAACGGATACATTGATGAAGCATGCGTTACTGGAGCCGGTTGCCCTCGAACAAGAGATTGATTTTATTTTAAATACTGCCGGTAAGTACCTTACCAAGCCCCCGCAAAGAAAAGATGTTCTATCTGTATTTGCTGGTCTAAGACCTCTGGCCGCACCTCGAAGTGAGGATAAAAAAACAAAAGAGATTTCCCGAAGTCATAAATTGATTGTAGAAAAATCTGGATTAATAACTATCATAGGTGGTAAGTGGACAACTTATCGAAAGATGGCTCAGGATACGATTGATTTGGCATATGCCAAGATGCATTTAAAGGCTCCCGAATGTGTTACCGAGACCTATAAAATTCACGGATGTAAAGAAAATCCTGATTATAACGATCCGCTGTATGTATATGGTACGGATGCAGAGGAAATAAGATCATTTATCGCTTCATCACCAACCTTAGGTGAAAAGTTACATCCTCAGTACACATATTCTGTGGGGGAAATTATTTGGATTGTTAGAAACGAAATGGCTCTTACGCTTGAGGACGTCTTAGCCAGGAGACTTCGCATACTTTTTCTGGATGCGAAAGCAGCCTTGGAAATGGCTCCCCGAACAGCACGGATTATTGCTGCAGAGCGCCAGAAAGACCAACAATGGATAGATATGCAAATCCAATCCTTTAACGAGTTGGCATCCAATTATATTTTAACAGATTAAACCGAATTCTAATATACTAATATCTTAAAATGTAAATTAATACAATTATGAATTTCAAGAATAAATATGTACTTGCACTTGATCAGGGAACTACTAGTTCGCGTGCCATAATCTTCAATCATCAGGGGGAGATTGTAGTAACCTCCCAAAAAGACTTTCAGCAATACTTTCCTAAACTCGGATGGGTTGAGCACGATCCGAATGAAATATGGTACTCTCAAAGCTCGGTTATTATGGAAGCTATGGCAAAAGCAGATCTGACAGATAAAAACATAGCCTGTATAGGAATTACTAACCAGCGTGAAACGACCATTGTGTGGGATAAAGAAACGGGGTTTCCTGTTTACAACGCAATTGTATGGCAAGACAGACGGACGGCCGACTATTGTGAAGAGCTTAAAGCAAATGGGTATGCCGAGATGATTCATAATAAAACCGGATTGGTAATAGATGCCTATTTTTCGGCTACTAAAATAAAATGGATATTAGATAATGTAAAAGGAATCAGAGAAAGGGCGAATAGAGGAGAGCTTTGTTTTGGAACTGTTGATTCCTGGTTGGTTTGGAAATTATCCAGAGGAGAAAAACACATTACAGATGTAAGCAATGCATCCCGCACCATGTTATTCAATATTCATACACTTGATTGGGACAAAGAATTATTGGAATTATTCACGATACCAGAATCAATGCTACCTGAGGTTAAAACCAGCAGCGAAGTGTATTGCGAAACCAAAAGTCCGATCTTTTCATCCGGAATTCCTGTTGCGGGTATAGCTGGTGATCAGCAGTCGGCTTTGTTCGGTCAGCTTTGTCTGGAGGAGGGGATGACTAAAACAACCTATGGTACAGGCTGTTTTATGGTTATGAATACAGGAAAGAAGCCGGTTGTGTCTCATAATAACCTGTTAACCACCATAGCATGGAAGATTGGTGAAGAGGTAACTTATGCCCTGGAGGGCAGTGTATTTGTGGGAGGCGCAGTAGTACAGTGGCTGCGTGATGGAATCAGACTTATACCCAACGCTGCTGTTACAGAGCAGATGGCCGAGTCTGTTCCCGACAATGGCGGCGTATATTTCGTACCTGCGCTAACAGGTTTAGGCGCTCCTTATTGGGATCAATATGCAAGGGGAGCCATCGTGGGTATTACACGTGGTACTACCGCAGCACATTTAACGCGTGCAGCTCTTGAAGGAATTACCTATCAGGTGTATGATGTACTCAATTCAATGGAGAATGATATAAAATCGAAGCTCAAGGAGATTCGCGTGGACGGAGGCGCAGTTGCCAATTGTTTTTTGATGCAATTTCAGGCAGATATATGTCGTTGTCCGGTGGTCCGGCCTAAGGTTCTTGAAACAACTGCTTTAGGTGTGGCTTATCTGGCTGGTCTGGCTGTAGGATATTGGAAAGATATGTCCGATTTGCAGGAACAATGGAGTGTAGACAGGACATTCACCTTTTCAATGACAGAAGAAGAATCGGTAGCCTTGCTCCGTCAGTGGCACAAAGCTGTGGGACGTACCTTACAATGGGCTGAGTAATAATCTTAAAATACAATTAATATGACTCCGTTTGTAGCTGAATATATTGGTACAGCAATTATGATTTTAATGGGTGGAGGTGTTGTTGCCAATGTAGTTTTAGAAAAAACGAAAGGGAATAACTCCGGTTGGATGGTAATAACAACAGCATGGGCTATGGCTGTTTTTATAGGTGTGGTAGTTTCCGGCCCATATAGTGGGGCTCATTTGAATCCTGCCATTTCAATAGGTCTGGCGGTAGCAGGTACTTTTCCCTGGAGCAATGTTTTATCCTACGTTGTAGCACAGTTTTTGGGTGCTGCAACCGGTGCACTGATGGTTTGGATGTTTTATAAGGATCATTTTGACATTACAGAAAACAAAGTATCCAAATTAGGTGTTTTTTGTACAGTTCCCGAAATAAGGAATCCGTTTAGGAACTTTTTATCGGAAGTAATTGGTACATTTGTTCTGATGCTTGTGGTATTCTATATTACAAAAGGAGAAGCTCAGATGTTAAATGAGAAAGTGACAATTCCTATTGGTTTAGGCTCTGTAGGTGCGATCCCGGTCGCTTTTACAGTTTGGGTTATTGGCCTTTCCCTTGGAGGTACCACTGGCTATGCGATTAATCCCGCAAGAGATTTAGCTCCCCGGTTTATGCACTCTGTTCTGCCCATAAAAGACAAAGGAGACAGTCAGTGGTCGTATTCTTGGGTTCCGTTGATCGGTCCGCTTTTGGGTTCAACATTGGCCGCTATGCTCTATTTAATATTGCTGGACTGATTATAAGAAGATGTAAATTGATATAAAACAAATACCATTTTTTGGCTGGAAAAAGGCTGATTTACCAACCAAGAAATTCAACTAATTAAACGTTATGATTAACAGAGAACTCATTAATCCCCAAAGTATTGTTATTGTTGGCGGATCCAACAATGTACAGAAGCCGGGAGGAAGGCTGGTGCGTAACCTGCTTGATGGAAAATATAAAGGAGACTTATACGTAGTTAATGCCAAAGAAACCGAAGTGCAAGGGGTTAAATCCTATGCAAATGTTGCAGAAATCCCCGATACGGAGCTCGCTATCATATCTATCCCGGGGAAAGCGTGTCCCGAGGTAGTTGAAGTTCTGGCCAAACAAAAAAATGTTCGAGCTTTTATTATAATATCCGCAGGATTCGGAGAGGAAACCGTTGAAGGAGGAATTATTGAAAATCAACTGTTGGACATAATCAACGAAGCCGGAGCCTCATTTATAGGACCTAATTGCATCGGTGTGATGAATACTAATTATCACGGAGTATTTACTCAGCCGGTTCCTGAATTTCATCACGATGGAGTAGATTTTATTTCAAGTTCGGGTGGTACTGCGCTTTTCATTCTCGAATCGGCTTTAACAAAAGGATTGCGTTTCTCGTCGGTGTGGTCTGTAGGCAATTCAAAGCAAAACGGAGTAGAGGATGTACTTGAATACATGGATCGTAATTTTAATCCGGTTACAGATTCAAAAATAAAGATGCTTTATATAGAAAGCATAAAACAGCCTGATAAGCTGCTGTATCACGCATCATCGCTGATAAAAAAAGGATGCCGCATTGCAGCCATCAAAGCCGGAAGCACCGATTCAGGTAAAAGAGCTGCATCATCACATACAGGTGCCATTGCAAGTTCGGATTCGGCGGTAGAGGCATTATTCCGTAAAGCCGGTATCGTGCGCTGCTTCAGCAGGGAGGAATTAACTACTGTAGCTAGTATTTTTACCTTGAATGAGGTGAAAGGAAAGAATTGTGCTATCATCACCCATGCCGGAGGTCCCGCGGTTATGTTGGCAGACGCACTTTCCAAGGGGCATTTAAATGTTCCGAATCTGGAGGGCCCAATTGCAAACGAACTCAAATCGAAATTATATCCGGGTGCAGCTGTTGGAAATCCTATCGATATCATAGGTACGGGAACTCCGGAACATCTTGCAACTGTAATTGATTATTGCGAGAAAAAATTTGACGAAGTCGATTTGATGATGGTTATTTTTGGTAGTCCGGGAGTAGTGAACGTTTATGATGCCTATGAGGTACTTCATAAAAAGATGGGACAATGTAAGAAGCCTATCTTCCCAATATTGCCTTCTATTGTTACGGCTGGTCCCGAAGTACGCAGCTTTATAAAGAAAGGTCATGTTAATTTTTCGGACGAAGTTACTTTAGGAACAGCCTTATCAAGGGTATTGAATACGCCAACGCCGGCCAGTACGGATATACAATTGTATGGAGTGGATGTGCCCGAAGTAAGAAGGATCATCGATCAGTTGCCAACCGACGGATATTTGAATCCTTCGCAGGTACGCAGACTACTTGGGGCCGCAAATATACCGATGGTTGCCGAGTTTACTTCGGACGATAAAGACGAAATAATTGAATTTGCCAGAAAGGTAAAATATCCTGTAGTGGCTAAGGTTGTGGGACCTGTTCATAAAAGTGATATTGGCGGCGTAGCACTAAATATTAAATACGAAGAACATCTTCTGTTTGAATTTGAACGAATGATGCGTTTGCCTGAAGTAACTTCCATTATGGTGCAACCCATGTTGAAAGGAACCGAACTGTTTTTAGGAGCTAAATATGAAGAAAAGTTCGGACATGTTGTTTTATGTGGACTCGGAGGAATTTTTGTTGAAGTACTCAAGGATGTATCTTATGGTTTGTCTCCGTTGTCGTATGATGAAGCGTTCTCCATGATCAGGTCTTTAAGAGGTTATCCCATTATTAAAGGAACAAGAGGACAGAAAGGTATTGATGAACAACAATATGCCGATATTATTGTACGACTATCCACCTTGCTGCGTTTTGCAACGGAAATAAAGGAAATAGACATCAATCCTTTGCTTGCAACCGATCGAGGCCTGTTTGCTGTAGATGCCCGCATCCGGATAGAAAAGAAGTAGATATCGTATAACATAGAAGGAGGGAGCCTCAGATTATTGAGGTTCCCTCCTTTATTATATGCATATCAGTAGTTTCTAAATAATTATTTATAAGAAAAGATATTTAAACGCATTGCCTAAAGTGTTATTCTTTTTACTATTATCTATAATTATAGATTTCATCAGGGTTGAACTTCCGTTTTAGATGCAACACCAGGTTTCTCTGTTTTGTGTTTATCCCTTAGCTGTATACTTCGGCATGATGAAAAAGAACAAGCCAAAACACAAGCAATTAAGAATAATAATGTTTTGTATTTCATGATAGTACCATCTTATTTAATTCCTTGTTCAAGTTATGCTTTATATATATAACAATCCGGACAGTGATTAAATAGACTTTACCATGATAAAATCATTCATATAAAAATCATTTCCTATATGATGGTCTCTTGTACTTTCTATAGTAAATCCCATGTGTTTGTAAAAGTCGACCGACGGATTAAATCTGTTTACATAAAGCTCAACTTTAGATGCTGCTGGAAAATGTCTTTTGATGTAATCAATTCCCTGTTCAATAAGATATCTCCCGATTCCTTTTCCATGAACCGTGGGCACAGCATAAATTTTCTGAAAGTTAAACAGGAAATCATCCTTTTGTTCGATTGAGCAATAAGCACAGGGAGTATGATCGTTTTCAACGATGAAAAACAGATGGTGCAGCTCGTTCATCTGTTTTTTTATATTTTCGATTGAATACATCATTTCAAACATATAATCCAATTGAGCTTTCGTTAATATGTTTTTATATGTATCTTCCCATGTTTGGGAAGCAAGAGATTGTATTAACGGGCAATCTGATTCTGTGGCTTGTCTGAATGTAAGCATATTTAGTTATTTTACTGACAAAGTTAGTAAATGTTGACTACATTAAAGTATATTTTGACTACAATTAAATGCTGTCTCTTTTGCCTTTTAAATCAAAAAACAATATTTTTGCAAAAAGCAATTTATTATCAATACCATAGTAAAACATTTAATCTATTATAAAAGATCCTACTTTAGATTTGTGATTTTGATAAAAGAACGTTATTTATTTGGTTTATAATAATTTGTGATTACGATATAATCTTTGAATAACAAAGCTGCCACATCAAGCTTGTTTTTTTTGAGTTTTTACATTAAATTAATGTATTATTCGGGGAAAAGGATAACTTTGTGGACGTTAATTTTGGACAATTACATAAAACTATAGATGGAAATGGATACAAAGATTCAGGAACTGACCGATAAAATCTACAAAGAAGGAGTAGAGAAAGGTAATGAGGAGGCGTCTCGCATAATTGCTGAAGCAGTGGAAAAACAAAATTCCATACTTAACAATGCCCAGGCGGAAGCACAACAGATTATTGCAGCAGCCGAAAAACAGGCTTCGGAACTTAAAAAGAATACTGAAGCCGAATTAAAGTTATTTGCTGCCCAATATGTAGAGGCATTGAAGAGTGAAATAGCGAATCTTATAAATGGTAAAATTGCGACTTCAAATGTATCTGCAATTGTATCAGATAAAGAATTTATGCATAAAATTATGCTCGAGATAGCTAAAGAATGGGTAAAGAAAGAGTCTCTTACCATTCAGACTGAAGATGCTGAATCTTTGAATAAATATTTTGAAGCCAATGCCAAATCTCTTTTAGATAAAGGGGTGAAAATTGAACAAGTAAATGGAAAACCGGCTTCGTTTACCATATTACCAGCTGACGGTTCTTATAAAGTTTCTTTCGGTGAAGCCGAATTTGTTGCTTTCTTTAAAGAATTCCTTCGTCCGGCTTTGGTAGAAATGCTATTCTGATATGAGTAAATATTATGCATTAATCGCTGGGCTGCCCAATATTTCGCTGGAAGATACTAAAGTAAACTATACACTTTTATCTTTCAGAGAAGAATTGGACTCTATACTCACAAGTCGCGATATAAAGCTGATAAACCTCTATTTCAATAAATTCGACAATAAAAATCTGAAGTCTTACTTCCGGTTCCGCGACCTGGATCCCGATCCGCGTGGACGAATTACCTATGAGGAATATCAAACGCTAATACAAGCCCTCAAGGAGGGAGGAAAAGCTCCCAAAAACAGCAAATTGCCTGCCTATTTTGCCCAATTTCTTTCTGTTTATCTTGCCAATCAGGATAGTCCGGAATTAATAACATGGGAAGACTATCTGGCTTCACTTTATTACGCTTATGCAATGAAGTGCAGTAATAAGTTTGTTTCGGAATGGTTCGAGCTGAATCTGAATATCAACAATATTCTTTCAGCAATAACTTGCAGAAAATTCGGATGGGATAAGAAAGCTTATATTATTGGAAATAATAAAGTAGCCGAATCGATCCGATCGTCTAATGCGCGCGACTTCGGGCTAGGGGATGAAGTAGATTATCTTCCTGAACTTATTAGGATTGCAGAAGAGCCGGATTTAACATTACGTGAAAAGAAGCTGGATGTGTTAAAGTGGAACTGGCTTGATGAAAAGACATTTTTTAAAACTTTTGATATTGAAAGTGTCTTTGCCTATATGCTTAAACTGGAAATGATTGAACGTTGGGTTACCCTGGATAAAGAGGCCGGAGAGAAAACATTCCGCGAACTTGTAAAAGGGATGAAGAAAGGAAGTGTGAGTGCATTGGAAGAATTTAAAAGAAACAATAATAAATAGTTATGGCAACGAAAGGAATTGTGAAAGGAATCGTATCTAACCTTGTTACATTAGAGGTTGATGGTCCGGTTTCGCAGAATGAGATCTGTTACATTTCCGTTGGAGGCGTAAAGCTGATGTCGGAAGTAATTAAAGTAATAGGTAAGAACGCTTTTGTTCAGGTATTTGAAAGTACCCGTGGTATGCGGGTAGGAGATGAAGCTGTGTTTGAGGGCCATATGCTTGAGGTTACTTTAGGACCTGGTATGCTATCCCGCAACTACGACGGATTACAGAACGACCTGGATAAAATGGACGGTGTATTTCTGAAGCGTGGAGATTATACCTATGCCTTGAATAATGATCAACTTTGGGAGTTTAAACCTTTGACTGCTGTTGGCGACAAGGTAGAAGCCGGTAGCTGGTTGGGCGAAGTGAATGAAAATTTACAACCTCATAAAATCATGGTGCCTTTTGTATTGGAAGGCCAATATACTGTAAAATCGATTGTAGGTGCCGGATCTTATAGAATTACTGATACCATAGCTGTTATTACAGACGAACATGGTAAAGACACGGTGGTTACAATGATTCAGAAGTGGCCGGTAAAAAAGGCTTTAACATGCTATAAATTAAAACCGAGACCCTATAAACTGCTGGAAACAGGTGTACGTATCATCGATACGGTGAACCCTATTGTAGAAGGTGGAACAGGGTTTATTCCCGGACCGTTCGGAACTGGTAAAACAGTTCTGCAGCATGCCATATCTAAACAGGCCGAGGCAGATATCGTGATTATCGCTGCTTGTGGTGAGCGTGCAAACGAAGTTGTAGAAATCTTTGCAGAGTTTCCCCACCTGATAGACCCGCACACTGGTCGTAAATTGATGGAACGTACTATTATCATTGCCAATACTTCAAACATGCCGGTGGCAGCTCGTGAAGCTTCGGTTTATACAGCAATGACCATCGCCGAATACTATCGTAGTATGGGATTGAAGGTATTGTTGATGGCCGACTCTACTTCACGTTGGGCACAGGCATTGCGTGAAATGTCTAACCGTTTGGAAGAATTGCCCGGACCGGATGCATTCCCGATGGACTTATCTGCCATTGTTGCCAACTTCTATGCGCGTGCAGGATTCGTAGAACTTAAAAATGGAGCATCTGGATCTGTAACCTTTATAGGTACCGTATCACCTGCCGGTGGTAACCTTAAAGAACCTGTTACCGAAAATACAAAGAAGGTGGCCCGATGTTTCTATGCGTTGGAGCAGGAGCGTGCAGACCGCAAGCGTTATCCGGCTGTAAATCCGATAGACAGTTATTCGAAGTATCTGGAATATCCCGAGTTTCAGGAGTATATTGCCAAGCATATATCTCCAAACTGGATTGAAATGGTTGACGAAATTAAAACACGTATGCTGCGCGGTAAAGAGATTGCCGAGCAAATCAATATCCTGGGTGACGATGGTGTGCCAGTAGAATATCATATTACTTTCTGGAAATCGGAGTTGATCGACTTCGTTATTTTGCAACAGGATGCATTTGATGCCATTGATGCAGTTACGCCTCTTAACCGTCAGGAATTCATGATGGACAGAGTGAGCCAGATTTGTCGTTCGGAATTCAGATTTGATGGCTTTAATGAAGTAATGGACTATTTCAAGAAGCTGATCAATGTATTTAAACAGATGAACTATTCTGAGTGGGAAAGTGCAGAATTCAAGAAGTTTAACGAGCAGTTGGATGAGATACTTGCTGAGCGAATTGTAAATAATTAAAGATATGGCAACAAAAGCATTTCAAAAAATATATACGAAAATTACCCAGATTACGAAAGCTACTTGTTCGCTTAAAGCTGCAGGAGTAGGGTATGATGAGTTGGCTTCTGTAGATGGCAAGCTGGCTCAGGTAGTAAAAATTATCGGCGACGAGGTAACTTTGCAGGTTTTTTCGGGTACGGAAGGAATTCGTACCAACGCAGAGGTTGTTTTCATGGGCAAGGCTCCTTCGCTTAAAGTAGGAGATCAATTGGCCGGTCGCTTTTTCAATGCCTACGGTGATCCGATTGATGGCGGACCAGTACCCGAAGGTAAAGATGTAGAGATTGGTGGTCCCTCCGTGAATCCGGTACGACGTAAACAACCTTCCGAACTTATTGCTACAGGTATTGCGGGTATCGACCTTAATAATACGCTGGTAACAGGTCAGAAGATCCCGTTCTTTGCGGACCCCGACCAGCCTTTCAACCAGGTAATGGCGATGGTTGCCTTGCGTGCGCAATCGGACAAGATTATTCTGGGCGGAATGGGTATGACCAACGACGATTATCTTTTCTTTAAAAATACTTTCAGCAATGCAGGAGCTCTCGATCGTATCGTTAGTTTCATCAATACTACGGAAGATCCCTCGGTGGAGCGTATCCTTATTCCGGACATGGCTTTATGTGCTGCAGAGTATTTTGCTGTTGAGAAGAACGAGAAGGTGTTGGTATTGCTTACAGACATGACCAACTATGCGGATGCTTTGGCGATCGTATCTAACCGTATGGACCAGATTCCTTCTAAAGATTCAATGCCGGGTTCGTTGTATTCGGATCTTGCCAAGATTTATGAGAAGGCAGTACAGTTCCCGGCCGGTGGATCAATTACAATTATTGCGGTAACTACTTTATCGGGCGGAGATATTACGCATGCCGTACCCGATAACACAGGATATATTACTGAAGGTCAGCTTTATTTACGCAGGGATAGCGATGTGGGTAAGGTGATTGTAGACCCGTTCCGCAGCTTGTCTCGTCTAAAACAGCTCGTTACAGGTAAGAAAACGCGCGAAGACCATCCGCAGGTTATGAATGCAGCTGTACGTTTGTATGCCGATGCTGCGAATGCAAAGACAAAACTTGAAAACGGATTCGACCTTACGGATTATGATATTCGTACGTTAAACTATGCCAAAGACTATTCGAAAAAGCTTTTGGCTATCGATGTAAACCTGGATACTACAGAGATGCTTGATGTTACCTGGGAATTGTTCTCTAAACATTTTAAACCACAGGAGGTGAACATCAAGCAAGCGCTTGTTGATCAATACTGGAAAGTAAAAGAATAACCTATGGCTATAAAGTTTCAATATAACAAAACTTCGTTGCAGCAGCTTGAGAAACAACTCAAAGTACGCGAACGCTCTCTTCCAACCATTAAAAGTAAGGAGAGTGCCTTACGTATTGAAGTGAAACGTACAAAAGACGAGGTAAGATCATTGGAACTCCAGCTTGAAGAAGAAATTCGCAGTTACGAAAATATGGTTGCTCTGTGGAATGAGTTCAATCCTTCACTTATAAAGGTTAAGGATGTTACGCTTTCCACAAGAAAAATTGCCGGTGTACTTGTGCCTGTTTTGAGTGATATAGAATTCGAGATAGGTACGTACAGTCTGTTTAATTCCCCTTCGTGGTATGCTGATGGCATTGAGTTGCTTAAGGTTTTGGCACGTACGGGTATAGAGGCCGAGTTTTCGGGCATGAAGCTGGAGTTGTTGGAGCATGCAAGGAAGAAGACTACTCAAAAAGTAAATCTTTTTGAGAAAGTACAGATTCCGGGCTATAAGGATGCGATCCGCAAGGTGAAGAGATTTATGGAAGACGAAGAAAGTCTGTCCAAATCTTCGCAAAAAATCATGAGATCTAACCAGGAAAAACGTAATCTCAAAGAAGAGGAGGAGGTAGCATGATTGTAAAGATGAATAAATATGCCTTTATGGTTTACCATAAAGAATACGAAACATTCTTATCAGATTTGCGTGATGCCGGGGTGGTTCATCTGGTTGAAACCAAATCGACGGCGGACAATAAGGAGCTGCAAGAGTCTCTTATACAACGTAAAAGGATTGATACCCTTAAGAGATACTTTAAGGCCTTGCTGGCGGACCAGAAAGATGTTCAGCAAGCTCCTGCAAGGGATATTTCTGTTAAAGAGGGACTAAAGCTGGTACAGAAGATAGAAGAATGTCAGGATAAGAAAGCATTGCTGGAATCGGCCAGGCAGACACTCGAAAAAGAGATTGCTTACATGGAAATCTGGGGCGAATTTACCTATTCAAACATTAATAAACTTCAGCGTGCAGGTTATCATGTTACCTTTTTTACCTGTCCGGCTGCTAAATTTAATGAAGCCTGGGTAGAGAAATACAATGCCATACAGATATCCACTTATCAATCGGTTGTGTATTTTATTACCATAACCAAAATTGGAGAGGTAATTGAAATTGATGCCGAACGGCCAAAGATGCCGGATAGGGGATTGGCAAAGCTAAGAGCCCGTTATAATAAGCAACTTGAAGACATCAAGGCAATTGGAGACAGGCTGAAGCAATATGCGGTGGAGGATTATAATACGCTGGATATGCTGGACAAAAAACTGCATAATCAGTTTAATTATTCCAATGCCATCGTGCAGGCTACCAAGGAAGCCGACGATAAGCTGATGTTGATGGAGGGCTGGGCTCCGGCCGAAAACGAGGAAGCGCTTGAGAAGTTGCTTGATGATAAAGGCTTTTATTATCAAAAGCTTGAAATAAAGGATGAAGACAATGTGCCTATTCAATTGAAAAACAACCGTTTTTCGCGCTTGTTCGAACCTATCACCAAGCTGTTCTCATTGCCAAACTACAATGAGTTTGATCCTACACCGTTTTTCGCACCCTTCTTTATGATGTTCTTTGGATTCTGCTTTGGCGACGCCGGTTATGGAATCATTATTGTTACGGCTTGTACGTTGCTTAAACGGAAAGTTTCTCCGGATGTACGTCCATTTCTCAGTTTATTTCAGTTTCTGGGATTTGCCACCATCATTTTCGGAATACTTACAGGATCGTTCCTGGGGATTGCGTTGGCCGATGTGAAAGCCTTGTCATCCATCAAACACTATTTTCTCAATACCGATAACCTGATGACTCTTTCTATTATAGTAGGGTTGTTACAGATTGTATTCGGAAAATGTGTGGCTGCAGCGCAGGTTATCTATCTGAAAGGATGGAAATACGGAATTGCCCCCATTGGCTGGATTGTTGTGATTGTAGCTGCCCTCGCTATTTATGGATTGCCGATGCTTGAAATAGCTCTGCCTCCTGTTGCGTTGAATATCTGCAATGGATTGCTGTTGGCCGGATTACTGGTTGCCATGCTGTACAATTCGCCGGGAAAGAATATTTTTATGAACTTCGGATCCGGAATTTGGAATGCTTACAACATTGCTTCGGGCCTATTGGGAGACACGTTATCATACATTCGTCTGTTCGCAATCGGGTTGACCGGTGCGATTCTGGGAGGTGTATTCAATGAGCTTGCCTTTACAATGACAGACGGGCTTAATGTGGTGTTAAGGGCTGTATTGGTTCTGCTGATATTGCTGGTAGGCCATTCCATCAACTTTGGCCTCTGCATGATCAGCTCTATGGTGCATCCGCTTCGTCTCACATTTGTAGAGTATTATAAAAATGCGGAATTTGCAGGCGGTGGTAAATCATTCAACCCTTTCAAATTAGAGAAATAAGTATATCGTTTTTACAAGTAAGATATTAATAACAACAAAAAATAATTTAAAAACAAATTGATTATGGAACCAATTTTATTAGCCTATCTTGGCGTAGCATTGATGGTGGCATTAACTGGTATAGGTAGTTCTTATGGAGTAACTATTTGTGGAAATGCAGTGGTAGGCGCCATGAAGAAGAATCCCGATGCTCTTGGATCTTACATTGCATTAAGTGCTTTGCCAAGTTCTCAGGGATTATACGGTTTTGTTGGATACTTTATGTTGAAGTCGTTTCTTGTTACTACAGTAACCCCGTTTGCTGCAACTGCAGTATTTGGCGCAGGTTTAGCCATGGGATTGGTAGGTTTCTTCTCTGCTATCCGTCAGGCGCAGGTTTGTGCAAATGGTATTGCTGCTATTGGATCCGGACATAACGTATTTGGTGCAACGATGGTTATGGCTGTATTCCCCGAATTGTATGCTATCTTAGGTTTGCTTGTGTTGATTTTGATTTCCGGCACAATTCCTGCATAATTGTATGTAAAGGAATCTGTTAAGCAGAATACAAGTATAAAGGGCGTGTTTCTCGTTAAAGAGAATCACGCCCTTTCATTTAGTAGATTAAGCAGGAAACCATGCTTGATTAACGCCGGAAATAGTATCATCTAACCGGAAATATGCCTGGATCTGTACATCGGGCCCATGGAGACGATTAATCGCGCCCATGGGCCCAATTTGTCGCCCCCATGGGCGCGATGTATAGATGTGACTGTTTTGAAGATTAACCTTCCTTTATTTGCTTTTAGAAGATACTATATTGAGACGAAAGAGCAGGTTGTTATTCGCCGTTCTTTATATCCATACTCAGCTTCATGGCAAAGAAGTTGGTATCGTTCATAGTACTGTTTTCCGGGTTTTTATTCGCTTTTCCCTTGTAATACTGTTTTGCCCTTTCCGGATCAAGCGATAAATTGAACAGATCTTTCCACCTGAAATCGAACCGGGCTTTGCTTATTGCATTATCCCGCACCTGTGCACCTGGCTGACCTTTCGCAAGATCGGCTGCGTGAGCCGCTATTTTTGAAGCAATTACCCCCTCGCGTACATCTTCCTTGTTGGGTACATTGAGTTGCTCTTTGGGCGAAACGGCACAAATCATGGAAACGCCGTACCAGGCAATCTGGGCAGAGCCAATGGCTGCACTAATATGATCGTAGCCCGGAGAAATATCTGTTGTAACAGGGCCCAGCGAATGGAACGGAGCTCCCATACAGGCATAATTTTGCTCGGATGTGTTTTCCTTTATTTTGTTCAACGGTACATGTCCCGGTCCTTCAATAATTACCTGAACGAAGTGATTCCATGCTATTTTTGTAAGGGTGTTCATTGTTTTAAGTTCGGCAAACTGAGCGATGTCATTGGCATCGTAAATAGAACCCGGTCTTAGTCCGCTTCCAATCGAAACCACGGCATCATACTGACTTAAAATCGAACATATCTCATCGAAATGTGTATACAGGAAATTTTCTTGTTTATGGATCTTCATCCACGTACTCATTATAGCGCCGCCGCGGGATACAATTCCGGTAAGACGGTTCATAGCCAAATCGATATGACTGCTCAACAGTGCGGCATGGATGGTAAAGTAATCCACTCCCTGCTCTGCCTGCTGAATCAGTGTGTCTCTGAATACTTCCCAGGTAAGGTCCTCAATCTTTCCGTCTACCTTCTCCAGTGCCTCGTAAACAGGAACCGTACCCAGAGGAACCGGACAGTTTCTAATGATCCATTCGCGGGTTTCGTGGATGTATTTACCGGTAGAAAGATCCATCAATGTATCGCATCCCCATTTGCAGCTCCACACCATTTTCTCGATACTTTCTTCTACATCCGTCGAAAGTGTAGAATTTCCAATGTTAGCATTGGTTTTAACCAGAAACCGCTTTCCTATAATCATCGGTTCAGATTCCGGATGATTTAAGTTTGCGGGTATCACCGCTCTGCCGGCGGCAATCTCTTTTCGGACAAACTCCGGGGTGATAAACGACTTTAATCCCAGTCCTTCCACCTGTTGATTCTCCCTGATGGCCACATATTCCATCTCCGGCGTAATAATTCGGCGTTTGGCATAATACATCTGGGTGATTCGCTTGCCTTGTTTTGCCTTAAACGGATAATACTGTTTGGGGAAACAGGTAAATTCTGCAGCCGGATCCGTTGTATTGGTTGTAAAAGAGGGGACAGTAAAGTCGGCAAGCTTTACCAGGTCTTTGCGTCTTGCATACCATTCCTCACGTATCCGGGGGATTCCTTCGGTAATACATAGCGCTGATGATGCATCGGAATACGGGCCGGTAGTGTCGTAAACGATCACCGGATTATTCTTTCTTTTCTCTTTTTTCCCGTTTTCATCGGGAACCAGCGAGTCCGAAAGAGTAATAAGTCGCATGCCGACTTTCAATCTATTAATCTCTCCTGGTACATAAATCTTTTGGGAGGATGGATAGGTAATACGCAAATTTCGTGTCGGAATCATATTTCTGTTTACAATTTGTCTATTTTAACAGAGTCCGGGGCATGTTATTCTCCTATGTAGGTTATAAAATGACCTGATGCGATACAAAGGTAGCACGAATGCGGAAAGAAAACAAAAAGGGGGTGTTAATAATCTGGGGAAACATATCAATGAATATTATTTAAGCGTTGTTTATCTTCAATTATTTGTTGTAACTTCGCAACTGTTAATTCACAAATAAGAGAATGGAAATTTTTATTATTATTTGTCTTATTCTTTTAAACGGGTTATTGTCGATGGCAGAAATTGCGTTGGTCTCTGCACGTAAATCGAGGCTCGAAACCTATGCAAAAAAGGGAAATAAACTAGCTAAGGCGGCTTTGGAGCTGGCCAACCAGCCGGATAAGTTTTTGTCTACCGTACAGATCGGTATTACATTGATCGGTATCCTGACCGGTTTGTATTCCGGCGAAGCTTTTGCCGCAGAGCTGGCTTGGGTAATTGACGGTATTGAACCGCTGAAGCCCTATTCACTTATCATCTCTAAGACAACAATTGTAATTATAGTTACTTATCTTACGTTGGTTTTGGGCGAGCTGGTTCCTAAAAGAATCGGGATGGGTGCTGCCGAAAAAGTTTCCATGTTTGTTGCTAAGCCTATGTCTGTTTTGTCTTTCATAGCTTCTCCTTTTGTTTGGTTGCTTTCCAAAAGTACCCGCCTGGTCGTATATTTAGTTGGAATAGAAAAGACTGAAGATAATCGTGTTACGGAAGAAGAGATAAAGGCAATCATTAAAGAGGGCTTTGATGTAGGAGAGGTTCAGGAGGTTGAGCAAGACATTGTAGAGCGTGTATTTAATCTGGGCGACAGAAACGTTGGTTCAATTATGACGCATCGCAGCGAACTGGTTTGGCTGGATGTGGCAGATTCAAATCAGTCCATCAGCGATAAGGTGAAGGAGAATCTTTTCAATGTGTATCCGGTAGCGTCCGAAAGGTTTGATAATATACAGGGAATCGTTTACCTGAAAGACTTGTTTGGTAAAATAGATTCACCAGATTTCAAACTTAGTCAGGTTATCCGTCCGGCTTTATTTGTTCCGGAGAATCAAAGTGTGTACAATGCCCTGGAGCAATTTAAAAAAGCCATGGTGAAATCGGCCATGGTAACCGACGAATTTGGCGGAATTCAAGGAATTGTTACCCTGAAAGATATCATGGAAGGGTTGATCGGTCAGGTTCCCGAAGTGGGAGAAGAACAGGAAATCATTCAGCGTGAAGATGGTAGCTGGCTGGTAGACGGCCAGTTCTCTTTCTATGAGTTTCTGGAGTATTTTGATATGGAAGATTTGTATAACGAGCACGATTATAATACATTAAGCGGTTTGATTCTTGAAATACTTGAACGAGTACCCCGTACAGGTGAGAAGCTGCGTTGGTTGAGCTTCAAGTTTGAGATTGTGGATATGGATGGTGCCCGTATCGACAAAGTATTGGTTACCAGAGAAATGGAGGATTAAATATCCATATAACATAAAGGCTACGGGTTATTCAGACATATTAAAACAATGAATGAATAATCCGTAGCTTTTTTTATTTCTATTTCTGATCGTTGGATTCAATTATGCGCAGATACCCGTCGAAAAGCTGAAATTGAGGATCGTTGTCGGCAAGAAAACGAATTACAGTAATGCTTTTCTCTGTGGGGTGGGGCAGACTCTGAACTAATTCACTCACCTCCAGAGGTGTTGATCCGGCAGCCTTCTCGATGGCGCTTTTAATGGTGTTGAATTCGTGATTGGACAGTCCCGAACTGTTTCGGGCAAGACAAACATCGCAACATCCACAGTCCGCCGACCCATCTTCGCCAAAATATTCGAGCAACATGCGGCTCCGGCACCTGCGGTTTTCTTTGATATACTCAAGTACCCGCTGAATCCTGGTTTCAAACCGTTGCTTGCGCTCTTCGAAAGCACTTTGGGGTATAACAACATACTTCAGATCTTCCCGGGTCTGGGTATAGATTATAAGCGGTGTCTTTTTATGGGGTATGTACTTTACGATATGATATTTAGACAAACCGATCAACGTATCGTAAACCTCTTGCTGCGATACATTGGCACGTGTAGCGATCAGCGCCTCGTTAATATAGGCGTAATCGGCAAACAAACCGGTGTACGAACGCAAAATAACCTGTATGATTGCATCGGATTGCTTGTCCTGGTGAAGGTATTTATATAAGTCCTCCTTATTAGCTATAAAAAGCAAGCGCGAAGCATTATCGATTTCATCGGTATATTCTATATAACCCGAAAGCTCCAGAATCTTCAACGCATGGTGCGTCTGCAGTAATGGAAACTTAAATGCGGCACAAAATTCGTTTAAAACGAAGTCGTGCACCGTATCCAATCCAAAACCTACGGCAATTTGGTAATAATTACCTAAAGCCTCGTATACACGCAGTATGAAATCGCGTTCGGGAAATTCGTCCGACAGCCGTTTTTTCAATTTGGCACTGTCGGTTCCGGCACATAAAGCCACGGCATAGGCCCGTTGTTCGTCTCTTCCTGCGCGACCGGCTTCCTGATAGTATTCTTCCAGCGAACCAGGCATATCAATGTGAACAACCAACCGGACATCGGGTTTATCAATACCCATACCAAACGCGTTGGTGGATACTATCACACGGCATTCGCCGCTTTTCCAGCGTTGTTGTTTCAGCTCTTTCTCTGCATGATTGATTCCGGCATGAAAGAAATCGGCCGAAATACTCGCTTGTTGCAGAATGGTGGCTATTTCTTTGGTCTTCTTCCTGTTACGTACATACACAATGGCTGTTCCTGGTACTCTATTAAGCATATGTACCAGCTCATTCATTTTGTCTTCCGTACTTCGTACTACGTAAGAAAGATTGCTCCGTCCGAAGCTTTTCTGAAATACGTTCTTTTCTTTAAAGTGAAGACGTTCCTGAATGTCATTCACCACCTCGGGAGTTGCCGTGGCGGTAAGCGCCAATACCGGTACCCCGGGCAGCAGCTCGCGTACATCGGCAATGGCGAGGTAGGAGGGACGGAAGTCGTATCCCCACTGAGAGATACAATGGCTTTCGTCAATTACCAGCAACGACACATTCATTGCGTAAAGCTTGGCTTTGAACAGCTCGGTAACAAGACGTTCGGGCGAGACGTAAAGAAATTTATAATCTCCGAAAATGCAATTCTCAAGCTGCGCTATAATCTCCTGACGGGTCATCCCGGCATATACTGCCGTGGCCTTTATCCCCACTTTACGCAGGTTGTCCACCTGATCCTTCATAAGGGCAATCAGGGGAGTAACCACAATACATATCCCTTCCATCGCCATGGCTGGTACCTGGAAAGTAATAGATTTGCCTCCGCCGGTAGGCATCAGGCCAAGTGTATCCCTGCCCGCAGCGATGGAATGGATAATATCCTCCTGCAACGGACGAAAAGACTGGTATCCCCAGTACTTCTCTAATATCTTATGGTAGACATCCACCTCGTCCCTTCATATATCGTCTGGCTTGATGTCTTTAATCATCAGCTGTAACGATGTGTTTCCGTTATATGTGTTTTCTTCCACAGTATAGCAGATATTAAAAGGTTTCATGCCTTTAATATGCTTGCTGTGCTTATGCATGCCAAATGCAATCCCGTGAATGGGACTGTTGGAATTGGCATCTATCAATTCAAGTTTAATATGTTCAAGGTCTTTCCCAACCAGTTTGCTGGTTCCGTAATCCTTTACCCGTCTGCTGCAAAATACCGGCTTCTGGTTATCGGGACCAAAGGGACTCATCTTTTTCAAGTCATGCATAAACTTGGCGTTTATGTCTTTGAAATCAAGAATTGCATCCACATCCAACTGAGGAACCATCTGTTCCGGTACGATTTCATCGGCAGCAAGCTGAAGAAACCGATTGGTGAACGCTTCCAGGTTTTCTTCTTTTAAAGAAAGTCCGGCTGCATAGGTATGTCCCCCGAAGTTCTCAAGCAGATCCCTGCAGCTTTCAATAGCCTTGTATATATCGAATCCGGCAACCGAACGGGCCGAGCCGGTAATAAGTTCCGATGATTTGGTGAGTACCACAGCCGGACGGTAATATTTTTCCGTTAACCGGGATGCCACAATACCGATCACACCCTTATGCCAAGCCGGATTAAAGACAACAATAGCTTTTCTGTCGGCCATATCCTGAAAATCATCTATGATAGCATTGGCTTCGTCGGTAATTTTTTTATCCAGTTCGCGGCGTTCGTCGTTGTATTGATTGATGTTTTCACTCTTTTCGCGTGCACTCTCGCTGTCTTTAGCCAGCAAAAGATCAACCGCCTCTTTACCGTTCATCATGCGGCCGGAAGCGTTGATGCGCGGACCAATCTTAAAAACGATATCAGACATGGTAATTTCCTTGCCCGTCAGACCGCAAACATCGATGATTCCTTTTAGTCCCAGACTTGGGTTGCTGTTTATCTGCTTTAGCCCGTAATAAGCCATGATCCGGTTTTCGCCCGTAATCGGAACAATATCCGATGCGATACTTACAGCACACAAGTCGAGCAGTTTTTCCAAATCGGCAAAGGGGAAATTATTACTCTTAGCAAAAGCCTGCATCAGTTTGAAGCCTACACCGCATCCTGAAAGATGCTCGTAGGGATATATCGAGTCTACGCGTTTGGCATCCAGAACAGCAACCGCATCCGGCAAAGTGTCGTCGGGCATATGATGGTCGCAGATAATGAAATCAATGCCTTTCGTCTTTGCATACTCAATCTTTTCGATCGCTTTGATACCGCAATCGAGCGATATTATGAGCTTGACATCGTTGTTGGCTGCATAATCTATTCCTTTGTATGAGATGCCGTAACCTTCGTCGTACCGATCGGGTATATAATAATCCAATAATGTGGTATAGGGGCGTAAGAATTTGTAGACCAATGAAACAGCAGTTGTTCCGTCCACATCATAATCTCCATATACCAATATTTTTTCCCTTTCACCCAGAGCCTTATTCAAACGCTTTACCGCTTTATCCATGTCTGGCATCAGAAAGGGATCATGCAAGTCGTTCAGACTGGGCTTAAAAAACTTATTTGCCTCTTCTTCCGTAGTTATGCCACGCTTAACAAGAAGCTGACAGATAACAGGACTTATGGCCAGCTTATCAGCCAGCTCTTTGCTTATCCGGTTTTCTTCTTCTGTCGGTTTCTGAAAATTCCATTTGTTGGTCATTATATATTTTACTTTTTTTTGTCTATCTGGGTGCTTCAGCCAAAGCTGTAGCAGTAGAAAGTATTTCAAAACCGGTTTGGGCGGTTTAATAAACGGGCACAATGAAAAACGAATGTACTACGTCCAATACTTTTCAATCCGTAAAGTTAGATATTTCTAATGGATTATTGCAACAGTAGAAGCCGATTTATTGATTGTATTTAAACTGTAAAATTGATATTTGTCAGCTTTTGTTTTGTTTTTTACCTGTTTATTTCTGTTTTTATGATTAATATGATATCTAAAACTAGATTATATCACTAAAATTGATGGTAATTAGTATTCATTACTGTAGTTTTGATAAATTAAAATGGAAGTAACCTGACTGCTTTATATGGTTAAAATGAACTTTTTTATGTAGGTTTGCAACCTTAAAAGATAATTTGATTAAAATGACAAAAGTGCAAGCTTTACTGGCGGGATTACCCGATGAAACTAAGCAGCAATTTATTCCGCTGTTTGGAGATGTGGACAAGTTTTATACTGTTATGTATCTGATAGCAAAAAACGAACATATTACCGGTAATGAAAAGCCGGATCGCTACCAGGAAAGACTGGATGTGATCCGCCGGATTCGAAGCAAGGTCGAAAATATTGTTTCATCATTCGGATTGGATGGCTCGGAACTGGTTGCCGATGTTGCCAGCGACTATTTTGAAGATTATGTTAATTTTAGAGAGCCTTCTATTATGCTTACTAACGAAGAGTTTATTGATGCAATTAATAAAATAGCCGCATTTAATTAATCCTTAATAGCTTGTTAGTGTTTAAATTTGATTATATTTGCTGGTTTTATTTTTTATAATAAAGGTTTTAATAGGTGTTTTGAATTGTAAGTAGTTGAATATATGGCCCATTTTTCAAAAATTGTTCGTTGGATTGTAAGTCAGGAGCATCTGTATTTCTTATTCTCCCTGTTGCTTATTGTCCCAAATTTGGTTTTTTTTGTTACGGAGCCATTCTCTATCTCAGTAGGAATTGCCGCAATCTTAATTCCTCTGGCTTGCGTTATGTGGCTGTTGCTGGCATTCAAAAAGCCGGGAATAATGGTATGGCTGCTTCTTCCTAAGTTTATTTTGGATGGGGGACAACTTATCCTGCTTTATCTTTTTGGCGAATCGGTTGTTGCCGTAGATATGTTTTTAAACCTTACCAGTTCGAATGCTTCGGAAGCAAGTGAATTGGTCGGAAATATATTCGTAATAATCCTCTGTGTTTTCTTTCTGTATACTTTGCCAACATTGTATCTTGCTTATCGCTCTGTGCGACTGAAAGATAAATTGTCGCAAGGTTTTAGAAAGAAGTGGGCTTTAGTGGCTTTAGCAATTTTTATAGCGGGTGGCACTTCCTATGTATTAACACCCGACAGAGAGCATGAAGTCTCTTTTAAAAAGGATGTTTATCCGGTCAATGCACTTTATAACCTTTATTTTGCAATAGGGAAAGCTGGTAAAAACAAAAGATACCATGAAACTTCGGCCCATTTTACATTTAATGCAAAGAAGAATGAAACATCTTCTAAAAGAGAAATTGTAGTGCTTGTAGTAGGAGAAACCTCCCGGGCAATGGAATGGAGTTTATATGGCTACGAAAGAGAAACTACTCCGCGCTTAAGTAAGCAGGATGGATTGGTGCATTTTACCGATGTAATTACACAATCTAATAATACGCATAAGAGCGTACCTATTATCCTTTCGGCAGCTTCGGCCGAAAACTATGAGGTGATATATAGTCAGAAAAGCATTGTAACAGCCTTCAATGAGGCTGGATATAAAACAGTTGTTATTGCCAATCAGAAGCTTACTACCTCCATGATTGGTGCTTTTTATCGTGAAGCCGATCAATTTATTGATCTTAGCTCTTTCAAAACAGGCAGTCTACTAAACTCTTTGCACGACGGGGCTGTTCTGCCTTATGTTGATAAAGCAATTAAGGAAAATTCAGGCAATTTATTCATTGTGCTTCATACTTATGGATCTCATTTCAATTATCATGAAAGATATCCAAAGGAATTTAGTGTGTTTAAGCCTGATAAAGTGGCCGGAATACGTGCTGCTTATAAAAAAGAAATGCGTAATGCTTACGATAACTCGATACTTTATACAGATTATATTTTATCTGAACTTATCTCGAAGCTTAAACAAACCGGCGACTGCACATCGTTGGTATATCTGTCTGATCACGGAGAAGATATTTTTGATGATGCACGTGCCAGATATTTACATGCATCGCCAATTCCAACTTACTACCAGCTCCATATTCCTTATATAATCTGGTTTTCGGATGTATTCAGAACAGAATGGCCCGAAAAATACAGATCGGCGGTAAGCCATCAGACATCGCCTGTAAGTACCAATAGTGTATTTCATACTGTTCTTGACTTAGGAGGTGTCAGCACATCAGAATCAGACTCTTCTTTTGCGCTTACTCAGCCTGCATTTAAGGTCCGCGACCGCATGTATCTGGGAGATCACGACGATCCGATTCCTTTCTGGAAAATAGGGTTAAAAGAGCTTGATTTTAAAATGCTTGATAAATGGCAATTAATCTATGGTGAAAGATGATAGGCTAAAGTTTTTAGCCTAATAATTTTGCGATGGTTTCATTCAGTAACTTTACATCTACGGGTTTGGATAAATACTCTGATGCACCCGCTTTTTTTGCAGTTTCAATATCAGAATCAAATACATAGGCCGAAAGCATAATAATAGGAATTTCGCTGGATTCTTTTCTTATGATTGCAAGAGCATCCAGTCCCGACATAACAGGCATTTTGTTATCCATTAGAATTAAGTCGATATTCTCTCTTCTGAATATATCAATTGCCTCTTTGCCATTCTTTGCTCTGATCAATTGATATTTACCTTTAAGAATGGTTTTAACCAACAGAAAGTTGCTATCCTCATCTTCGGCAATCAAGATCGTCGATAAGCCATTCTTTGGCTGATGAATGACTTGAATCTGGTTATAATCCTTAACTTTTTTATCGTAGTTGGGTACGATACTATTCATTTCAAAAGGAGCATCCTGATCGGGTATGCGAACCTCAAAGCGTGTTCCTTCACCTTGCTTGGATGTTACTTGAATGGAGCCATAGAACCTATCAACAATTACCTTGCAAATCGATAATCCCAGTCCGGCTCCCTGAGTAAATTCATTCTTTTTATAGAACCGGTTAAATACATTGGTTAGATCTTCTTCAGCAATACCCCGGCCAGTATCTTCTACAAAGAATTTGATATATCCGTCTTTTTCTTTCGTGTAACCAACTTTAATATAACCTTTTGTTGTAAACTTGATGGCGTTGTTTATCAAGTTTGTTATCACCTGATTCAATCGGATACTGTCAATCATCAGAATAGATGTTTCGTTAGGTACCTCTTTTATCAAGCGTAGATTGGATGGTATAATTATCTGATGCGTATTAATAATTTGCTCGATTAATTCGTTTACATCGCATCGGACATTTTTAAAGAGCATGGATCCACTTTCAATTCTGGCCAGATCCAGTATGTCTGATATAAGAGCCAAAAGCAATCTGCTGTTGTTGTTAATTGCATCAATAAAGATAAGCCTATCTTCCTGATCATATTCATCATCGCAGGTGAGTAGGTTTGAGAATCCTACAATCGCATTTAAGGGGGTACGAATCTCGTGACTCATATTTGCAAGAAAGGCACTTTTAAGTGAATCCGATTGTTTCGCTTTATCCCGGGCAGCAACAAGGTCTTCTTCCGTTTGTTTATACGATTGGATATCAATAACAATTCCAAAAATGAATTTCTTCGTACTCGCTTTAGGATCGTACATGGAAGATAGTCGGAATTCAAACCAGTTAAATCCCTTATTGTTTACATAAATACGGGCTATAAAAGCAATCTTACTCTCCAGATTGTAATCAGATCTTATCAAATCATGGAAGAGTTCGACATCATCCGGGTGAAGCAGTTTAATGAACTCGTCGTTATTGATGAGATGACTCCCATCGTCATAAATTTGATAATGGCTGAAAAACAGGGGACTAAAGGAAATCCCATCATGATCCTCAGGAATACGAAGTGAGAAAATACTGCCATTATTCATAGCAATATCCATCAGTTCGTTTTGAATAAGTTCGTTGGATATATCTGTAAATGTAATAACGGTTCCATAGGCAATGCCATCTCTGTAAATTCCTGCGATGTCTCCTTTAATAGGAAAATCTTTTACATTAGGCGATTTAACATAGGCAGCTTTATCAAATGAGAGGTTCTTTTCTTTTCCTTTAGTGGATAAGATCATTTCTTGTAAATAATATGCATTATTTGGAAGATGGATATCCAGTAAGGTGAAAAGATTTGTTCCTGTGTAGGAGTTAATATCACCTTTTAATTTCAAAAACTGCATGGCAGCCTTGTTTATTGTTAATACACAATTGGCTAAATCTAAGGATATTACACCTTCGGGTATTGATTTAAGCGACAGTTCAAGCTCTTTGCCTTGCTTAAGTAACTTATGCAGCGTATCTTTTTTCTGTCTGCTTTCTTCTTTATATAGAAGTATTAGTTGAGTGAAGGCAACTAAAATGAAAACAAATACAATGCCTCCTCCGGTTTGCAGTGGTATTTTATATTTCTCATAAAACGGCATGTGGGCAATAAGTGTATTTTTAGGAAGATCTTTAATATTCAAGTCCCACTTTTTTAACTCTCTCCAATCGAAGACCGGAACTTGCTCCATGTCTTTTATAGGAATTGATTTAATGGGGCGGCCTTTAAGTACCTCAAGTGCTGTTTCGGCTGTAATTTGAGCTTGCTTATTTGTTGGGGCCATATATCCCCCTAAGCTTCCATCACCAAATCCCTGATTATTAACAAGAAAGAAAGGAGCTGATGATTCATGTGCCAGATTCGAATAGAAACTATTCCACTTTGGCATTATTACAAACACATTTTTAGAATAGTATTTGTTCCAGTACATGATGTCGTGAATATTCTCATCATATACGTTATAGTACAATATTTTGTCTGAATGATTTTCCGGGTTCATTTGTTTTTTAAAGGTATTCAATAAGCTTAATCCGGCAGGAGTCCCATCTACAATCACATTTAGTATCAAAGTACTATCCTTTAGTAGTGTTTTTGCTAATTTATACACTTTATTAAAATCCGGTTTTGCTACAAAACCGGTGATATTAGAATGTACATCAATCAAGTGGTTGATGTAATGAGTAGTTCCACTGAACACGATCGGCACATTATACGCAATATAATGGGAAGAGGATAGTAAGGAATAAGTGGCCTGATTATTGAAGGTTATAATTAAATCCGGTGGATTTTGTTCGTAGGAAGCCATAAGGTTGTTTATATTTCTTATGTTCTCTCTATTGATAACAAAATCCGTATTCATGTAATGTACAGATATGTTTACGTTGACATTGTTCTCCTTGTAATATTGCTTTACTCCCTCGGTTAATTCATCCTGCCATACCGGACCTTTGCTATACGAGTGTATAAGTAATATATTGTAGGAATCTTTCTGATTTTTTGCATCAGAACATGATATACCGAGCATGCAGATAACAACAAACAGGATTGTTGCTACAAGCCACTTCATACTATGTTCTATTTTATGTTTACTCATTATCATACGAAGATTCAATTACACTTGAATAGGGTAGGACCACCGTAAATTTAGATCCTTCACCTTGAACCGATTGAACAGAAATTTCGCCACCCATGCGCTCAACAATTACTTTACAAATAGAAAGACCTAATCCTCCTCCCTGACTAAAGTTATCTGTTTTATAAAAACGTTCGAAGATCTTTTTTTGTTCTTTAAAAGAAATACCTAATCCTGTATCTTCAACATAGAAAATCAGGTTCTTATTCCGATTGATAGAACAACCAACTTCAATATAGCCCTCTCTGGTAAACTTTATGGAGTTACTAATGAGATTGCGTATTAATTGCCTTAACCTTAAGGAATCGGTTTTAATAAATACTGGTTCCTTTGGCAAATACTTTTTAAGTATTACATATTTACTGAGGTTTGTTTTTTCGGAAGCAAGCGTTTCTTCTATGATTAAGGTTAAATTACATATTTCAGGATTAAATGGCAGGCCACTCTCAATCCTTGACAAGTCTAGTATGTCATTTATAAGAGTAAGCAGTATCTCACACTTTTCATTAATTGTAGTTACAAAGATACTTTTCTCTTCGGCTGTAAAATTATCATCGGATGTAAGTAAATTAGAGAATCCAACAATAGCATTAAGAGGAGTGCGTATTTCGTGACTCATATTTGAAAGGAAGATGCTTTTTAACTTATCAGATTCTTCAGCTTTGTTTTTTGCAATCCGCAGATTTTCTTCCGTTTCCTTGAAAGTCTGAATATTCATACACAGTCCAAAAAGTGTAAAAGAGGTAGATAAGGCAGGGTTGTTTATGTAGGTAACATTAAAACTCCACCATTCATATTTATTATTAATGTAAATACGTAACTGAATATTCTGTTTTTCACTCTTTCTTTGTAAGATATGATTTATCTGTTTGCTCCAATTAGCATAGTCTTCCGGATGTATCATTCCTTCAAAAACATCCGAATGGATGGTGTGTTTACCGTTGTCATAAACTCCAGTCTCTCTGAAAAAGACCTCTTCAAAGACAAAAATGTCTTTTTTCCCATTGTAACGCCAGCCGTATACATGTGCATCACCCATTGCAAGGGTCTGAAGTTCTTTTTTAATGAATTCGTCTGTAATGTCTTTAAATGAAATAATCCAACCAATGCTATTATCCATCGTTTGCAATGAACTAACAGTTCCCTCAATTAAAAGAGACTGATTTTCTGAAGTAACAATCGTAGCACCTTTTTCAAATTGATAAGAAAGGTAGAATTTGTCTAAAGAGTTGAATATATCTGTAAGATAATTGTCGCGACCTCTTAAAGTTATATTTAAAACAGAGAAAATATCGGCTCCAATATATTCGTGCATATCTTTTTTTAATCCCAAACAATCCAATGTAGCTTGATTAATTGCAAAGATCCGCTTATTATTGTCAATGGAAATCACCGATTCACGAATTGATTTCATTGTAACCTCTAACTCTTCACGTTTATTTAGCAATAGGTTCTGAGCTAGTTTTTTACCTTTCTTCTCTTTATTCAATATGTATACCAAAGATACCGTAACGATAACGATAAATAAACCTGAAAAAATTAGCATATAAATAACAAGATTGCTATACCTGATAGCCATCGGCATATTGAGAATAATGCTGTTAGCCGGGAGTTTATCAATCGAAATATTCCATCTTTGTAGTTGTGCCCAATTAAATATGGGTTTAAGCTCTATTGCTTTAACGGGTATGGAAGCAATAGGAGTACCTGTTAAGATTCTGGCAGCCATATTTGCAGCTTCATATCCAACTTCATAGTTTTCGGCCATATAACCTCCAATCCGTCCATCTCCAAACCCTTCGTTATTAACCATAAGGAAGGGAGCCGTTCCCATGAGTGGCAAGTCCGAGTAAAAGTTGGACCATTTAGCCATAATGCAAAAACTGTGAGGCCGATAGGTCATGCTTTCCATTAATTGCCGGCCGTTTATCTTGTTTAAATTTTTAATATAAATGTAAACCGAGTCGTTCGATTTTGATTCTAATGATTCCCAGGTATCCACCTGTAAACTATCTTCTTTAATAACTGCATTCGGAATATTTAATAAAAGGCTTTTAGCGTCTTCGATAGCCGCTTTACCGGCTGGAGAATTTTCTGCAACTATTTGAATATTATTAATCATTCCAAATAGTTGGACAGCAAGCCTGTAAGTTTCAATAAAATTGGGTTCATTGGTAATTCCAGTAACATTTTTATGATTATGAACGCCAAACAAATCGGATACTACATAATCAATTCCCGCAAAGATTACAGGCTTCGAATGTGTATATGGATGTTCGGTGGCAAAGAAAGAATAGAAGCAGTCATCGTCTGCCACAATTATCAAATCCAATGGCTTTGATTTGTAGCTATCTAGCAACTTGTTTATCTCGTTTTGTCTGGCCTCTTCAGCTCTTAACTCCGACGACAGATAGTACTCCTTAATTTGAGTATCTAAGTTTTTATCATCAAAGGCTTTTTTTATACCCCTGTTCAAATCCTTTACCCAGCTGTCGTTTTTATTGGAAGAATGAATTACCAATACATTGTGAGGCTTTTTATTTTGCATCGAATTACATGCATAAAGCGATACTATCACTACGCACAAAACGGCTAGCCAAAGGGGTAAACTATATTTAATATTCACATCAGAGTTCATCAATTTATAACAGCAAGAATTAGCAGCGAAAGCATTTTTTAGCTTCCGATCTATGCAAATATAAAAGAATTATTTGAATTTATAAGGTTTTTTTAAGGGTTTTCTAATATTGCTAATTGCTGACGATTGGGTAAAAAAGGAATCATTCCTTTGGAATATTCAATTTGTTGATTTCCAATTGAATCCGTATAAATAATGAAATACTCGATCCCTTTAGTCTTGGTGACCAGCTTTCGCATAGCCTTTGTTCCCATAGCCATGAAGGAAGTAGCATATGCATCGGCCGTCATACAATCGTCGGCCACAATAGTTGCACTTAATATATCTTGTTGCGCGGGATATCCGGTTCTGGGGTCTATAGTATGCGCATATTTTTTTCCATCTTTTATGTAATAATTACGATAATTCCCCGACGTAGCCACTCCTCCTTTTTTACATAATTGAACCACCTCTTCAACCTCATTCTTCATTCCGGTAGTTTCGTCTTCGGGCTTATTAATTCCGATTCTCCAACAATCGCCTTGGGCATTTACCCCCTTCATGGTTACTTCACCACCAATCTCCACCATGTAATTCTCTACACCTTCTTTCTCAAGTAATCGGGCAATAACATCACAAGCATATCCTTTGGCAATGGCTGAGCAGTTTATAATTACTCTTGGATCATCTTTAACTATTTTCAATCCTTCCAAATGAATCTTTTGGTAACCTACAAAAGATTTAAGGCTGTCAATCATTTGAGGCGTTACGCTATCCATTTTGTTAAAACCGAATCCCCAAAGGTTGACCATTGGAGCACAAGTGATATCAAAGACTCCGTCTGTAGCAGCCGATACTTCCAGCGCTTTGGTAAACACCTCCTTAAACCATGGGTCTACTTCTACAGGTTCGTTATTGTTTACCTTCGATATAATCGAGTTGGGATTGAACGGATTAAGAGAAAGATTGAACTGTTGAAGTTCTGCATCGATCTTTTCTGTCAGAAGCTCATGGGATTCATATTTGATATGATACAATGTATGAAATACTGTACCACTGTCTTCAAAATACTCTTTTTTATTGAAGCAACCGGTTAGGATAAAGACTATCCCCACAGTTGCTGTTAATGCAACAAGCTTAGTCATACGAATCTTTCTATTTTTTGCAAAGGTATGAAATATTATGGTTTGACTTCTAATTGTTTTGAGAAGCAGTATCGCAAAAACTTACATTGTTTAAGATATTATTAGAATTCTCATCATACAAAAAAGCTTAGCAACAATGCAATTCCAAATCCTCCCAATGCAATAATTGTTTCCATTACGGTCCACGACCTTAATGTCTGCATTTCTGTTAACCCCAGGTATTTGCCCACTAACCAGAATCCGCTGTCGTTTACATGGGATAAAATTGTAGCACCCGATGCGATTGAAATTACGATCAAAGCCAGGTGAATTTCAGAAAGGGTATAGGCTTCCAGGATAGGTCCGATTATTCCGGCGGCAGTAATCATGGACACTGTGGCCGATCCCAATGTTATACGAACCGCTGCAGCAATAATAAATGCAAGAACAATGGGAGGAAGCTTCGTAGCAGAGATGCCTTCGGCCAGAACATTACCCACACCGCTTTGGATAAGCATCTCTTTAAATGCTCCACCGGAACCAATAATTAAAATAATCATACCTGCCGGAGCCAGCGCTTTGGCACTTACTTCCAGTAATTGTTTTCGGGTAAATCCCCTGCGCGTACCCAGAAAATAGGCAGCCATAAGAGTTGCGATAATTAATGCAGTGAACGGGTGGCCAACAAATACAGATATATCATACACTATGCCTTCTTGCATGTAGCCGAGCTTTATCAGAAGTTCGATAACAGACTTTACCACCATAAGTAATAAGGGCATACCTATAATGGTTGCAACAGCAGTGAAAGAAGGAAGCGAACATTCTGCCTGTTCTGTTCCATTGCTCAGTTCCTCCATCATATGCTTCGGGGGAGCCACATCGATTTTTTTAGAAATGTAAGATCCAAATACCGGACCGGCAAGAATCGCCACCGGCAGACCGATAAGAGATCCGATTAGAATAACCCAGCCTAAGTCGGCACCCAACATATCCGCCACAGCCACCGGTCCGGGAGTAGGAGGTACAAATGTATGAGTTACGGCCAGTCCTGCCAATAAAGGTATTGCATAGAACAAAGTAGAACGCTTCGTGTCTTTAGCCAAGGCATACACAACCGGCACCAAAATTATAAAACCTACATCGAAGTAAACAGGTATGGCAATCAGAAAACCGGCCATAACCAGACTCCAATGTGCCTTGTCTTTGCCAAAACGCCGAATCAGAGTCCTTGCAATGGCCTCGGTACCTCCTGATGCTTCCAGAATCTGTCCGAAAATTCCTCCTATGCCTACCACGGTGGCTACAAACCCCAATGTGCCACCCAATCCGTTTTGTATAGCCGTGTTAACCTTGCTTAAAGGCATTCCCGAAGTTACACCTAAAAACATGGCCGTAATAAGCAGCGACAGAAACGGATGTAACTTTACTCTAAGTACGAGATAAAGTAACAAACCAATGGATAAGAATGTAACAAGTAGTAAATGGGATGCTTCACTCATTGCTGTTGTCCTCCATGTATGCACCCTTCATCGGAGAAACGCTGTTGCGTGTATATATCTGCAATATACCCTGATTATGCTTTGATACAGGTGATTTCCATTTTTTTCTTCTTTCGGTAAGAACCATTTCAATCGTATCTGGCGAAAGCAACTCACCATTAATCCCGATAATATCCAGTTTGCGCTCTGGAATGTCTATACCGATTATGTCACCCTCTTCAACAAGGGCAATAGGTCCCCCATCAATCGCTTCCGGTGAAACGTGTCCAATAGCCGGACCTCTTGTAGCACCCGAGAACCGACCGTCGGTGATAAGTGCCACACTATCGATAAGTGATGCGTCGGATGCAATGGCCTCTGTTGTATAGAACATTTCAGGCATACCGCTTCCTTTGGGACCTTCATAGCGAATAAACACAGCGTCACCCGGATGAATCTGTTTGTCGATTACTGCTTTCATAGCATCTTCTTCGCAGTTAAACACCCTTGCTTTTAAAGAAACCTTTAACAATTTAGGAGAGATGGCCGAGTGTTTGACTACTGCTCCTTCGGGGGCAAGATTTCCTTTTAGTATAGCAATGGCACCTTCGCGCCTTATAGGTTCGCTGGCCGGTCTTATAATATCGTGAACTTTTACTCCCAGACCCGATAGGTGCTTTCTACAACCTTCGTAGAAGCCTCTTAATCGCATGTTCTCCAGATTTTCACCCACCGTTTTTCCTGTAACAGTAAGAATATTAAGGTGTAGAAAACCTTTTATTTCTTCCATGATGGCCGGTACACCGCCTGCATACCAGAAATATTCGCCCGGCCAATATCCACTGGGACGAATATTAAGCAAATAGGGAATTTTGCGATGTATTTTATCGAACAGGGCAGGGGATAGCTCGATTCCCAGTTCATGAGCAATTGCAGGAAGATGAAGCAGGCTATTGCTTGATCCGGCAATAGCGGCATGAACCATGATTGCATTCTCGAATGCCTCCATAGTCATGATGTCCGACGGCTTAAGCTGTTCTTTGGCTAGGCCGAGAGCTCTTTCGCCTGCTGCACGTGCAGCATCCTTCAGATAATGCGAAGAGGTTGGTATCAGAGCTGTGCCAGGCAGGGCCATACCTAATGCTTCCGCCATAATCTGCATGGTGGAGGCTGTACCCATAAAAGAACAGGCACCGCAATTGGGACAGGCATCCCTTTTATAATTCATAAATTGTTCGTCGGTAATTTCTTTACGTGCGTGCATCGCACTGTATTTGCCAATTTGTTCAAGAGTAAGCAGCTTCGGACCTGCACTCATGATTCCCCCGGGCATTAATAATGCCGGCATGTCTAAACGGGCTATTGCCATTAAATGTGCGGGGACCGATTTATCGCAACTGGTAATAAAAACACCGGCATCAAAGGGCGTAGCTTTAACATGAATCTCAATCATTGCAGCCATGATGTCTCTCGAAACAAGAGAGTAGTTCATCCCATCGTGGCCCTGTGCTTCGCCGTCACAAATATCGGTTACGTAGTAGTTGGCAGCTTTGCCGCCACTGTCTTTAATCCCTTTTCCGGCTTCCTCTACCAATATCTGCAGGTGAGCACTACCAGGGTGACTATGTCCGTAACTGCTTTCAACAATAATCTGGGGTTTTTGGAGGTCTTCCACACTCCATCCGCTACCTAAACGCAGCGAATCAAGTTCGGGTGCAAGCTTTCTTAATTGTTGGCTTTTCATACATGTGTATTTTTACATTACTGTCAATATAACACGCCTATTAAGGTTAAGCAATTTTAAGGCCCGTTAAGCAGTAGTTTGGTTTTATCAAATAATATGATCGGTCGCTAAGATACTGTTTTTTCTTAGAAAAAGAGATGTTCGGATAGAATTTTAAAACCGATAAGAATAAGAATGATCCCCCCGATTAATTCGAGTCGTAAATTAATGTTCCGGCCAAACCTGCCTCCAAAGTACACTCCAAATGCAGAAAAAGCGAAGGTTACCAATCCAATTGTTAAAGCCTGAATCATGATTCCGGTGCTGATAAGCGCCAAAGATACCCCTACGGCCAGAGCATCGATACTGGTTGCTATAGCCAGGCAGCATATTGTCTTGTTGCAGAGTGGATTGCATTTGCAGTTTTCGTCTTCATCATTGGCCGATAGTTCTTCGTAAACCATTTTACCTCCTATATAAAGAAGCAGAAAGAAAGCAATCCAATGATCAAAACGACAGATGTAGTTAGAAAAACTTATTCCGGCGAAATAGCCAATCATTGTCATCCCAGCCTGAAACATGGCCATGATGGATGCTATGCGAAATATATGTCTTCTTTTGTATTCTTTAATTACTGAGCCTGTGGTGACGGATGCCGCCAAACTATCCATTGAAAGTCCTACCGACAATAAAATAATTTCTATAAAAAACATATCAGCAGTACTTTTCCCATTTAACGATTTCGCTCAATCCTTTTCTTTTTTTGGCTGTTTGTTCGAACATTAACGAATCTTCCGGGTAACCAATCGGAATAATGGCTATTGGCTCGGTTGTATCCGGCAAGCCAAATTGACGATGACAGAGCTCGGCATTAAAGTTGCAAACCCAGCAGGTACCTAATCCTAATTCGGTTGCTGCAAGGCAAATATGTTCGGCCGCGATAGCTGCATCAACATCCAGAAAGTCTTTGCCATCGGAACCTCTTTTCCAGGATTGGTCATGATGTCCGCAAACAATAATATAAAGGGGGGCCGATTTAAACCACTCACGCGAATAGCAATCGTGTAACTTTTGCTTTCCCTCTTCCTGCTGAACCACAACAAAGGTCCAAGGCTGAAAATTTACGGCCGACGGGGAAAGTCTTGCCGTTTCGAGAATGTATTCAATCTTCTCAATCTCTACAGGTGTGGAAGCAAACCTGCGTATGGAGCAACGTTTGGTAACTAATTCGAGAAAGTTCATATTTCGGCTTCAATTTTATATTGATTACGTTTTGAATCGCTGCGTGAGATTAATTCGCCAAGGAATCCGGCCAGAAACATTTGCGTACCCATAATCATCGCCGTTAGTGAGATATAGAAATAGGGCGAACTGGTAACAAGCGGACGTGGGTCGCCGGCGTACAGGGAAGCCATCTTCATTCCCAACACAATTATCAATGCAATAAATCCGATAAAAAACATAACGCTTCCCCATAAACCGAAGAAGTGCATGGGCTTTCTACCGAATCGGGAGGTAAACCAAAGTGTGATCAAGTCGAGGTAGCCATTTACAAAGCGGCTGAGACCAAACTTGGTAGTTCCGTATTTGCGGGCCTGATGTTTTACCACCTTTTCGCCGATTTTATTAAACCCGGCTATCTTAGCAAGATAGGGGATGTAACGGTGCATATCATTGTAAACCTCGATATTCTTTATAACAATATTTTTATATGCCTTTAGTCCACAATTAAAGTCGTGCAGTTTGATGCCCGAAAACTTGCGGGCCGTAGCATTGAAAAGCTTGGTAGGGATTGTTTTGGATATAGGGTCATATCTTTTCTTCTTCCATCCGGATACAAGATCGTAGCCATCTTCCATTATCATACGGTATAATTCCGGAATTTCGTCCGGGCTATCCTGCAGATCGGCATCCATTGTAATGATTACATCTCCCTGTGCCCGTTCGAAACCGCAATGTAATCCTGGAGATTTACCGTAATTGCGTCTGAATTTAATTCCTTTGATGAAGGGCGACCGAGCCTTGAGACGCTCTATCACCTCCCATGAATTGTCCGTACTACCATCATTTACAAAAATTACTTCGTACGTGAAATTATTAGCTTTCATTACGCGCTCTATCCAGGCATAAAGCTCGGGTAGAGATTCGGCTTCATTGTACAACGGAATGACTAGTGATATGTCCATTATTCAATCGTATTATCAGTATTCTCTTTATCCTCTTTATTTAATGCTCCGGCGGATTTATATCCACGGCAAACAATCGCTGCAACAGGAATGGAAAAAATAATGCCATACATTACATTATTAAAGATTCCCTGAATTGTCATCCCAATGGAAGTAGGTGTTGCCATATCTTTCAGCGTTGATATCAGCTTGGCATCCACATTGGCCATTGTCATCATTTCGATGGTTTGTTTATAAGCGTTCGCTATATAGTCGGGCGGAGCAATGAATCTGTAGAAAATATAATGTACCAGAGAAACTACCAAAGCGGCAAAAAAGTAAATCAGAATTCCAAATTGCCAGGCATGGAAAAAGCTGATGCGTCCACCGATATATTGTTTGTATTTCTTAGTCAATATATAGGCCAGATAAGGAACGGTCATTGTCATCCCCCAATAAACTACATACAAAAAGGGTACTTGCAAACCGATTATAAAGAATATATATTTAATAATCCAGTATATGCCTAAGGACAATCCATAGGTTGCTGCAGCCTTAAGTAGATAATTTTTGTTTTCAATCATGTTGTGACAGTTTACTTTTCAGCAAAAATAATTCTTTTGCCGCATATTTGCCGAATAATTGGAAATAAAAAAAGGAAGCTTTTGGTAAGCTTCCTTTTTTTGAGCCTCTTGTCGGATTCGAACCAACGACCCCGAGATTACAAATC
>Ga0209639_1000405_pt1 | contig 62736 bp, 37 predicted proteins | sample EPASupsiteHSE605_FD_187268 | JGI IMG/M metagenome (GOLD analysis project Ga0209639, IMG submission 187268) | Bioremediated contaminated groundwater from EPA Superfund site, New Mexico - Sample HSE6-05 (SPAdes) (version 2) | ecosystem: Environmental > Aquatic > Deep subsurface > Groundwater >... | reverse complement strand
CATCAAACAGGTATTGTTCACAAAGGTCCCGGTGAACGCTTTGATTATTATGTCAAAGAAAACTATGTGTTGGAACCAAAGCACTTCTTCTCTGGTAAGATGGGCTTCAAGAGGGACTTCAAATAGAGATAATAGAAGGCTAATGTTATCAAATAAAATGACTAACATTTTTCAAAACATTTTTGTAAATGGGTAGAAAAGTTCAGAGTATCGACTCTTATAAGAGAATTTTTAATCTTGTTTCTAACATGAAGAATTCGTTTGAAAAAATGGAAATAATGATCAATTCAAAGTTAAAATTGCCGAATCAAATCATTTCAAAGCAAAAGCTTGTTGTTGTTGAAACTGTGGTAACAGAAATACCCGAGAACAATGAATTTATTGATTACCATGAGAAAAAGGGAAAAGAAGTCACTTCCAGCACTGATTTTGTTCATAAAAATCTTGCAAGAAAAATTGATCCAAACAATGTAGATAACGTGAAACCATTGGATTTAGATGATATTTTCTCGAATCTTTAAACAAAATCAATTTTTGCTCGGATTTGAAAAGTGCTATAGAAGATCATGACACAAAAAGCAGATCATCCCGAATTTAAAATCGTATTTGTTGGTAATTCTATTGTTGGGAAGACTAGTATTATAACTAGATATTCACAAAACAATTTTTTTGCTGATAGTCAAAGCACTATAGCTCTTGGATTGTGTTCAAAAGTTGTAGAAACACCCCATGGAACTGCTTTAATGCATATATGGGATACAGCTGGCCAGGAAAGATATCAGAGTTTAGTTCCTGTGTATTCGAGAGGCGCTTCAGTTGCAGTTATTGTATTTGACACCTCTGATCCCGACGGATTCGCACCAGTTCCTGAATGGGTTGAAAAAATGAGACAAGATGTAGCACAGGATTGCAAAGTAATAATTGTAGGCAACAAAATTGATTTACCCCAAAAAATAGATCGAGAAAAGTCTGTTGAGTGGGCCAAAAAGGGCGGATATCCGTTAATGTTTGCATCTGCAAGATCTGGGTATGGAATAAACGAATTGTTTGGGGCTATAACAGAGTCTTTCCCCTCAGCAAAGTTTTCTATACGTGAGTCTCCTCCAATCAACGTCAAGGAAAAGCATCAAAAGGATGGATCACATTGTTGCTAATATGTTAATTAAGCTATAGTAAATGTTCATAGTTTTATAGAAAACCGATCGATGGAAAAGAGTCTGGATTCTCTCCACTCTATTCCGCCACAGAGGGTTTTAGATTTATTGACGAAAAACGAGAATTTTCGTATCAGATTGCATTTCGAAATGGGTGATGATAATGTTGTTGTGGATGGTAATTACTTGAATTACATTCCAATTATTAGAGATATTAATTCTGAAATTCATATATTTCAAAGTGAAGAAATTAAGCAAGTTAATACGACATCTGGAATTTTGCTTATTACCAAATTCATGTTTAGTATGAATAGCAAAACATGTGCAATTGAATCCATACGAACAATTATTCCTAGTGAAAATGGTTTTTCTAATTCAAATGTCAAAATAGAGATCAAAAAAACAGAACTTTCTTTAGATATTGCTCAGAGATTCAAAGATCATATATTTGTTCGGCATCAAAAGCAGAACAGCTTAATGAGAATTGCAGAATCTGGACAGGAAAAGACATCTCTATCGTTTCCTGTTCCTTTTCATGATGTATTTGCCGATGTGAGGGAATCTGTAATGAATCTTGAACTAATGGTTCGTGAAGAACACGAAATTGATAACTCCATATCATTGGCATCATCGGAGCTTCAAATGCTAAAGTTTGATATTGAAAGAACCGGAAAAAGGCTTATTAAAGCATTACAGAATAGAGACCAATTAGAAAACGAAGTTAAGCAATCATCATGGTTAGTCTCACAGACAGCATTGCAATTAACACAGAATCTTCAAGATCCCAATATCACACCCCAAAAAGCAGATGGAAAAAATGATATTGCCTTCTCATTATCTTTGATACCATTAGCATTAGCGCTATTTGGTTACATTATGAAGAAGAAATAGAGTTTGTTGTGTTAATAAAATTGTACGTTTGGAATTTCTCATGTTAAGCTCAAGAGCACCTCGGAGAACGAGAGCCTCTGTTAAACAGATACCTATATTACAACTATCTTTAAAGAAATCCGAATTAATAACAATCCCACATTCTTCGAGAAATAAAATTGTGAAATTTCCAATAATGAAACCAAAAGAACCACCTATAGTTATTGCGCCTCCTCCAATTCAATCTTTGGAGCTTTATAGAAGAAGAAAAAGAATAGAACCTCCTTTGAAAAAACCAAATGAACTGGTTGCTCCAAGAAAATTAACAATCGCAACAAAAAAGTTGTGTCCAGTTTGTAGTTTAGAATGTTCTAATGATAATGTGGTTGTTTTATCTTGCGGACATATATTACATCATTCATGTATCAATGGATTTCGAAGGATATCGAGACTCAGCCGGCCTTTGTGTCCAGTCTGTCATCTTCCATATCGGATTGTTGAATACAATATCAATGATTATGAGAAGAATCAATGTGCAATGCTCATACAGAGAGTAATACGTGGGTATCTTGTAAGGAAATCAATACATGTAATTGCACCGACTGGATCCGCCATGCATAAAAAATGGGTTCTTTCACAAGCTCAAATGGCAAGTGTGAAGCTTACTACAGCGATTGAGAATCAGAGTGATATTGTTGATGCTGTTTTGTATTCTATTGATGCAGAGCTTGAATGGGCAAGAAGCATTATGAAAGCTGCAGAAATAAGGGAAAGAGAAATTGACTGGGATGGAATTAAAAAGAAGCAAATGATATCAGGAATTGGAACATGCCCAATATGCCTACAAAGTATAGATAAAAAGGAATGTGAAATCACATCATGTGGTCATTGCTTTCATACAAATTGTCTGCAGTCATGGAATCAGTTTTGCGCCTTTGATCAGAAGCAGCCAACTTGCCCCCAATGTAGGTCTTTCTTTCAACACCAGCCTCTTTGTGATCATTGTCATTGCGACATGAATTATGTTGACGAGTTTTTATTAAATTGTTAAGTAATTACATGTTTTTTAAATCCGAGTTATATGATTTCTTGATCAATCCATCATGATCATGATCAACTAAATAAGATCCTGGGCCAGGTATGTCAACCCCTTCAGAATGATTGAATCTTTTGGATTTTGGCATTTTGAAGCCTTTAGTACTCAAGTTTTGACCTGTGTTGTAATGTCCAGGTGGTGGAATATCAGAATCTGCACCGAGTCTCGAAGAATGCGGAGAAGATTTATGAAGATCTTTTGAGATTGTTTTTGACTGAATAATAGGTGAGTAATGTCCAGGACCAGGTTTATCATCATCTACATCCAATACAGATTTTCCTGGTTTGGCAGTAAACACTGGGGATGGTTTCTGTGATTTAGGTCTTATATCGTTAACCACTTCATAGTAACCTGGTCCAATTTCGGAGGATTCGGGCTCCTTCCTAAATTTAACTGTCTGATGATTCTCGTTTTTCTTAATCCAATGGTTTTTGTTGATTTCATAATATCCAGGGCCGGGAGTCAATGTGTCATCATCTCGAAATCGAGGGGTAAGTTTGGAAAAACTACGAGATGTGTTCCCTGAAGAAAATGCCACATCAACAGAATATTTTGTTGGATCTGGTTTGGGATCTTCTTTAGCCCATAATTCTCTTTCTGCTTTGGATACAAATGAAGGAGAAGGATTCGATGCCTTAGAGGAAATATCATTATGAGTCAAATCACCACTTTTAGGAGGATCTGGATTTTTTTCCTCCCTTCTTGCAGATAGTTTTCTACAAATGCGCTTTGTGTAGTCATAAGGATCATACTTTCCGGGACCTGGGGTTGAAGATCTTGGTACAAATATTGAATCTCGATATGATGTATCTAATGAATGCTTCTTCAAGCATTCAGGTAATTGGGGAGAATACTGGCCAGGCCCAATCATAGATCCATCTGATTTAACTTTCTTTATAGGCCTAGTAACTCCGTCATCTGAAACTACATATCCTAGAACATCTTCACCAAAATTTGGAACATAGTGGACCTTTTTTTGAATGCCCTTCTTTTTTTTAGCCTTTTTAGGTTCAGCCCACACTTCAATTTTGCAGTGTTCGGTCGGCGCAGGCGACTCATTGTTCAAATAAACTTCTCTTGTACTTCTTGAAGCAAAAGTCGATGATAATTTCTGCTCATTTTGCTCATTGTCGGAAAAATAATAGCCAGGACCTGGAGATTTGGATATCTTTGGGCCAAATGGACTTCTAACATATTTTGCCTGTGAAAAAGATGATTTCTCTGCCTTACGAGCTTCGCTAATATCATAAGACCCTGGTCCTACTGACCTTGGCGTTGATGAATTGCACAAATCGAACTTTCTCTCACTTTGTTTCCTCCAAGACATTCATCAATAACGGACCAAAAAAACATTTTACTGGGATTAGGCTTGATTCCAGAACGTTGGGAGCTTCCCTTTTGATGGAGCAGTTGGCGCCTCGAATATAATTGTCGGCGGCCCGCTCCTCATCTCGGGGATTTGGGTTATTGCATAATCAGCCTTTTTCAATCTTTTCCGGTACAGCTTGGGGCTATTCTCTATTTTTACGCATACCAAATCAATTATTTTAGAGATTTCTCGATAGATGGGCTGATTGGCGAAGATTCCAAAATTGTATTCTTTTTTCCCAATAGGCTTAATACTCTCATGTTTTTGATTCTTATTCGCTGTCTTTAGTACACATATACTATCGCCATCATTAATACCATGGTATTTGAATGTAAAAGACGTCATTAATAACAATCCTTTATGCATTAAATATCTGTTTTCTTTTGAATTCATGTAATTCTCAAGAACACGGACCTTTTCATTACTATGAACAACAACAGTTTGCGGTTCTCTTTCATTGTCATAAAGGGTTAAATGTATTTCACCCGACATTATGAGGATTTGAGTAAAATTATGAAAACATTATTACAAAAAAAATATCTTCAATTTTGAATAACAACAGGCTGTAAATCACCCAAGTTTTTCTTAGCCATTATTATCCAAATAATGTAGGATAATATTACTGTTGTGATCAATACAATCAGAACAATTGAGAGCGATCTTTCCTTGTAATTTAGGTATGATTGAATTAAGCTTGTTGGTTTTGGGGATATTGATCCTATTGCCCAACAACTCCAAGTATCTATGAATTCTATTTGATGAATTTTCGCCTTTCCGCCAAAATGGGAGCCCTCATTGATGATTTGTATATCGAAAAACAATGATTGAGAAAACTGAACGTCAAAAATGCACGCTCTAAGGAAGGCTTTGAATGTTCCTTCAATGTATTTGTATCCGATATTCTTTGAGAAAATGAAACTATTAAGAACAGCATTAGATTGTTCAATTGTTAATATTGCATTATCTGGTGCATTTGTATTGTTGTGAATGTTAACAAATGATAAAGCGTGCACAATGTCTATTTTATGAAGCCATAATAAGTTTGTCCCGGATGATTTCGAAATATCAGAGAACAGAAGCATGAATTCGATTGGAAATGAGCTTATCAATACTGCTGATTCTTCATTCACATGATTATTTGACCAATTCACATAACAAAACTGCTGCATCCCACTTGAAAAAAATATGGCTCGGCTTGCTCCTTTTGATCCTGAAGGAGAACATTGACTCACCAATGAATAATTGAGGGAATTCTCTACAGGTTCATCATTCGAAATCTTTTTCAAATCACTACATATTGCTTGCTCTGATTGTATTGCCAAACATCCATAGTAGCATGAAAATTTAGAAACAAATTGGTAACCATAAAAAGAAATTGCACCCCCTGATTGGTGGGCCATACATAAAGAAAAGCCACAATGAGAAATATTTAGGGTAAATCGATATGAATTTAGGCGTATTGCACCACCATTCGTATTAGAAGTGATTTTATGAAAAACGCAATGGGAAAAATAAAGATCTTCTTCAGGTTTGTCTCTATATGACTCGGTAATGAACGTTTTAGATATTTCCAAATTCGAAAACACAACTGATGAATCTAAAATCTCCTTAAATTTGGTATTTCTTATGTAATAGCTTCCAAATAATGAGAATGAATATAATACTGAAAAAAAAGATTTTGATACTGAAGAATCCTTCATAAAAAAATTCGATCTACTGAAAGCCCTCGAATTAGCCAATAAAGGGCATAAAAAATTTGATTTTTGGGTGAAAAAAAATATCGAAGTGTTCGAAATCATTAATGGCTCAATGAAACAATAAAAAGACATTAAAAACACAAAGAAAACACTTTAAAACATGTTGATCACCCAAAAGACGATAGATACATTATATGATTCATCCAACTGAGTTCATGGCCCAATGCAAAGTAGTTCTTTTGGGATCATCATTTGCAGGAAAGACATCGATTCTTCGTAGGTTAGTATTCAATAAGTTCAACAATGACTATGCTTCAACATTAGGAACAAGTCTAAGTACATATGATTGCCAAGCCAATGGCCAATCGGTTCGACTTAATGTGTGGGATACTGCTGGACAAGAAAACTACCGTTCTTTAGCAAAAGTATATTATCGAGATGCTAACGCGGCAATGATTGTTTATGACGTTACTTCAGCGGAATCATTCAAAGATATTGAGTATTGGATATCGGAATTGGATTCATCGGATTCTATTGGATATTCTATAACCATTGTAGCAAATAAAATTGATATGAGGGATAAGAGATTGATCAGCGAAGAAACCGGGAAGGCTTTTGCTGAAAAGGTTGGTGCTTCTTATGCTGAAGTTAGCGCGCTTACCGGTGAAGGTGTTAGACTGCTATTTGATAGCATTGCCACCAAATTCGTCCAAATACGAGATGATCCCAAGAAAAACAGAAGGTATTCGGATCTTCATACTGTTCAAACTAGCAATGTTGTGAGAAAGAACGAATCCAGATGTTGCTGAGAAGCAATAATGTATAAATAGAACTAATTAATACATTTATAACATGTCTATATCTTAACAATTTCTTTCCGTGCATTCTCGATTTCTTGCTTTAGCATATCTATCTCTCTTAATATCGATGACTGTTTTTGAGAATAATCGAGGAGTCGTTTGCATGCCAAAATAACTATCATTATTTGGCGCAAAGAAGTCCCCTGGTCATTGTTGAATATGGATGTTTGCAATTCAGTTGTATTCATTGTGGAATAATAGCTCTCATCATTTTTTGAAGGTGATGATGTATTCACATTATCTAATCTCTTCTCAAGTTTCCATATTTTTTCATCTTTTTCATGAATTGATTGATGAAGCTTGGAGCACATTGCATCATAGTTACTTTGAACGCTCATTATCTCTTGTCTAAGTGTGCTGATTCTTTCCATTACCATTTCCATTTCTTTGCTCATCCGCTCTTTATCTGTTAACAGTGACTTTGATCTTTTTCTCTCATCTTCAAGTTCTTTTTGAATTTGATCCATGTCTCTCATTTTATTGCTTTCCTTTTGTCTATTAAATTCTTTGTTTATTCTAGATTGCTGGAGATCTCCTTCAAGCTGTTTGATTCTTATCCTAAGCTCATCATTCATCAATTCGAATTCGTTAATCTTCTCATTTTCTTTTGATAACACCGCTATTTTTTGATTCATATCTGAAATTGTGCTTTGTTGAGATTTAGTTATCTTTTTAAGCCTATCGATTTTTGAGTTCAGATTTGCAAATTCAATTTCATATCTTGCTTCTTTGTCTTGTTGATGAGAAGGTAGTAATTTAAAATAGCTTATTATGTCATTTAACTCTTTGAATTCTTCTCCAAACAAGTTTGAACAATCAATCAAGAATTTTGAAAGATCCTGATCATTTTCCAAGCTCATTTTTTGCGTAACAAATAATTTTTCGCGTATTTTAATGCCCGAATTCAATTCTTGCTGGAAAATTTCATATAACGACTTTAATACAATATAAACTTCATGACCATTATACTTTTCAGCATTTAAATCGACAAAATGTCCAATAAATGCACACTTTTGATTGATATCGCTGAACTCTTTAATAATCCATTCTTCATTTGGCGATAAAAGCTGGATTTTTCTTTCCATTTAATGGAATACGATATTTTGCTTATCTTTGATAGCAACAAGCCATTACAGCAGAAGGTCAAATTGACTGATTTTGTTAAATCTATTATCCAGAAAATAGAAAATAGCTTTGGAATCCCCATTAATTCGACATATTTAGTTCTTGGTGGGAGTATTATGGAACCAGAGAGACGAATCAATTATTATATTATAGAAAAAAAATCAATTGTGTATGTTAAATTTACTAATCCAGTCTATTATCAAAATGTTGTGCCGGAAAAATTTGAATCTACAAATGAAAGAAGAATTTTTGATCAATCATTAATTCAACAAGAATTATTGCCTATTGGATGCATTAATTTCATAATGGACTCTTCACTTTTATTGGGATTCATTTTGAATCACTCAGATCAACCTGAGATTATTAAGAATCTGATTAATGAGTTCAAGGAAAAATTACCAGACCAATTTACTTCCGCAGAATTCCAAAATATGTTGGTTTCTAATATCGTCCCGATTGTGCAATACATTGAAATGAACTCACCTCAGGTTTCCCTAATTGAAACAGATAATGCTAGAATAGACTTAGTGTTCATGCTTGGAGTGATATTAGGCCCAAATCTATCTCTTCAAACATTGGACAAATTGTCTGACCCCAAATTCCATAATGCGATTCGAAATATTTGGAGAGGAAAAAAGATATGTGAGTCTTTCAATGTCAACCTATTCCAATATTGTGATTAAGAATTTAACAAAGAGGATGATGGCATTGGCATCCTTTTGTTTTGGCTATAAACCGATTTGGTAGGTATTTTTATAATTGGCTTTTCTTGAATCACTTCTTCTTTCACTAATTCAATATGTGTATCTGAATCAACAGGCTGGCTAATGCAATTCGATATTTCGTTATTTTCGTCGATGATATCTTCATATGTGTCTATAACACGATCAGCATTTGTTACTGTAATGAATTGTTTGGCATTTAACATCACCTTTTTCATATTTTCAAAAGCCATATTGTTGATTTCATTATCATTCATTTGCATAATAAGATCATCGAGCGATCTTTGAATTGAAAGTGCTTTGTTGAGTTGATTTTCCTTAGCTTTTCTGTTCTTTTCCTTTGAATCGAGTTTATCAATAAGATTGCCCATAAGGATTTTAATTCTCCTAATTTCTAACACTGTTGCTATACTATTGCTAGAAAGTTTTGGAAATGACTTGTGGTGAAAGTAAAACCCTGAATCTGAATACCTCTCTGCAATTCCTTGCTTTAATATAATTTGTTTGATATAATTAAAATCGTTCTTATCGATTCTACCTATGATTTCGCTGTCATGTAACACAAGGTCGGTGGAAAACAGTGCTTTTTCAGACACTTCAAAATAAAGGTCCTTAACAAATTTTTCAACATTGGGTATGACATAGTATTCTTCTTCACACTCTTGCGGTTCATTAAAACAAGAAGAAAGTAGCTTTTTGGAAATTGATAATAAGAGTCCTTCATCTTTTCGATTCAGGCAAGTAATCTGTTTGGTTTTTTCCAAAAAAACAAAAGATTTTTCTAATGGAGGATACATATCCTCTATCACTAATGATTCTTTAACCATATTTGCAGAAAAATGAATGATATTCATCGAATTGCACCATTTCATAATTATATCTGACCAAAAGCGAATTTGAATATCCCATAACTCCGCGCACACATTTCTATCTCTTAAATGTCTAAATAAATCGGGTATTGTATCATTATTCAGCTCGTTGAGCAAAATATTATTCAGCTCTTTATACATTAAAAATATGTTTCGTTATTTCTCATCTAAACAACATAAGGAGCTGTTTTTCAACAAGCCAGAATATAACATAATGGTTAAATATTTTGTTCAAAATACCAATTCCGCAATTGATTTGTTTAGAGATGAAATAGAATTGATGTCATGTATTAAAGGATTTAATATCAATGATATAGATAAGCAAATTTTAATAGATGAACATGATAATTTGATTTCATCTCCAGATAGAGTGATACCTTTACTATTTGGTTTTAATCAAAAAGTATCTAATGATTATTTTCGATTTTTTGAAATATTAATTGAAAAAAGTTCTTATTTACCCCATTTCAAAGACATAGTTTCCGATTTTTTCCCTCATTTAATTCGATCTTTAACCATTTTATCATACCAAGTTGTTAATGGCCAAAACCACTATGATTATTTGAATTATTACCATCTAAATAAGTTTCACTATCTTATTATTTCTCTTTTAAGTGTTAAAAATGATCTTCTATCTGAGAGTACTTGTATTCTGGTACCAATTATTCAGTTTTTAACATTAAAAGTAGAAAAAATATCGGAAAATCCAAGTATATTGCCTTATAAAATCAATACATCCGAGATTGTCCTTTGTTTCATTCAATTTTTTAAAAAGAAACCTTGGTATTACTGTAAGTCTCGTCATTTATTTGTATTTTTATTAGATTTTTTCGTTAAATCATCTAGAAATGATGTTGTTTCAGTTCATATAATAGAAATTTATCATGAATTTGTTGAATTTTTAAGATTGTTTTATCATGAAATCCCTAATAACATTGAATTCATTGAACAGATAAATGATATATGCTTTTCTTTTATGAATATAGCTGCAATTAGACTATCTGAGTATCCAAATGGATGGATAAAGATGGCAGAAGATTCTATCAATATTCTTAAGACAACTGTAGGATATAATTCACAAAGTCAAATTGAACACTCGATGGATACAATCATTCAATTCTTAATCACATTGGAAATCATTTCCCCTCATTCTCAAGAAAATAACAAATTGATTCAGCAAGCTGATGAGCTTCAAAAAAATGTCACAATTAACCCATACCTATTCATTGAATGTGATGCCATTGAAAAATATGGAAGTATTCCAAAATGTGATATGTCTTTGGTTCAAAGACTACATTTTGATTTCGATCCCATGGTTTCGTCCTTTTATGAATCATTATTCGATTTGATGAACCTCTCTCCTTTGGTCTTAGACTATATAGTTAATAGACTACTCAATCACATAACCAATCATCCTAATTATTATTTAGAAGCTCTTTTTATCAAGACAATATACTCTGTTGTTGATAATGTTTCTGTTTCTATTCTTAACAATAGTTTAATATGGAAAATTTTCGCAAATAGTATGTTGAGCCACCAAAAGAACGAAGACAGATTGAATACTGTATTGTTTTCGTTCATTTATGTTATTATTGTTGAAAGGGGGTTGGATATCTTAATTCAAATTATAGAACTTTTTAATATTATTCTTGATCAAATGATACCCGAAATAACTTTGCAGGTTATTCAAATCCTTAACATTATATATTCGAATTCAAATGAGCAAATTATGGGGTATATTGAATCCTCTGAAATCATCGACAAACTTGTATTTGTTGATTTCTCATATCGAAATTATATTATTAACACCGGTTCCCATTCAGAAATGAAATTATCAAGGCTCCATATTCTTTACTTTTTTGAATCTCTATCTCAAAAGAAAAACTCGATAAAAGTATTATTTTATAATGAAATTAGGGGGGATTATGTTTTCTCTCTATTATTTGAATCTAAAATCAAGAACATTGGTGAGGGAATAGTACTAAAGGCAGTCCAACTTTTTCCTAACTTAAATATTTTCAATCGATTTAAATACATATTGAAGTTATCATTCCCGCTTATGTTTCAAGATAACTGGAGACTTGTGGTTTTATCAATAATAAATATTATAACCAAAGCAATACCCCATAATTATGAGAATATTGTTAATTGTTTTGTTGATACTGGATCTGTATATGCCTTTTCTCGAATCACCCTTGCCTTTCTTGCTAAAAAATCTGTTTCCAGGGCTAGATCATATAGCACAATTAAAGATTCTGATTTCCTTCCTTTGACTTCATCATCTGACTCTAATTCTCAAATGTTGAATTTACAGGAAATGGCTAATGCAATTCTATTAATGTTTGTTAAGCTTTCACATTCATCTCCATTAATGAGATACTCTCTTTCAGAACCCATAAACGAATTCATGAATTCATTTCAAACTGTTTTTAGGAGATATGAGATAAAAGAAAGTACTGCTAATCTTTTGCTCAACCTGATTGTAAATGAACAGGTCACTTTGAATGATTGTAAAAGCACCGCCCAAATTCGGAACATTGAAGGACTGAAAATTCTTTTTGTAGCCACAAAAGAGACACCTTTGTTTTCTGTATTTTTGGATCTATTAGTTGATATTACAAAAGACTCTATTTTTAATAGATATCAATGCTATAATTCGAGCATCATCACAAACATATTAGACACAATTTCTCATAATGATTGTTTAACCCTATATGAGCTTTTTGAAATTATTGGATCATCATTTTTTAGCATAAGTGATTTTTCTCAAATGATAAGGTTGCTACAAAGAACCAATAATGAATGTGTATTACCATTGATAAATTCGATCGGGAATACTCTTATACGTTGTGATGATAAAGAGAGTCTGTCTTTCTTTCATTTCTCAATGGATAATACATTATTTTTTCTTGAAAATTTCTCGCTTCCTCAATGTTTTCGAATTAGCGTAAAAATCAGATTTGGTGATGGTTTCCATGAATTTGTTGAAGGAACATCTATGAGCGTTTTTGAACTATATTCAAAAACCGAACAAATAAAAGTTTCTGTATCCCAAAACCAATTATTAATTCACTTCATCAACCATCAGAATGTATTTGAATGCCATTCTGTTTTTGAAATTCCGATCGGAAAATGGGCTGTCATCAACTTATCATATCAAAACAGAACCCTATGTGTCAATCTTTCATTTAATCAGACTCTATTTGAAATGCCATTGGTTAACGATTGTTATTTTGATACAAATGACCTCACATTTCGAATCTCTAGAGTGTATGCTGATTTTGAGTTTATATCTTTTTATGATGCTGATTCCAAAAAAGAAATTGGTCTTTTTGCTGCTCACTCAGTATATCAAGGCATTAGTCCAAATTTGATTTCTGATTCTTCTCTTGGAAATGCCAAATTTATTGGAATGAATGTTCCTCTCACCCTTAGTTTGTTAGACATTATTCCAGTTTGTGGGGGTCCCAAAGTTCTTCTCCCGCTTTTAGAACAAATCTCATCATCACCTACACCTCAAGAATTTTTGATATCCTTGCTTTCTGTTTTTATCAAGCTAGTTAAAATGAATGAAAAAATATTTCAATCAGAAATGTTCTTTAGATCTTTAGGATATTTGTTAACCCAAATGGACCATTTGTATCTAACTGTTGAGTCAATCAACCTATTATTGAAATTATATCTCGGGCTTAAATCCAATGAACTTAGGATCGAAATGATAGATTATATTTGGGCTTCTGTTACAATATGGTCCGAATTAACTGATGATCTTCAAGTTTTTGTTTATGCTGGCATTTTTCCTGCAATAATTCAATATGATTTGCGTAATTCTTCAATGAATTTTGCTAATTTGCTCATATCATTTGTTCCAAAAATATATTTAAAATCCAGTAATTCATTGGTAATTCAAAAGTTTTGGATTCTTTTTCGGATTCTATCAATGAGTGCTTTGAGTGTGAGTGATATTAGTCTTTTATTTGGGATGGCATTAAACAGTTTTTATGATTTGTATTCCATTGAAGCTGCCAAGCTTATTTTTTACTTTACTATAGAGAAAAGAACATTACTTCTTGGGTTCCTTTGTCAATATTCATTCTATGATCCGATTATGTATTTTTTTAATTCACCTGATGATAAAATTCGAGTATTAGCACTCATATCAATACATAATATTCATGTTTATCTTAAAAAGCAAGGTCAGTCTAATCTTACAGACTTTTCTGTTTTATCAATCAAGTATTATTCAACTATTGGAAATAATACCTATTTTTGTTCTGAATTATTGCGTTGTATATTCTCAAAAGAACCCATAATGACTGACACGGAGGAATTCATTTTTGATTTTGATACACCAATGATTTTGGAAAATCCTGAGTATATTCCATTGCTTTTTTCCTGTTTTCAATTTATCTCAACGAATGATAGAAATCAAATGGCTAGCTTTTTTGTTAAAACACTTGAATACAGTCATGAATCTCGAATTCAATTCTCTAGGCTTGAAATATGGCCCTTTTGGTGCTCTTTTTTGGGATTATTATCATCACAAAATGGTTCAATATTGGGAGTGATTTCCAAGATATTCGTTTCTATTATTAATAGTATGGGCAAAGAGCTTTATCGAAACTATTTATTTCAGCTTTTAGCAATATCGAGACATTTTTGTGTTTTTAACATGAAAGATTTCGCTAGTATTTTGTTGAATGTCTCCAATGTATCACCATCAAAAATCGTTTTTGATATCATTTTAGAGTTTCTGCTATTGCCAATATCACTAAAAGACAAACCTCATGGTATTATCTCATTACATGAATTCGCACAACCATTTATACTAGAATCAGCTTCGGATATTGAATTTGATAGCAATGTTTTCCTTAATCCAGAATGTGTTTCATTATGTATCAATTGCCTTCATTTTTTATTGAACCAAGATATTAATTTCTTGAATCAGATTTTATTTTCACCAGTGAGATATTCAGATGTTATGTGTTACCTATGTATTGTCTTTTCGGAAGAAAATGATCCAAGAATAAGAAATCTAATCGATCAATTTTTGAAATTATGTAGTAGCAGCGCAATCATATTTACATATGATCCAATATATACATTATCTTTATATTTCTGGAAAGATAAGGATCTCTTAAAATTACTGGATACAAATAAAGGTGGTAATGGGGAGAAGGTTTCATTTAAAGAGTCTTTTCACAATAGTTGCGAACCATTTTCTAGTTCATTTACCCAATATTCTGAAAAATTTATCTCTTTTCTTTCATCCAAGCTTTCATTGCTTGTTTCATCAACAAAAGAAAATGATTGTTGTTTGTACATCTCACACAATTTTATTCAAATTCAAAATGATGTGAAAATTAAAAACACCCGAAAACTTAGGCAAAACAAAAAACTTTGGAAAGAAATGATGAAACAACTTAATGGCCAAAATGGTGGACCATGGTCAACAATTGATTCAATTGATCATTATAAAATGTCATTAGTATTTGACTCAATAGGAAGAAATATCAAAATGAAAAGGAACCAGAATTTTAATGATCATTATGATGCATCAAGTCTTAGAGATCTTCAAGAGATAAATTGTGCTCAAAGCACCCCGATATTAGCTCAAACTACTAATAACATACAAGATGAAGAGGAGAATAATGATGTTGATGATAGGATTGTAACTCTTCAATTAGACTGTAATATGATTACTGTGTCATTGTTTTACTATGGATGCATGATTTTATGTTCCGATTCTATTACGTTTGAAGCTTCTGATGAAACTGACTCATTGGGTGAAGAAAAAATAAAGTCTCAGAAATTTGTTCAGATTCATAAAGATAGAATCAAATTTATTTTGAAAAGAAGGTATCTTCATGTTGATAATTCTGCTGAATTGTTTACTACTGATAATAAGTGTTTCTTCTTTGTTTTTGAAGGTGTAAAAGATAGATCAAGATTCTTTAATGAAATCAGGAAGATGTGCCCACCAAAAATGCAATTTATTCAAACAAAAGATCCAATGAAAGTATACAATGAAATGGGGATAGAAAAAAGATGGATATCTGGAGAAATGTCGAATTTTGAGTATTTATATTGGTTAAATATTCTTTCAGGACGTTCATATAATGACTTAAGTCAGTATCCTATTTTTCCATGGGTTATAAAAGATTATGAAAGCGAGAGCATTGATTTAGATAATCCAAATTCTTATAGAGATTTATCAAAACCAGTTGGTGCTTTGGATAATAATAGACTTAAGGACTTGTTAGAAAACTATAATGAGATGAAATCCACTCCTTTTCCATGTTTATATAGGTTTTTTTATTCAGCTCCAGCATATGTTATATCATATTTAATCAGATGCGAGCCTTTTACATCACTACATATCCTACTTCAAAATGGTAGATTTGATAATCCAAATAGGCTATTTGTTTCTATAGATTCTTCTTGGAAATCTGCATCCTATCAACAATCTGATTTTCGAGAATTGATTCCAGAGTTTTTCTGTAATCCTGAGTTTTTACTGAATTCTGATGGATTTGATTTGGGAAAACTTGAAGATATGGACTTTGTTGGAGATGTTAATTTGCCTCTATGGGCCGAATCATCTTCAATGTTTGTAGCAATTAATAGATTGGCTCTTGAATCAGATTTTGTAAGTGATCACCTTCATGAATGGATCGATTTGGTGTTTGGTTATAAAACTCGAGGAATTGAAGCCGAAAAGTCTTATAATGTTTTTCATCCCTTTTCATATCATGAAATACTACATAATCCATTAATTGAAAGTGATCCTTCATTAAGAAATGCTGTTTTTCAACATGCTGCTAACTTTGGAATTGTACCAGATCAGTTATTCCTGACACCCCATATTAAAAGGAACTGGAAATCCCCAGTATGTTCGATTAGATTGGGTACTAATCAATGCATGAGTTTTTCCACTTCCCTTCCCCTTGATTATTCTGTTTATCTATGTGCATCTGATAAGCAATTCATTTACTTCCTTTTAGCAAATGGAATGTTATTGATTCTAGAAATGAAGAACTCAGAGTTGTGTACAGTATCCAAAGATATAATTCCTTATTTGATCCCAACTGAAATAGCAACCCCTTGTGTTTTCAATAGGAACTATGTGATAATGACTGATTTTTCTTGTTTTGTAATATCAAATCCATGGAGTTCATCAATAAGCATCATCCCGCTAAACAAGAAAAAAGAAATCACAAAAAATATCAAATGCCATTCTTGTCCAATTACCAATATATGTGGACATCGAGGTACTATAGTCACAGGATCAACGGATTCATCTGTAATGATAATTAATCTTCAATCTGGATCCAAAAAAACTATTCTCCCTCATACATCATCAATTTCTGCATTAGCTGTTTCTGAAACTTTAGGTATTATAGTTAGTTGTGATATTTGCAAAAACTTAGTGATATCTGATTCACAGACCGGGGCTTTTATTCGCCATTCTTTTCTTGATGACCATCCATCAAAAATTCTCATATCAGAACTTGGTTTCATAATTGTTCTGTATGATATATTTGATGACGAAGCACATTCTACAAAAATCACCCTCATTGACTTAAGTGCCAGGATACTAAAAGAAGGACTATTTGAAGGGAATCTCAAAGCAGCAACAATGATTTCACTCAAAGATTCATCAAGCTATATAGCAATTGCCCTCCAGACCATGATTGTTCATATAATCAGGGTATATGACCTAGAAATTGTGTCCCAAGGAACAACAATTGACGAGCCAACATCAATGACCTTTTTCGAGCCTGAATTGTGTCTCATTATATCTTTGAAAAATGGACAAATAATGAGAACAAAATTGTAATAAAATTTCGCGCCAAATATTAAATAATTTTTACAAAACCTTTAAGTTTCTTAGCACACTAAGAAATTCTTCCCTTACTTCAGGAATTGACCTTGATGCATCTATTGTATATACCTTGCCTTCTTTTTGGTACCTTTCGATCACAGGCACAGTTTGCTCCTTATAATTCTTAATTCTTTTCCTCGCTACTTCTTCATTATCATCATTTCTTTCTGATGTCAATGCCCTTTTTGCAATTCTCTGAATCAAAACCTCATCTGGTGCATCAAGAAAAATAACAGCATGGCAAGAAGACTTATCACGGAAAGCATCATCTTGTTCAATGGACCTTGGAAAACCATCCATCAAAAAAACACTCTTGTTGGAATTACTAATTGCATGATTAACACTACTGACAATCAATAGGGGTCTAACAAGCTTCCCTGCTGCAATCACATCGAAAATTTCTTTAGAATGCTCAAAAGAAGGATCCATCGATTTGGCCCTCAATATATCACCAGCAGCTGCATACCCAAGCCCATAATCAGTCGATATAGAAATGGCCTGCGTTCCCTTACCGCAACCAGGACCACCTAGTACAAAAACTATCTTTGTCTCAGAACTCATTTATAAAAATGAGGTCAGAGTTTGAATTCAAAATTATCGTCAAAAATTTTGTAAAATTTTATAAACTGATCGGAGTCAGGATGAGACTTCGGCAGTTGGAGCGATTTTTTCCGAACCTCGTTGTGTTTTTCTTCTCTTATGGTCTTGGGGGGTGTGTATTATTCTATATTATTCCGAATTCGGTTAAAATTGGCCGGGGGAATTTGTTTTTTGGGGTGATTTGGGCCGTTGTTCTGTTTTTTTTGCTGATGTGGACATGGTGCTGGCTTGTGGCTGCTATTTCTGATCCTGGGAGAACAGAGGATGATTTGAACGCCAGAGGGCTGCTTGAAAGAGTGAAACAGGGTGATATTCCGCAGTGTTTGCGACATTTGCCGATTTGTGTGAAATGCCAGATGCCAAAGCCGCCTCTATCTCATCACTGTGCTTCATGCAATGCTTGCCATCTCAGAATGGATCATCACTGTGGGGTTACTGGTCAATGTGTGGCAGATAAGAACATGAAGGCCTTTGTTTTGTCATTTATTTATGCTTTTTGTTTAGGATTGTCAATGTTCATTGCTGGTTTAGGCGCAATGATTATGTGCGGCATGAAAGATACAATCACAGTGATCATAATGGTATATAGTGGAATGCTTGGTGTTTTATTACTCGGATTTGGCGCCTCTTTCATACGATCTGGGATGAATGGAACAGGAACTATAGATAAAATGAGTGGTAATGCTGGATTTGGTAAACTGAGCTTCAAGAAGTATATGAACAGTTTTGGAAAAACATGGGTCGAAAGATTAATACCAGTTCAACACTTTACTACATTTTTAGCATGGCCAGGTGTAAATTGGGAAGATTTAGAGTACTATGCTTGATATTGACGAATTATTTCTGCTATGTCGTTTTTCAAGTCATCTCTATTATATAAAAGCTTTAGATTTTCAATACTTTCATGGTTGAATTCTATATCATTGATTATTGACAACATTGTGTCATGGTCAATCATTGTGGTTGCCTTTAATATAAAATACGTAGCTCCTTTGCCCAAGCGATGTGACATGAGCAATCCATAAAATACTGGAAGAAGATTTTCAACCCCTGGAAGATTCAATATCCCTGGAAGAGAAGAATCAATTGTCTGGGATTCATTTAATGTGATTTGATCCAGTACTAAATCTAATACGAATGACGCTTCTTCTATTCTAATGGATTCATCATATTCTTTTGTGATAAGGAAAATAAGCATTGGAAGATACTCAAAGCGGGTGTTGTCGGTTGATTCAATTATATGTTCCTTTATTTTGTTCAATAAATACTGAAGTATGAAAGGCAATTTGATTGCAAAATGTTTAACAAGATCGGTTATGCCGCTGTCATTGGCGAACTTCTGGTTGACAAAATATGAATTGAGAAATCCTGTGATTTCAGAAAATATTCCGTCTTCAATTAGGTTCAATTCTTGATAAGAAATGTGCTTCATAATAAATTTGCATATGGTAAAAATACTCATTTTTGCTTCTTCTGATGAAATTGTAGAATAGTATTTGAAACTCGAAAATATTGATTGGCATATCATGTGAAACTCATAAGGCCTGATTTCAAGGTTATTAAATTCGATATATTTCTGAATAATGGAAACTTTCCCGCTTTTTATCATACTATCCAATGATGGGACTAATGCATGAAACATTTGAACTTGAATACCAGAATTGTCGTAATGATAGGATATTATTTCCTGGAGCAAATTTAGTGAAGATTGGTCATAAAACAAAATAGAATTATTAAGTAGGGTGGGTAGGAATGAGCTGCTCAAAAGATCATAAAGGCTTTCTGAATTAAATCTAAATAAAACTGCGTAGGCATTAATAAACTCCATGAAAACTACTTCATTAATAATTTTTGTATTCTTACTTGGGATATTGGTTTCGAATTGCTTAATAATTTTTGGAAAATACTCTATCATTACGTTCTTTAACTCAGCATAAGAAAAGGAAGATATTATTCTCATTAATTCAATGATATTAACATTGTTTTTAACATCTAATTTACACAAAACAATAAATACTTCCATGAGAATTCGGGCTCCTTTATCATTGATGCTTTTATATGTCCGCAAACTTAACCAATAAAGAACCCTAAATAAAACAACAAATCTTTCATTGGTATCATTATCCATATAATTAGTTGGATGCTCAATTATATCTGAGCAATGACTTATTGATTTATTCAAGAAATCAACCATTATGTCCATTGAGCCCTCTGGATATCCTGAAGCAGAAAAAGCATGATCTTTCCAAATACTTATTCGAAAAACTGAAGAATTCATTATATAACTCTCAGCTCTTGTATAATTATACATAGCAGAAGCATGCGGGAAAAGGGTGAGGTATGTTGATTCAGAATCACTTCTAGATTGATATTCATTGGATATTGCAAAAAGATACATTAACTTGGATCCATATTGTGTCATATTTTTAATAAATTGATTATTCTTCTCAATAGATTTATCGACTTCTGACAAAAGAGATGTCATGCTAATGTTATCTACCCTTAAGAACTTCTTTAATACATTATTAAAGTCTTGTTGAGATTTTGCTTCACAAATACCCCTAGTAAACAATGAGCTTAATAGTGACCCGGATTGATTACCAGAATTACTGACGCATGAGTCTATTACTTGAGAGATACTAATTAATCCCTGATCAATCAATACAGATATCAAATCTAAGAGCCTTTGTGAATGATTAGGAGAATTGATGAAAAGACCTAATGAATTAATCAGATTCCTAATAATATCATCATTCAAAACACATAACTGGCTTTGTAATAACGCAAACAACTCACTAAAATCAACATTTTGCTTGAACACTGTTGATTGAGATAAACCAACTAAATTAATACAAATCGAAAGAAGCTGATGATGCAGTGACTTTTCCATTGAGAAAAACTGATGTTCGTCGTCAACTAATGCAAAAACAACAGGAATATGCAAAAAATATGGAATGGATCTCCAATTTGAGGAAATATTTGGAATCTGATTCATAAACAAACAAACTAAAGTATAGGAATCGTTGATGTTGGCCCTGGGAATAACAAACTCAAAAATATTCATAATTGCATTAATTACTTGATCTTCTTGGCAATGAATGAATGCTTCAGAAAATGTAAGATACTTTTCAATTAAATAATTAACAACATCATCAATATTGTTTCTTTCGACAATAATATAAGCAAGATGCTTTGAGAAATCAAATGCAGATTTACCATGATTCGAATGAATCAAAATATTTACAAAATACTTGATAAGGATATCATAATCGTTGCATTTCATAAGATAATCAAGAATTGAGTCACCGAAAGCGGTCTGCAAAGTAATAAACTGATCATTCTCGATAGTAATTGCATCTTTTTCACATAAATCAAGTAATGATACATCAACAGATGATGGTGGTTCACATGAAGGAGAACCTTCTTTTGAGTAAAAAAGAAGATATGCACTAGGTTGATGAAAATCTTCAAATTCGTTAGTATTCTGAACATTTTTCCCAAATGTCTGTGACTTAAACTCATCTAAAGATACAATTGTGACATTTCTATCATCAAATTGAATCCATTTTCCTTCATTTTTAATAAAACATGTATAATGTCCTCCTTGAGCTGATCCATTATGTACAATGACAGAATTAAGATGATACAATATCGATGATGAAGAGTCTTCCATTAATGGGCCCATATCAAAAATCTCAGGAAATTCGAATCTATCATTAATTTTTATCTTTTGGAATGTCCTTATATCATATTCAAAACGTTTAAGTTGGATAATCAAATTTGAAGGAGCATCTCTCACTCTGGTAAAATGCTTAACATCAATTTTCTTTTTTAACGATTCAGCATTATAGCCACTCATAATTTCGGTTTGTACAAAAAGATTAAAGCTATCATTAAAAGTTTGGCATTGTTTGATTTCAAGTGAAAGTGAGAAAAATGGTTCGGTGATTTCATATTCGTATTCATCATCAATTCCAACAATCTTTCTCACAAACTTTCCGGTATAAAGTTGCCCTGATGCTGATGAAGATATCCTATCTAAGAAACACTGAATGAACTCGACAGCATCTTGTTGCTGACGAGGATTAACAGGACTACCTTCAATAAAACTCCAATTAGAGACAAAACCTTGGGTATCAACATATGGCTGCTCTGTTAATACTAATCGAGCAAATATCAATGCTAATTCTTTTTCAAAATTTTCTTTGTGAGCTTCCTTCATAAAATTGCGCCTGAAAGATGGATTCCAGAACAAAGCTTGGAATACACTATTCATGTAGCAAGTTGCACCAAGGTTTCTAAGTCCTGTAAAGCCACTATTACCCTTAGATTGAATATCAGGATTGTATCCCCATCGATCAGTGGAAATATCTAATAACCCGTAAACATATTTTTTAAATGGCTCATCAAATCTTAATGACTTCATCGAAAATGAATAAAGAATGCGGAATAAAGATTGGTGAATAATAAAATTAGATGAATGCTGAATTCTATCAAGTAATCCATAAAAAACGTTATCTTGTGATTCTGGAATGTCATCAACTATTTCAATAACTCTAGAAATCAGTGCACATATAGAACTTAGTAGTATTGGTTCTTCGGTATTAATGTATTGGGAAACAATATTCATTGTTGAAGTAAAATCACATGTTGAATCAAAAATATCATGAATAAATAGAAACAACTCAGAAAGACGTATATTGTCGTTTAGCAGATTTGATGATATAGAGAGAGCCTGATTTATGAGGACAGATTTGCATTTGAGAAGAATAAATGTCTCTCTCATAACTGGCAAACAAGCTATTGGGAGCTTAAAAAATACTAATTCTAAAAACTCAGAATTAACAGTAAGAATATTCTCCATTATTGATCCATGTATTAATATTATTTTTTTCAAAATGTTTAAAAGACTTTTAGCAAGTTCTTTATCTTCAATTGTTGATAATGAAGACAATAAAAACTGAATAAGATGATGTGGTTTTGTAAGTGTTTCAAACCTATATGATGATATTAAATATAATGCCTCACTAAGACATACTAAGGGAATTCTGCCTTCTGTAAGAAGGTCAATAATAATGTGATGTCCATTAGCATTATTGAACTCAGTAAAATGTATGATTGCAATCTGAAGAAAATACTTTAATTGAAATACTTGACTTACCAAAATACTAAATATAAGCTTTTCACAATTGTTGGATAAAATCTCTGAAGGATATATAGTAGGTATTATTTTCAAAAATCCCCATAAGCTCTCAACATATGGTAAATACTCAGGATCGTTTAAATGGTCAAAAACAAACTTCCCAAGTTGCGATTTTTGCAATACTGCTGTTATGCTTTGATATTGTGGCCATTCAATATAAAGACCATTTGACAATGAGGATTGTTGTACAGTGATAATATCACCAGATTTAAAACTGGAAATCAATGATGAAAACGTAATGGGGGTTGTGCCATTCTTAAAGCTTAAAGCTGTTGTAGATTGTTTAAGTTTCTGTCCAACAATTTTAAATAATGAACTCATTTCCCAAGAATCTAAAACTGTGATTTGGTATTTTGTACCATCCGGCAAGTGGAAAATAACCTTTTTCCCAATTCTCTGTAAATCAAGGCTTTCCTTATGTCGAAATAGCCCATTGAGAATCAAATCTTTCTTCTCTTCTGTTTGTAAAGTTAATATCGATAGAAAATATATCAGTCTAGATAAATAACTTGGGTTGGATTTAATTGAATATATGTTGCTCTCAAAAATATTGATAATATTGGAACAAAGTTGAGTTGCATTATGGTCTGAACAACCTTTGAATAATTTCAGAAGTTTAGATATGGCATAATCACTGACTGTTAATTCTCCAAATATAATCATCCTAAGCATTACTTCAATACAAGGTGCCATCGGATTGATTACAGAGTATTGTTCTGATGGAGCATTTTTCCATGGAGAATATGAAGTTATATTCTTTGAATCGTATGCTACTATTATAAAAACCTCCCAAACCAGCATAGCATTAGAAATATTCCAAGAAATATCGAATTGATTGTTAAGAAGTTGCAACAAAGTTTTCCTAGACACTGGTGCGCAAATATCAAGACCTCTTTTATGAAAAATGGTAAATAATGCAGCAACACCTTGGCTATTCAGAATGAGATTCTTTGAAATTCGAATTAAAGCTTCCTCAGTAAGATAAACATTGGATTCGATTGACAACTGTTCAAAAACTTCAATAAAGAATGGCTCACGTGTATCGAGCATTTTTTCAATAATATTATTATATAATTGAGAAATCTCGCTGTAATCAATTTTTAATACCTTTGAAATCATTATCTTAATCCCCTCCTTTTCATTTATGGTCATTGAACGAGAATTGAATATTTTATGCATAAATCGGAGAATTTCATTTTGTATATTATTGTGGATTTCAAATTCGGATATCTTTTTAATAACTTTTAGTAGATATTCATCATATAGGTCTTTTGATAAAAGGGAAAAAATGTGATTGATAATCATGATAGTTGATGATGAGGGAGTAAACATTGCAATAGAAAAATAAACTTCGAAAAAGTTGAGAGTGATTGATTGATCACAGTTTAACAAAAATTCAGTAAAAAGAGACTTTGATTCATCAATTGAATAATGGAAAGCATATGCCAATAAAAGAAACATTGCTTTCCTTTCTGAAATATGGGAATTTTCAATTTTTATCCAATAATTCTTCAGTAATATATCATTATAACTATTATTTAGAAATATCAAAGGGTATGAAACTGTAAGCATATTTAATAGTTCACTTGAAAATTGGCGATCAAGCAAAAATTCTCCAAAAGAACACTCTCTAATCCAGTCTTGGAATATAACCCTTATATATTCTAACTTTGAACTTATTGAAGAAATAACTAGCGCTCCCAAAAACTGCTTATCAATGACGGGGAAATTAAGAGAAAACTTCGAAAATGAAAGCAAACCCTTGACCAATAATTCGGAATTCTCATTGTTTTCAAGATAGTTCAGGATAAACTTGATGAGAGATGATAATGATGGAGTGTCATACTGTCTAAAGTTCTCTTCATTAATCTCAGTCATTAGAGAAAAAAGTTTTGTCGAACAACTTGTTATGAAATATGATGCATATGGATCAAATTCTTTGTTGTTCACAATCATGAAAATGTTACAAATAAATAGAAATGTCTTAAACTGAGAATCATTCGAATTAGTAATATGATCAATAAGAACTGGTAAACCAGAGTTCTCAAAAAAGTCTTTAGAGATTCGATATAAAAGAGATTCTCCATTTTTGCTTCTATTTCTCCAAATATCGTTAATGTTATAAAACGAGTTTTTTGGATTTAAAATTTCCAAAATAAAATTGGAAAAAATACTAAAACCATTGCAAAAAGAACGAGTGTAAACTAATAGTATATCTTGAATCAATGTAAAATATGCAGAAACATCGTTCTCTCCAATTTTACCAACCCGAATAATAGAATCGGTTACTTTTGCGATAGGAATATTATAAACCGACTCATTAAAAGAATCTTTATCTTCTGTTATTTTAGTCAAATACTCCAAGAACTCCTTCTTTATAATAACATAATCTCCACCAGGCCGCAAAGATCCTATAAACCTATTGCATAATGTGGAAAAATCTTCAAACATTTTTTTAAAAGTGACACTTATCAACAATAAAACTTCTTCATCAAAATAGGTGTTGTTGACTTAAATATGCTCATAATTGCATATAAGAATTGATTTTATGAAAAAAAAGTGAAAAAAAATTTTGATGAATAATCGAACAGATATTGAGTTCTTGATATATGGTGAAAATCCTATGATAGAGAATATAGAAATAGTCAATGATGAATCCTTTGTTGATTTGGTAGTTCATTTGCCAAGTTTTAGGCCATTTTTACTTGATCAAGTGGTTTCACTATGTACGAAGATTATTATTTCTTCAAATCTGAAGCAATTTCTTGTTGAAACAGCTATAAATTCTTGTCCAGTGATATGTTATCGTCTTTTTAAAGCGAATGCATTGACTTTTGATGAAATCGAGGGTGCTTTAATGAAAGAAAACAGCTTTGTAGCCTTTTATTATTTCCAAAATCAGCTAATGAACTTTGAAAAAATTATTTTAGGAGCTGAAAAACCAGATGATATCAGTTTAGATTTTGAGAATGATAAAGAATCATTGAATTTGATGATGCAACATGGTTTCATACCATCATCTATTGAGTTCTTTTTGAAGTATGATGATATCTTTGGTTTACAAGAGATTTTTTCGAGAAAAACTCTAATAAATGAAGATATTGCGAGATGGAGTCAATTTGAATGGTCAAAAAAACCAAGATGGCTTGATTTTTTGTCATTTTCGGGATTTTTTGGATCCATTAAATGTTTCAAATTTTTGTTGATGAATGGGTATTTTATTAATCATCATGTGAGTGAAATGGTCATTTGCAGTGGGCAAATAGAACTGTTTCATCTTTTCGATAAACAGAATGAAGATTTTGAAGAATATATGTGTTTGTCATCAGAATTCTATAGGCTCCCTTTTCTTGAGTTTTTTATAAATAATCAAGTTGATATTAGTGCAAAAAACCATAATGAATATTTCAATTTTACTTAATGACCCCTCTTCATTTAGCATCTGAATTTGGTCATCTTGGTATTGCACAAATCCTAATAATGAACAATGCTAATGTCCATGTCAGGAATTTAACAAATATTATGTTTAATATGGAGAAACACCTTTATTATTGGCTGCAAAAAATGGGCATTTATGTATAGTTGAGTATTTATTAAAAAATGGTGCTGACATTAATACAAAAAGCTTTGGTTGATTTGTATTCTAGACCTCGAGACACCTCTTCACATGGCAGCAGGAAATGGTCATTTACACATTGTTGAATATCTTATTGAAATGGAGGCAAATATTAATTCACAAACTGCCCAAATATCTATGTTTATAATAACTCTACAGCTCTTCATTATGCATCATTAAAGGGACATTTAAATATTGTTAAGTGTTTAGTTATGAATAGAGCAAAAATAAATTCAAGAAATCATTCAGTTTTTTTGTTCTTAAAGGTGAAACCCCCCTTCATATATCAACAATTAACAATCATTTTGATATTGTTGAGTATTTAATTAGCCAAAAGGCCGAAATTAATTCTATGGACTCTGGTTTTAAATGTGTTTTTCCAAACTAACACCACTTCATCAATCTGCAATAAGAGGACATCTCAATATTTTGGTTTTCCTTATTGATAATTTTGCAGACATTAATTCGAAAAGCTCAAATTTTTGTTGATATTTGCTGATTGGACTCCACTTCATTACGCTTGCAGAGAAGGACATTTAAATATTGTAATGTATCTTGCTAACAGAAGTATTGATATTGATGTGAAGACAAAATCTATTATTATCTATTCATTAATATGACTCCACTTCATTTTGCTGCTCGAGATGGACATCTTGAAATTGTTGATTACCTTGCGAAAAATAATGCTAATATAAATTCTATGGACAATGATTGTGATTGCTTTGATATAAAAATACACCACTTCATTATGCTTCTCAATATGGACACTCTGATGTTGTTGAGGCGCTTCTTAATAACAATGCTAGCGTAAATTCAAAGAATTATGCAAAACAATTAATATATTTGGTCAGATTCCTTTGCATTTAGCTTCTATTAAAGGAAAATCGGAGGTGGCCCAGTTACTCATCAGTAGATTATCGGATATCAATTCCAGAGATTTGAGTAACTTTTTAGAATTAATGAGTATACACCTCTTCATTATGCCACATTACATGATCATTTGTCAATTGTTGAGGTTTTAGTTCACAATAAAGCCCAAATAAATCCAAAAAACAATGAGTATCATACACCCATGCATTATGCTGGTTTAGCTATTAGAACATTTCTTCAAGAGAATGGAGGTATTGCCTGAAAAAACTGAATAAAGTTTTAGTTCAAATTGTTATTTTGTATTAGCTAAATCAATATTATTTTTTAATCAAACAAAAATCATAAGTAACTTATTCATAATAATGAATGATTGAGATCTTTTTTATTGTTTAAAAAAGCATATCATTGGAACAGAATTGATAAAGAAAACTGTTATTAATTGATTCCATCTATTAGTGATGATTACTAATGTTGTTAAATAATTATTCTAATTTGGGATTGATTTTCAAGGAGTTATTCAATCCATTTGAGTCCCCAGAAGCATTTGATTAAACAACTTTTTGAAAATCATGGTAATTTATTGAACATGATTTTTAATGAACAAATCTGGGAAAATATTATCAAATATTTTGAAAAATCATCTTTTGGTAGTAAGCATACTCCACAGATTCTACATAAATAATTTTTTTTAATCAATTGTTTAGTGACTAATTAAGTATGTCAATGTTGGAACACCTTTAATCTCCATTTGTCCCCTTTCTTTAATTTTATAGGGATTCCCATATATTATTTCATATACAGATCTCGAGATATGAAGCTGCATTGGAATACCATTGTGTTCCATTTGCTGAGCAATATTTATTGGTGAACCCAATATTTCAAATGTTGGTTTTGATACACCTAAGACTCCAGCAATTATTGGTCCTCCAGTGTTAATTCCAACACGAATTTCAATCGATTCACCCAATCTTTCATTGATATTTTTTATGGAGTCGATTGCTTCAAGCCCAAAATCAATCACTTCTTTGGCATGTTTGGATGGATGGTTATTTTCACAAAAAATACCACCAGCAGCCATATAGCAATCACCAATACATTTTATTTTTGTCATTGTTGGATGTGTTGAAAGAAGGGAATCAAAATCACGAAAAATTGTATTTAAGACATTCATCACTCTATTAACCCCATTTTTAGAACACCAAGGAGTAAAATTGACAATATCAATAAATATTATAGTTGCGCTTTGAATTGAAAATGCTATGTTAGATTCATTCCTCAAGACTCTTGGTACCAAACTAGATGGAAGGATTGAAGTTAAAATCATATCACTCTTTGCTTTTTCATCATTTATTAATTGATTATAATTAACAGTCATTGAAATATCCTTCATAATGATTATATTATTTGTATTTGATTGGAATACAGAGAGGTGAATATGAGTTTTTGAATCTGAATGATTCAGTTGAATGGTGAAACCATCATGATTTCTTCCATTGCTCATTATCTCGTTTTGGTCGTGTTTAAACCGATCAAGGGTAATAAATGATGATATATTTTGATTAATATAATCCTTTGGGTTAATATTAAATAGTTTTCCGCATGAAGCATTGATCAATTCAATAATTCCCTTATCAGAAAAAGCTATTATTCCATCCGCAAGATTTTCAATTAGTTTTGAGTAAAAACAACTATTTCGTAATATTAAATCACCATCTGTATTGGAAAAGTCTCCAGACAAAACTTTCATGATCCTTTTATTTGTTGATATAACATTTTGAGGACAGTGTGCCAATAAAGAGAGACAATACTGAAGCAATTTTTGGTTTTGATAAATCTGATTAATCAAAAAAATCTCCAAAATCAGAACAAAAATCAACCCATAAAAAATGGGGATCAATGATGGTGTTATGGTTTCAACCAATTGTCCCTCGAGTCTAGCCATAATTGTCTCAAACATTGGATAAAGGTATGTGTCACAAATCATAATTGATCCCAAAAACCAAGCTTCGTCAACAAAACTTTCTTTGGGCTTTATTGGTATAAGTAATTGCGAAAATGGATGTATAATTCTATTGATTAAATTCTCAAACATAATAATGTTAATATCTGCATTATTACAAAAGAACATGTTAATCATATTAAACTGCATTTCAGTACTATTACTACATTTTGAAAGTTCTGCAGATTTTGATAATCCATCTTTAATACCTATATATGGAAGCCTATTAGTTTGATCATTACCAAATCTAAGATTATGAAAATAAATCTTATAATCTAACATTCTTGGACTCATTCTTGCCAAAATTGGAAATGCTGTAGGATTAAATATCTTGTAACCACTCATTGTCAATACCATTGAGTTCAAATTTGAAAATATTCCATAAACATAACCACTCAATCCAAGCAAATAATCAATATGAGGAGAAACCTTGGTCATTATTGAACTTTCAATCTGGTAAAGCTCACATATTGAAAAAAATGAATAAATGGAACATATAATAATAATAAAATTCAATAAAAACTCTTGAATAAAACTTGTTGATCCCCAACTAAATTCAGAAGCACTATTAAATAGCTTCAGAATTGTTTCTTCTTGTTTGCTTATATCAACACTAGAAGAAGACCTTTTCGATCCATCAACTCCATCTTTGTTCAAAATTCTCATATTTTCAATGATTGATCCAACCACACCTTTTGGAAGGGATGTGAGACATTTGTAAATGCATAGTTTCTCTTTTTTTAATCTTTGAGATGAATAATAGAAACCAATTATAAAAACAATAATTATTGAGGCTAAATATACATATTGGTATTGAGAATATGATTTCTGTAATATTTGGTCTGTTTCTTCTAAATATTGAGTTAATAACAACAAAGCAAGATTCATTTTCTCGCCACTCTTCGATCCACTTTTAAGATTAAGATAGTGGGGCTGATCAAGATAACTTTCGTTAAAAGCTTCATTTTTAATAAATGAAGAAATTTGCATAACAACATCAATAAGAATATTTTGTATACTCATATTAACAATAGTGATTGATTTTGAATTTGCATAATACTCATACTCAATTGATTGTTGAAAGCAAAGTTTCCTTATTTGATCAAAAACACTATTTCCAACCTGATATGAACTAAATCTATTAAATCTTTGTGCAACTAATGGAGCAATCTTCGTCAAATGCTCAATTTGCCTTTTAGTATCAGTAAATCCACCCAAACTTTGAGGTTTGTAATTCCCATAATCTATAGGTTGGAATATTGATTTATTGGTTCCTTTCACAGGGAGAATCTCCATTACCCATCTATTTGCAAAACAAGAGAATTGAAAACATAAAACTCTTATATGAGATATTGACATCATAAGATCAAGAGGATTCATGACATTGGTTATGTAAGAATTTATATTACTGACTAAAAACATTATTGGGACAAGCACAATGATAATGATAAACAAGATAGAAATCATAATATTGATTCGTACGGCAGGTATATGAACAGAAGATACCCTATCTAAAAGGTATTTATTAAACCTCGTTTTGTTAGAATCAATTCCATCATCTTGATCTATTTCGGGAGTGAAACTCAATTCAATCTCAATCTGTTTTTTTGTTTCGATATGATCCCTCATTGATGATGGTAATTGGGGAAAAACCAGAATACCAAGCTCTGATGTGATATCAGACAATATGTTTTTTCCCATTTTCAATTGTCTTGTTTTCTCAATCCATTCATAATACTCAACTTGATCAGAAAGGATTTCTTTCTGAAAGTTTGCATATGCTCTTGTTACATAGCAGTTGTTTGGGTACTGAATAATTAGATGATTATAGTCTCTATGACTTGTTTGAGAAGAAAGGTAAGCTCTTTTTAATGAAGCATCAATTTCTGGGATATGTCCTTGAAGAATAATGTCCCATAAGTTTTTGATCCGAGATTTCGTATTTGATCCTTTTTTCGATAGTTCATTCAAGTTTCTCTTAAGCGAAGGGGTCAGATTTGATTCTCTTCTTTGGATTACAGTTTTGATTTGTAATGACAAGAATTTTTCATAAGATTTTTTCTTTTTAATTGAGTCAAGTTTCCTTTTAATCCATTCAAGAGTACTTGATTCATCTGGAAAAATTGATACTAGTTTTGCAAAAGAGCATAATACTAGAGGATTATTGCTATAAAACTCGATTATGTTATCAAAAACCTTCATATTGAAACATATTGGATGAGAATTCGAATACCCAACAATAACAGCATCTATCAAATCTAGATGGTTAGACCAAGACCCTATTACATCAGGGTCTGAATCCAACAAATCAAGTGATAAAAAATGTTTAATTTTCTTCATTTTGATTAACCTATCGGACAAATTGAAGAGTAAATAATACAAAAACACTAATAATACAATAAAGGACTCATCTAAAAGTATTCCAAAATATTGTGTTAATGATGGTATCAATAACACAACTAATTCAAATAGAAATGCTGTGCATAAATACTTTTTATCAGAATCAAAGATTAATGAGGATCCAACAAAAACCCTGTATAGTAATGATAAATTCAATAATAATACAATAATAACTGATAGATATTTTACAACCCCATTAGTCTGATCGATAATATTTGCCATAAACCCTATTAAAAAAGTATTTAAGAGTAACTTTGATGAGAATCTGCTATTTAGACACATTAATGAATCAGGATTGAATTGAATAGAAACTGAAAACACTCGTGAATACATTATATAATATAAAATAAATGATACAATAGAACAAATCAAAGATACTATCAAAGATAGACGTCTTGTGGGGTATTGATTATTGACAATCAAAACAAGGGCATCTGAACAGAAAATAGAGACTGGATAGTGGATTATATACCCTATTGATCGAATGAATAATGCCACAAGAATTGTTATTGTCATAGATAATTTCCCATGTTTGACCAATATAAATGAAGAAATGATTATTAAAACAAAAAATGCCCCAAGAAAAGCAGAATATGAAAACAAAATTGGTTCAATTATACTGGAATAGTCATCTTTGGGAATAATATTGTATGTGCATGATATTGTTTTTAATGTTTTTAAAACAAGAGAATCACTTTTGTAAACAAACTTGTTGTGAATTGGAATTGTGGATCCTAAAACTTGAAGAATCCTAATTATTGTTATTATTGTGTGAAGTGCTAACATCTGAGGAGTAACATATTGTAAAAATGAAAACAAAGAATATAGTAACAATTTAACCCTTTTAAACTTTCCAATCTTGATCCCTCCCAATTGCTTCCACTCATTGTTAATAGTTGATATCCCTTCAGTATATATTGATCCTGAATCACCTACTTGATTCATCTGAATAATTAACAATTTTTATCCAATTCTAAACAACTAAATAGTTCTCAAACTTTGGAAATTCTTTCAAAGTTTCAAATAATATCTTTCAACGAGATTAAAAACATTCTGATCTGTTAATAGAATTAAATAATAAAACATTGTTGACATCTCATTATTCTGTAAGGGATTTATGTAGGTTAAAAAAACATTCAGTTCAATGAAATGGTTTCTCAAAGTAATATGGAAAATCAAGGTTTTAATGGTAATTAGGGTATTAAATATTGTATTATGCTAGAAAAACAATATCCAAATTGAAAAAAAAATCACGTTTCTGAAAACAAAGTGTATTCACTAGGGTATTTCTTAAATTGATTACCAATCCCCTTGTTCTGATAGTCTGGCATCTTGTGACTAACAAATACGATATTATCACTATATCTCATGCAATTATATATGCGAAGCTGTCATCATCAAAACACGGTCATTTCATTGGTTTCAAAAGCAACTTTTATCGAATAATATCACTTAAAACAACAGAAAAATGTTATTACTTATCTCTCTTTTAAGATTTTTCCAAAAATGTTTTTTTTTCCACCCACGACTCAAAGCTTAAATATGATTAAAATTATCCAGGATAAAATATTCTCACAGTTTTTATACCACGTTTTTTTAATAATGGCATCTGGATTGGTTGTTTTATCCACTGTACATACAGTTATTGATTCCTCATTCATATCATTGTCAATTAATAGTATTGGAGGCGCGATATATTGTACGGAGAGTTATAGTAAGCTTTTAGTGAATCGATGTTTATTCCAAATGTGTAGCGCTTCAAATGGAGGATCGATTTATTGTTCATCTCCGAGTTTTGAAGTCGAGAATTCATGCTTTTTGAAGTCTGTAGCAACAACTTGGGGCCAAGCTTTGTTTTCGAAGAAATGTGTTTATAATCTGGTTTATAATTCTTTTTCCATGTCATCATACCTTGAAAATTCGGGAGATTATTGTACTGTGGAGTTGGAAACAGGATCAGGTAATATCAGCAATATAAACGCTTCCAAAAATTATGTTTCTACACATACACCAGCAATTAGGTTTATGGGCACGGGTTCTATTCTCCTCAGCTATTTCACATATTATTTAAATGATTCACCTCTTGGAGCAACTTTGAATTTCCAAAAATCTACAACAATTTGCGAAGTTAAATATGGTAATGTAATTCAGTGTCCCATTAGGGCTTCAACAGGGCTTATCAGGGTCAATGATGGAAACAAAAATGCCGCATTTTTCTATGTTAATTTTATTAGCAATACAGGTCATACTTTAATTTGCGTTGTGGGTACTAATTCTATAGCCCCTTCTTACACTAATTGCGTGTTCTCAAATCCAATATCCATCATTGGATCCTCGGTAAACACAAATTGCATATTCGATACTATTGGACAACAATATACATTCCAATTTGAAAGAACTGGCATATGCTATACAGATACCAAGATTAATACTTACTTTAAGAATTTTCAACATAGAACAATGGTTTTATTATTAGTAAATATATATGCTTACTAAATAATTATATAATGAATAGAATGTTTATTCAAAGAAAAAATCAGATGTACAAGACACAAAGGTAAGCATTCCACATGCTTCACGCGACATTGAAAACTGTAAACTATGTTTTTCTAATAAATAGCTATTTGTAATTGATCTATTTGGAGGATATTGGTATAATAGTATTGAGTAACAAGGAGGAACACAATTGCTTCTAAGTGCTGGAAGTTTTGGAATATCTTGGATTATCTTTGGCCTCAAGAATGAATCCAATAATTCAAACTTAATATATGAATTCTGTCTTCCACCCAACAAAAGATTTGATCTCCTTATTGCTTTCAAAAAGCCATCATTCTCTTTAAAAATTGTTTGGGATAACTGAAATATATCAATTGAAGAATTGGAAAGCACAGCAATTGATGCATTCCGAAGTTGGAAAAAAGCGGATGACAACGAACCACCTTCTTCGATATTATCTATTATCTGTTCTATTTCTCCTCTTGCTACATGGCAAAGTGATTCATAAAAGCTTTTTGAGGCCTGAAAAGATGCCATTAGTGGGTGCATATTAATCTGTGAAAAAAATTCGATTAAAATTGCAAACACCCGGAACAAATAAAAAACGAATGCGATATGAGCAGATGTGCATATTAGGTGGCAATATTCATTTTGATAATCAATAGAATAGCAAAGAATGGGTAGAATTTTGGATACACATTCAAATATATGTTTTTCTTTCTTGGGATACAAACCACATAATCTTTCTATTGAACACACCAAAAATGATAGGAACCTTATTTGATCAGAATGTACTGCAGGGAATTCATATTTTGCAAAATCATTCTCTTGGGGAGGTATTGATGGTATATATTTATATGGAGCTAAATGAGTATGATTGAGTAATTGTTTCTTAATCACAATCCTAGCATCACAAATCTTGGCAATGATTTCATCGGTTAGAGTACCTTTGATCCTCTTTTGAACAGCTTTAGCAAAGGATTCATTCCATTTAATCTGTTCTATTGTTTGTTCATCTATCATTATACTATTCTGCAAAGCGGCAGCAGTAGCAACCATGGGTGCTTTCTCAACATTATGGGCATAAGATCCTTCCCCTCCAATCAAAAGCGCCTTGAATATAGTGTTCTCAAGAAAATCAGTGATTGAAGGAATACTTTTGTCATACAAAGGAGGCTTGGGATTCTTGATATATGAAACTCCTATATGATCCCATTGAGCAAATTTCTCATTAAAGGGACTAAAAGCCGAAACGTTCAATGATTTTTTAGATGTTTTGATATCATCATCAACCCCAGCCAAATATTGTTTAAACAGTTGAGAATCATCAGAAATAGGTATTGGTCTATATGTACTTGGTTTATGAACATAGCCTCCCCGATATCCCCTAAATTGATTTTTCACAACTATTATTTCGGAATTATTGTTATTTAACAGAGCTAGCCTTGTTTCCAGCGAATAATTACCCAAAATATCCAATAAAAACACTTCTGGTTCAAGATTTGTTCCCACAATAACATCATCAACTGTTCCTTCACTTTCTGATTTATTAGCATCCACACTATTAACACCATCATCCGAAACAATACTCTTCTCTAGATTTTCTTCAGGAATTTCAACACTTGTTGATTTAATTATGTTCTTATAATCATCAAGCATGGAATTGTAAGTGTTCCTATCCTTGTACTCTTGATCACTATCATCATTCGATCTGGAAGAATGAGCTCTTCTTCCTCTTGGATGCCTCCCACCACCTCTGAGACTCATTCAGAAAGTTTTGTGATAAATAATTTACAGTAAAAAATTGAAGTTTAGTATCCAAGTGTGATATTGTTAACTTCATCTTCTGGGAAGTAGCAGAAAGCAACGATGAGGGCAAAGAAGAGGAGGAGACCCTGAGCACCTAAGAGGATAAATGTAGCATTCTTGAGAGTGTCGAAATTGTCAACGATAACTTCCTTGATTTTAGCTTTGCAGGTTTGATCAGTTAGATTATTGAATGCAAGGCCAGTGTAGTTACAAATGTAGGTTAATGGAACTGGTTCCATGTAGTAGCAGCATGGCTTATCGGTTGAGTTAAAAGTAAAGTTCTCAATAAAGTGAGCAGCTTCACGAATGGTCTTATCATTCCAATCTCCGGTGACATTATTAAAAGCAGCTACCCAGTTTTTACCAACTATATCAAGATTTTCATCGATGTTGTTTCCCTTGGTAACGAAATAAGCAGCACCTTCGATAAGAAGGACAATGATAACAACAATTAAGTAAACGTATTGGAAGAACTTTGAGTTGCAGCAAAGGAGAGTGAAGCCAACAAATGTGGAAATGAGAACGAAAGCAGCACCAATGATGAACCAGGTAAAGGACGATCCTGACTTAAGAAGTGCATTGATTGCATCAATACCCTTGTAATACTTAGTGAATATAACAATACCAACAATAATGGCACCAATAAACATAACCATGTTAACCAAACCAATGATGGTCTTCGCAAACTTACCAAAGCATGTAGCGCAGGTCATAAGAAATGATCTGATCCAATTATTATCAAATTTGAGTGATAAATTATCAAATAACGGTCCAAACAAATCGAAGTTTTTGAAAGGAGTACGGTGATAACTGCTTCAATTGATTTTATCGACGTAAAGTTTAGGTTGGACGATACTTGTGGGATGATCTCCGGGTGTGATCGTATTGCTGAGGTGAGTGAGATTGATGATGGTGAGAATGTTAGTGGGGGTTCAAGTATAGATGAGAGGATAGTTACCGGTGTTTTTTTGGCGAGGCAGGCTGGAATTTCGATTTGGGAGAGTGAGATGGATGAATTTGCTGCCAATGGAGGAGTTTTTGGCAGTGAAAATGGGGGCGGGGGAAGTAATAGAGCGATTAGAGCGAAATTAGTGATGGAGAGCCAGGGAATTTGCTATATTTTGAGTTATGTATACAGAATGATGTTTAACAGGAGAGTTTTGATTCGATATAGCTTACATGATGGTTTTTACTGCGTGGATGAAGGTGAGAAAGGAGTAAGCTCTGAGGATTTGGTGAAAATAGAAGAGAATATGAGGAATGTACTCAAAAAACCATTGCAATACACTTTCAAATGCATTGAAACGGATTATTTAATTGAGTATTTCGAAAAATTGGGGTATAGAGATAAAATTAATGTAATAAGGGCTTTTTCAACCGATAAAGTTAAATGTGTGAAGATAAATGAGTTTATTGATATAATAATTGGAGATTTCCCGCTTTATATTGATGCTAACAAGGTTTTTCAGCTTAAGAAGTACAAGAATGGGTTCATTCTCAGGCTTCCTACAATTAATTCTCCAACTGTGATTCAAGAATGGCGAGAACCAGAATCTCAGCATGCTATGTTCAATGAATACTCTATTTTGGCTAACCAGAATGGGGTTAATACTATTACTGACTTGAATTTGATCATTGAGAAGCAAGAATATGGGGAAATAATTAAAAATACTGAGGAAATGCACCAAAAAAAGCTTGAATATATTGCTAATGAAGTAGTAAAACTCTTCAAAGAAAAACGAATAATCACAATAGCTGGTCCTTCATCATCTAACAAAACAACGTTTGCAAAATTATTGGCATTAAAATTAAATGCCATTGGTTATGAGGCTATTGTATGCGAAATGGATGATTTCTCTAAAAATAGGGTTGATATTCCTTTTGGTTCAGATGGGTTGAGAGATTTTGAATCCGTACATGCTCTAGATTTGGGATTGTTTGGTGACCGCATTCATAGTTTGCTTAATGGAGAGACAGTCCCAAGAAGGAAATTTGATTTCAAAACGGGAATTGGATATGATATGACAAGCGAAATGCTTTCTTTGCCAGACAAAACATTTCTTATTATTGAAGGAATACATGGGATTAATCCTGAGTTGATTTCTGCTATTGGTAATGATAATGTTATTCCAATATATGTTGCTCCTTTAACACCTTTACCTATTGATTATGATCATCGTTTTTCGACTACTGAATTGAGACTAATTCGAAGAATGATTAGAGATCATAAATATCGAGGGTACTCAGCTAGAAAAACAATTCTAAGATGGACAGCTGTTAGAGTTGGTGAAGAGAAGAACATTTTTCCATATCAAAACAATGCCATGTTTTGTTTCAATTCATCATTGCTTTATGAGTTACCTATATATTCATTAGATGGAATATCCCTTTTATCTGAAGCACTCAATCCTGAACCAGATGAAGATCCAAACTCATGTGATTCTAGATTGATAACTGCTGAAGCAAGAAGAATTCTTGCTCTGCTGAAGCTCTTTAAGCCTATTCCAAAAGAAAATGTTCCCTTGCTATCATGCATAAGGGAGTTCATTGGTGGATCTGCTCTTAAGTATTAAAACAATGGATAGTTATTGTAGTTATTTTAGGTATTTAGTTTTTGTGTTAATAATAGTTGTTACAATTCAAATTCCTGGTGATTATTGTTCCCGTATGATATATTTAGAAAAATATGCATTTTATAAGAGAAGTATTTATGATACAATTTTGTTTTCTGCAATTACGGTGAATGGATCCGATAGAGCCGAAAGAATGTTAGAAAAATGGGGGAATTATATTCTTCGCCGATCTAATCATGAATTAGTTAAATTCGTATCGAATAATGGATGTTCAAAACCAAGTTTTCCTTGTATTAAGCCGGATGAAGAGTATCAGAAATATATAGACAAAGTTAAAGGAACTTTTAGAGCAAAATCACGTGATATAATGATTAAAAGAGTGTATTCAGTTCATTATCTTGTTGAAAATACTGATGCAGATTGGGTAATAAGCTTGACAGACGATGCTCTAGTCAATGTTTATAAATTAGAAGAAATGATTAATGAGTTTAAGCAAAAAGGAAACCCGAGAACAACACCACTTGTTTTTGGGAATTGCATTGATGTTACAGATTATTCCTTTTTGCAAGGTGGAGCTGGATGGATCATTTCCAGAAAAGCAGCAGAAATGATTTACTCTCTCAGAGATTGGGTGATAGATGAACAATGGTGCCCAGATGATGTTCGATTCGGACAAGTTATTCGACGAATTGGACTCAGATTGTGTGATACAGCTACTGGAAGATTTTTAGGCCATCAATTCTATTTTGGTATCAATATGGTAGATCTAATAAAGAAGAATTATTCGGGTGTTCCTCAATGTGAAGCAATTAACCCACAGATGACATGTGGAAAACAGTACCACAGGCTTAAAGATTTGGTTGTTTATCACACTATATGGAATGATACAGAACTCTTATTGGCTGGTGAAAGCCTCTTTGAGTACACACCGAGTAATATATATTGGTATCAGAATTTTATGTTTCCAGGCGTATGCCGAAAATAAATTGTTTATTCCTACATTTATTAATTCGATTCTAGAACTTTTTTGGGAGGAAGGATCCTTCTAGTTTTGGAAGACTCGAAAATTGTTTGGTTTGGTTGCTAGATTGTACCGATTCGACTTTTGCCTTGAAATCCAATGGTTCATACCCACTAATAAACTTGTTACCAAGTTGTTGTTGAAGCCAATACCTAATTTGAGGAAGAGAAATGCCAAAACACATTCTCGCATCTTCTGTTATACCAAAATGTTTCCAGGCACCTTCTGGACTCTGAGCTTGATAATTTTCATCTGCAAAATTAATTAAAAACCTTCCATCATCATCATCTATAATTGAGCAACTATAAACTTTTTGTTCGTTCTTAAACCTCGACCTGAATCCAACTCTGCAAAGATACCCATCAACAGCAAAGAATTCACCATTTCCTAATGATTCTATCATAATTTGCCGACCATTTTCATTTTGAACAATTGGGAGATTACAATGTTTCATTATTGATGAGGCTATTTCGAGTACTTCTCGAGGTTTACCTTCATATAACAATTCGTGAGTAACTCTGTCTATGTGCCTTTGAATGGATTCAAAATCTTGGAAAAAAGCGAAACTTGAAATCCCATTTGGTAATCTCACCGAACCTTTTTCGTTATGTATCGAATCTTTTTCTTTTAGAGACAAATGAGATTCATATGGAGGCTGTAGGAGAAGAGTATCCAGGAATAAAAATCCTTTAGTGTTGACATGCTCTAACAAAGGTGGCTCATATAAAGAATATTGCCAAAAACTTGGGTCATCTTTGGTAATACGTATTGATGACAAACGTTTTTTCTTCTCAGGATATTGTTCTCTCATAAACTTTCGGAATTTATTAAACCATTTTCTCGATTCCAGAAGTTTTTTGGTATTTGTTTTGGTTAATGTACCTGCAAACATTTCAAACTCACTCTGTTCCAAAGTACCTTCTTCTTTCATAAATACTGATGCTTCATAAATTTGTGAGACTATTTCTTCATTAGAATTCTTATATTTGGATAGTTTTCCAATATCTTTTAATAGGTCTTCACTTTTTGGCTCTCCACATAAAATCAAACATTCTATAAACACACTAAGGCTCTCGTCTTTCTTTGGTTTAGATTTAACCTTTTTTGACGAGTCTGCCTTTTTTGAATGATCAGTTTTGGACTTTTTGGGATCCTTTTTATCTGAATGCTTTTTTTCGGTTTTTTTCTTTGGTACTTCATCTTCGCTTATTGATGATATTGATTCGATAATCTTTCTGATACGCTTTTCAAGAAATTTGGAAGATGGTTGTTCAAAATCATCTGGGAAATAGTTTGTATCAGAAAACACATCATCCCAATTGCCATATCCATGCTTCAAAATTGATTCCAATAATGACAAATCATTTTTGTTAGACCATTCCTTTCCTTCAGCCTTGATGTTAATTGATTGTTTTCCATTTTCGTACCATTGTTTAATTTTATTCAAGACTAGCAACCTTTCAATTATTTTGTCGGAGTTTTTAGAAATTTTTTCGGCAAATGAAGGGTCTTTAAAAACTTCTGATTCAGATAAAGATCTTTGAGAGTGATTCAGCTTAAAATCATCTCCAATAATTTGATTTGCGACAGCCTTATTTCCATTTGAAATCAGATTAATCATTACCATGCAACCATCTTTCACTTCAGATACATTGCCCTGAAGCTTTGTTGTATTGGAAATCATTTCCCATTGACCAAAACCATAAAGCTGTAGGCCCTTGAAAGCACGATCTCTTGCAGCTTTATTCCAACTTCCAGATGAAACAACATCATCATCTCCATATACACAAGTAGCTTTGACAGTTCTTTTTGTGAAAATGAAGTTATTCTGTCCCTCGACTCTTAGTTTAGCTTCTGGCATGAGCTTTTCCCAAAAATGTTTATCATTTAAATCAATACTCGCTGCTTTAGGATCCGCTGCAAAAGAAGCCTCGGAAAACAAAGAATTAGAATCAGTTTGAGACTTTGTAAAAAGCTCTGTTCTCCTCTCTAATATCTGATCAATGTCTTCATTAATAAACCGCTCTCCTTCTTCATCATCTTCCTTTATTATATGGTAAGCACCCTTTTTAAGAAGCAGTTCAATATCTTCTTTTGACATTTCATCATCATCGGAGCGTCTCTTGGAATCTAATAATGCTTGATCAAGACCAAGTTTACGTGAGGCTCTGATAAACATTTCATTTTCATATGTATCTCTTGTGATTAACCTATAAACCTTAACCTTGTCTTTTTGTCCAATTCTATGACATCTTGCCTGTGCTTGCAGGTCGTTTTGAGGATTCCAATCTGAATCATAAATAATTACAGTGTTGGCAGCAGTTAAATTAAGACCAAGGCCTCCTGCTTTAGTGCAAAGCAAAAATACAAATATATCAAGATCTGGATTGTTAAACCTATCAATCGCTGCTTGTCTTCTATTACCAACAACTGATCCATCTATTCTTTCATACCTATAGCCTTTCACATCAAGAAAGTCTTGAAGCAAATCAAGTACTTTCACCATTTGAGAAAAAATCAGAACCTTGTTTCCAAGAGGCCTCAATTTCAATAGTAATTTATCAACAAAAACCATTTTTCCACTACATAAAATCAATTTTTCTAATGGAGAACCCACATTCTCAATTATTTGCGATTCAGCCCCTTCAATCAAATATGGATGATTACATACTTTTCTCAGTTGCATCATTAGATTATTCATTGATGGAAGTTTTGTCGAACCAGTTATCAATTCGGATGCCTTATTATCAATTAGCATTCTATATACAAGTTTCTGGGATTTGGTGAGTTCAACTTTAACAATAGTCTCTTCTTTAATCCCAATAGAATGTTCAACATCTGCTTTTTTCCTTCGTAGCATATACATTTTGAGAACATCATTCTGGAGCCTCTTCACATCATCTTCAGTGGAAACATTACCATATCTATTCATAAAATCTTGAAGGTTAGAAAATGTTTGTGGTGCAATAAAATAAAGTAGAGACCATAGTTCTTCAAGGTTATTTTGGATTGGAGTACCCGTCATTAATAGTATATGATGAACTCTGAGTTCCTTCATTAACTGATATCTTTTACTGTTAAAGTTCTTGAGATTATGGGCTTCATCAACAATAAGATACTGCCACTCTATCGATGTCAGCAAATCACGTTCTTGGTTAATAATATCAGAATTTAGGAGCAATACTACAAATTTGCATATATCCCTTCTTTCACCAAACCATAATTCATAATCAGAAATAATTTGACGAGATTTCTTGCCTCCAGAAAAGTTAATAGCATTAATATCTGTCCATCTACGGAACTCTCTTTCCCACTGTTCCAAGGTGGATAGGGGAGCAACTACCAGAAAAGGTCCTCGGTTCCCCATTCTATACAAATCTAATATCATTGATACACCCATAACAGTCTTACCCAAACCCATTTCATCTGCTAAAATAGAAGATCTCCGATGATACCAACAAAATCTGAGCCAATTTAAGCCTTTAAGTTGATAATCCCTGAGTTCTAAATCACCTTTAAACTTAGGAATTGGATTATCAGGACCATATTCCTTAAAATCTTTTGGATCTGGCCTTTTAGCTGCAGAAAATGACAAAGCTTCATCAATATTGTTCCTCTTTTCAAATTCTTGAATAGAATCATCGTCATCAACTTTGTCTTCCCAAGTAGCATCTTCGTATCTTTGCCTTTGCCATCTAACAAGAAACTTTCCTTCTTCATTTTTAGCGATAACCCTTTGGACTTCTAAAAAGTCAGGACAAAACACTTCTGTAACAGGAGAAATTAAAGACGGAATTGTTTCAGAAGGAACAAGAACTTCTCTTTTAATAAGATCTCGATACATTTGGATTCTCCTTTGTCCATTACGAACATCAAGGATTTCTTTCTCATTCATCCACCTGCAATGTATATATGCTTCTCCAACAAATTTTACATAATACTTCGGTGGATCTGATGAATCTTGCTCATGCCCAATGATTCGTTCAATTCGGGGACCAGAAAACTCTTCTTTCTTTTCATTTTCATTCTCGCTATATTCATCGGATTCAGAGTTTTCATCTTCCTCTGCATAAGAAATTTCATTAGATCTCCTCCTTTCTCTTCGAAAAGCTACTCCAGGTTCCGACGAATCAGAATACTCAAATGATGAACTTTCACTTTCACTATCACTGTCAAATGTTGATGCTCTAGCTTTGGATGTTCTCCTTGGTGGGAGGGGATTAAAATCGTACTCTTCAACAAACTGCTTATCAAAACTCTTACGACCTTTTCGAATTCCAGCTGGAGCCGCTTTCTTTTTCATACCATTAGACCTCTTTTTTTGCGAAGCCATTAATTCTTCCTCAAAATTCTCATCATCCCCATCCTCATCACTTAACGAAAGACTGCTTTCACTAGAATCATCTCCAGAAGAATCCGAATTTTCGTATTTATATGATTTGTTTGTGGGATTTCTCGAGGATCTTCGGACATATTGGCCATTTTCTTCTTCGTAAACACCAAAAGAATCAGGATCAAAGCTCATTTCTCTGATCTGACGAATGCCACTTTTGCAGTTTTGGTTGTTGCTGAGATGGAAAACACAGGACGTTTTCTGATTGATCCAAATAGAATTGACGATTATTCTACTAGGTCATTGATGTATTTATGCGAAAAGAATAGGATTAAGCTTCCTTTTCATCCAAAAAGAGAGCAGATAGTTGAGTCACTGAAGAAACAGCTCTTGGTCGAAAAAGAGAGGGAAATCGCTATGAAAAACGTGCGCGTTTCGGATAATTTTAACGAAAGCAGGTTTTGTACACCAATTTTACAAAAAACAACATCAAATTCAAAAGAATCGACAATTACACCTGTTATTTGTTCGAAATACTCTGAAGACAGGGTTTACAACTCTATTCCGCAAAAGAATGTGGTTTCACCTGTAATTAGCGCATTAATGCAAACAATGAAACCAGAAACAGATAACAATGGGAATAATCCCAGATTTTTTAGAATTTCTGTTTTAATGAGTGTATTGTGTTTGATTGTTTTTGTTTTAATTTACATTTTTTTTGATTTAGTTTAATTTCCAGAAACATCACACTATAATATATAAAGAATTCGGAGAATATCTATTATCATAATCAACCCGAAATAAATACTTACTTATTAACCAAGAGTTCAAAAATACAAAAAGCGTCCAGGAGTGGGAGTCGAACCCACGCTGGCTACTGCCAGACCCCAACCCAGGGGCCCACCTTACCGTTCGGTCATCCTGTCTTAATAAATCTTAACTAAGTTTGATTTGATTTCATTTTTAGAAATTCGGAAAATACTGAAATTCAATGTTATCTAAAATTGGAGTGCAATTTGTATGAAACAAAGATAGATATATGATAAGAAGTATGCCTCTTCTTCAAGTATTCTTGCAATGCTTCCAAAATATGTTTTATTTAATAGATCATTGTGCAAAGTTTGTGCATTCGAGATGATTTAAACAAAGATTCCAGAAAGGGTATTTTATTAACTGGGTGTTATTGAATTATGAATCCATTCTGAAGATTACATCAGCCAACTTTTTATATTATTTCAATGTTTTCATTGTTCTTTAACATTTTATTGTGTTCAGCAAGTAATTACACATTAATGAGCTCATCTGATGGCTTTTTGTTCTATTTTTTTGATAAACCTGGAGAATTCTCATTTCAAATCCCTCAAGGGATAAACGAAATTTTCATAAAAATGTGGGGATCTTCTGGAGATCATACAGTTTATTCCGGAGCAGGAGGTTATTCGGAGGGAAAAATAATGGTTAATTCTTCCGATGAATTTGGAATTGAAGTTGGAAGCCCCTGTATTTCCCTACTCAACTGTTGGAGATCATATAATCTTGCTGGATCGAGGTCAGCTATATGGAAAAATCACCGTCTTAATGAAATAATTGTTGCTGGAGGAGGAGGAGCTGCTGGAAGCAATTTTGGAGGAGCAGGTGGTGGTTTGATTGGTCAAAGTAGTATGATTTCAAGTACATCAAACCCTGATTATTGCAATTCTATTGCATATCCTGCTGGAGGAGGGACTCAAACAAAAGGAGGAACTGGTGGCACAGCAACAGAATGGAGTGGTCATTATACAACTGGAGTAAGTGGAGGAAGAAACTTCGGAAGTAGAGGCCATGGGAAACTTAACTACCATGAAGGAGGTGCTGGTGGAGGAGGATTTTTTGGTGGTGGTTCTGGTGCAGCATCTTGTTATTGTTCATCAGGAGGAGGTGGAGGATCTGGATATCTTTCGCCTATAGTAATTAACGGTGTAACAATTGCTGGAAACTACAGCACTCCTGCAAATCCACATGATATTCAGAGAGGGAATGCTGGGAGTCCTGGGAACAATGGTTTGGTGATCATTAAGATGAAATATATGCATTCATATAGGTATATCAAGAATCGAAAATCAATACTGCTGTTTGCTCTTTGTATGTCAATTGTTTAATCAAATTAAAACCTAATAATCGTCACTCCACTTTTTAGTGTAGCTGACCAAGATCATTTTAACTAATAGGATTTGATAGTAAAAAGGATGAGAAAACCACAATTTCTAAGGGAAAAATGCATCAATATCACCTAATTATATAATTTTTCCCTTTTCCCATTTTTGCCGCATTATTACTTGTATGATTTCCACATTGAATTTAGTTCAATCAAATGATTTAATGAAACATATCGTTCTTTGTATTCGGTTATAAATCATATTCATATCGTAGATTAAACTCTTTGCCAAAAAATCTCGAAAATGTGTTTATTGCAGCTGTAATGAAAACAAGGCATCATATAATTCTAAGTTTATTGCTATCGAGAACAAAATGTATTCTGTTGGTAAGTTTATAAAGAGAGCAAACTCAAATGAAAAAAACGTCCAGGAGTGGGGATCGAACCCACACGGGCGAACCCAAGCCGCCTTCCGGCTCGCCTTTACCACTCGGCCATCCTGTCTATTACCAAAATTCTCAAATACATTTTGGAAAAACTTGCAATAGGAGTATTTGACACAATTTCACCAGACGGTACACTATCAATTTGATTGGAGGGTTTGTTAAGAAAATATACTTTTTTTTAACAAATTATGTCAAATGATTAATGATACGTTGCTGCATTTGGTTGCAAGTGGTATAATCTCAACCAGTCCATTGATGGTGTCGAATTTTCGACGAATTACTTTAAGAGATTGTTCCTTTGCTCATTATTTTCTGTCAGTCTTGTTTAATTGTGCCGATTCCGATTGTTTTTTGTATAGATCCCATTTTAAACACAATTTGCATACATCTATTCTGCTTTCATCAAATCATTATGAAAATCATATCTTTAACGAGTATAATACTTTCGACATTCATGAAACAAATGTTTTTCAAGATTGTATATTTAGAGATATTCATTCAAATTCTGATTGTGCTGGTATATTGATTGAAAGAAGTGTAAATTTGTCGCTCAATCGCTGCCAATTTATTAATTTACGCAGCTATTATCCAAGGTTTGGGGCTACTGCTGTCTATATCTTGCATGGAAAGTATATTGAGATTAAATGCAACAAGTTTTGGAATTGTAGTTCAAGTCATGGGGCATCATATGGTATATTTTCGACACCATCAATGACATTTGTTATTCATTCTCTTGATTTTGAGTATAATTCCGAGGGGTTTGTTGGTATTTTGAGTACACAATCACATTCATCATATTTAGGTGGATGGACTCAATTCACATGTAGTCATAATAATTTATCTAATGTCATATGGAACGGGAATGCAGGGCTTTTTTATATATTGACAATACAAAGCGTTAACCAAACAATCAGATATTGTGTTTTTTCCGATTCTTCTACGACCCATCTGATTTTAACACACGAAACTCCAATATATTCAATCGGATCTTGTGTTTTCAACAATATCTCAACTTCAGGCTGGTTTCATGGACCCATATCAAATATATTTGAAAGTCTGTTTATTGAAGTAACCAAATCCCAAATCGGTTATAACCCATTTTCAATGTATGGCTGTATTTTTGATAGATCTTATGATTATTATGGTTTTCCATCAAATGCATTCCATAATTGTATGTTTTCCCAAAATCCCATAACTTACAATCCTCCAACAGCGGACTGCAATATGGTTATCCAATATGAGCCAACAATGCTTGTATTTTACCCAAAGAAAAGCCTCTTTTTACACTTTTTTCAATTGGAACTAGTAAACATTTAAAAATTCTTGGCAAGTTTATTAAATTCAAATGGTCTTGGCAAATTTAAACATAAATATTGTTTGGTTGCATTTCAAGGTTAACCATTCTTGATTTGATTACTACCAGAATGTACATTCATAGAGTTGATTGTGGGAATTTGAAATACTATTCACATGTTTCGGGACTAAAAGTCATTACCAGAATTGAAAACTATTGCCTATTTCATTAAAAATTAGCAAAGTTGATTTTGTGAATATTGTTGAGACATTAATACTAATTGTTATTTTAATGCTGGAAGATATGAATTGTAATAATACTGGAATCATTTATTAAAACAATACTCTATCTCTTCTCTCAATTATTGATTAACCTCCTCCCAGTCAAGACTTTTTACCAATGTTTCCTTCTGATATTGATGAAAACAAAAAGAAAATTGACAAATTTAACGAAATGTATTTTGAGGAAACCCCATTGTCAAACTCAATAATCATTAGTTGAGACAATTGTAAGTCTCTTATTCGAGAAGGATTCCTTCAGCTCAAAGCTTGGATCCAAACAATTGATGGGAAACCAAGGAAGAATTAGGAAATGCTTGGTGTATTGATTGTATTTTAGATACATGCAGCAATTAATCTAATCCGAAAAGATATTCGCAGTGTGCGCAAAAAATCCTAAGTAACTACATTGATATTGTTCGTTTCAGGTTTAAAAAAAATGAGAGAATGCTCAACAATGGTACCTTATGATAGCACCCAATTAAAATCAAACAATGAATTCGTTGTTACCTGGAAAAGACTATTTCTCAAGCAATGTAGTAAATTGATTGAAAATATGATTAAAGATGCAAATAGGGGTTTATTTCAGTGCTTCGACCACCATAACAGCAAGACTCTTCTTCAAATCTGATTCCAAGCTCGATCCTTGCTCTGTGCTCTTGTAATACTTCCAGAGACCAACAAGAAGTATACCTTTGAGTGAATGATTTCAATATGATTGCCTTTATCAGATTTGTTTCCCATGATATAATACTTTAAAGGCCCCAAAAAACTAATTATGCTAATATCTCATGTTTTCCCTTCATATATTATTGATTAGAACTTCAATTAGCGACTAATTCAAGAGCATTTTTGTCTGGTTATACTGAATATCTCAAAAAAACAGGAAATTTGACGATTCCTTCAAGATGAAACGTTGGATATTTGTCGAATTCGACAATTGAACAGAGAATCGAAACTCGCCAATCATAAAGATAGTTGAATTACTTTTAAAAAATGGCAAATTGCGATATTAAACTTCCAATCGTTTGAATTAGGTCGAATAACCAGTGAGACTTCCAAGAAAACGTGAGATCTCACTAGAAATGTCGATGATGCCACACTATAAAGACAAATTTCATATCAAATTATTGGGAATATTCATTCTATCACCTCAAAAACTATTAGAAATACACTGTTTTCATCAGATCCCCAGGAAACATATACACTTTTTAAACCAATAGGTCATTTCAATCAATGATGAATTTAGAGTATTCCATGATTTGAATCCCTCAAGAAGACTTGACTTTCATCCGGGTTTTATGGAAAGGAGGCTGTGAACCTGGAAGAGGTTTTGTTGGGAATGGTCAAATGCGCAAGCATTAGCCCCAAATTTCTTTATATTATTAAAAAATTCGAGATAAAGCCAAGAAATAGGAATCCAAATCTTGTTAAGAATCAGTGATGTCAAATCAGAATATGATCATATCATTAATTTCCAGTGATATTGGCACATTTTCTACTTCAACTCGGAATTTTTTCCCAACAAGTTGTATCTTTACCATATGAGGTGGCTTCTAGCAGCGATGTGCACTATGAAGTCACCTTCTCGTTGTTCTTGGAATGCTTATATGGAATGAAATCACTTCCTCTTGATAGAAAATTTAATAATGCCATTTTTTTAGCAGATGGAAGAGAAGATTTCATTTGAGAGATTTCTTTTTGGAGAAGGAAATGAAATTAGAATTAATGATATGGAGTTTTGTGTCGATCGAATTATCGAATTGCCAAAGATTCGGCCCCATCAACTTGAAAAAGCAGTGAGATTATCAATTGAGTATTGCAAATTAGCTGATTTCCGGCGAAACCTATTAGAAAAATCTAATAATTGCCCAGTTTTGATATATCAATTGTACAAGAGAGGTATTTTGGTATTTGAAGAAATCGAACCTTTCTTGAAAAATGACTACTCTTTCTTGTTATGTTATTATTTTCGGAAAGAGATCAAAGATTTTGATAGTTTTATTAAAAATAAGTCCAAACCCTATGGTATTGATAAATCTTTCTTTGAGAATGAAAATGATATTGATCAATGGATTGAATATGGTTTTCTGCAATCAAGTATTGAGTATTGTCTCAAGTATGATGTGATTGATGATTTATTAAATATTGATAATTTAAATCAAGTAGCTAAATGGAGTCCTTTTGAGTGGAGTTATCAGCCCCAATATTTTGATTTGTTATCTTTTGCTGGATTTTTTGGCTCCATCAAGTGCTTTAAGCATCTGTTAATGAAAAGATTCGAAATCAATGAGAAAGTGTTATCAATGGTTGTCTGTGGTGGTTCTTTTGAACTCTTCCATATATGTCAAGGCCAACAATCATTTACACCAATTCATGTTTGTAAAGCATCTGAGTTTTTTAACGTACCATTATTAGTTTTCATGATAGAAAATGGAGTTGATATAAATGCTTTTGGTAAAAATGCTGAGTTATTATACTTGGTTGGACTCACCTTCATTATGCTGCTAATAATAGTCATCTTAATGTTGTTGAACATCTAGTTAATCAAAAAGCTGATATAAATGCTATAACTTATTCTGACGAGTTTTTATATTTAATTGGACTCCCCTTCATTATGCTGCTAATAATGGCCATCTTAATGTTGTTGAATATCTAGTTAATCAAAAAGCTGATATAAATGCAAAAGATAGAAATGATCGGACTCCTCTCCATTTAGCTGCTAGAGAAGGTCATCTGAGTGTTGTTGAATATCTAGTTAATCAAAAAGCTGATATAAATGCAAAAACTATATTTGTTGAATTTTTATATTTAATGAGACTCCTCTTCATTATGCCGCTGATAATGGTCATCTTAGTGTTGTTGAGTATTTAGTTAATCAAAAAGCTGATATAAATGCCCAAGCAAGTGTATTTTCATCTGGGACTCCTCTTCATAGAGCTGCTGAAAATGGTCATCTTAGTGTTGTTGAATATCTATTTAATCAAAAAGCTGATATAAATTCTAAAAATAATGCTGGGAAAACTCCGATGACATTAGCAAGTGAAATTAATATCTATGATTCAGAAGATGATAAGAAAAGGAAATCGAATGTTGTTGAATTTCTAAAGAGAAAAGGAGGGCAATAAGTCAGAAGAGGATTAAAAACCAAATTCATAAGATTTTTTTGGAATATTATCAAGCACTGGTTTTGAAGGGTTCATAAACCAGAATATCTTGATTTTTATCTTTTTCTCGGGATTTTTGGCTCCATCAAGTGCTTTTAGCATCGGTTATAGATATTAAAAACATCAATGTTGTCGTTTTCAGAAATGAATTGAAAAATAATACTAAAATCATAATATTCGAAGTGTATAAAAGAATAATTATCCAAAATTGTGGATAATTTTAATAAATCTGTCTTGAATTTCAAAATAATTGTGGAATACTCGAAAAGTACTCTGATATCGTCCATAATTCTTCTTTCATTGTTATTTATGTCTTCTTCAGTGATTGATACATCATATGATTCTTCTTCTTCACTCATTGACTTTGATTCCAAATTGGGGTTTAAATAATCCATTTAATGGTACTAATTTCTGATCCATTAATTCATATTTTCTTTATTCTGGAAGAATCAAAAACATGGAAGACGAAAATAGTAACGTGAGCTATGTTGATTTGGAATCATTTGATTTCGAATCCCTTATACTCATATTCTATTTAATCAGATTGTGCTTTACGTTTAAGAGTACCGAGCCTCGAACATGCTAGAGTATTTTTGCCCATGCCTATTTGCCACCCTCCTTCAACAACATCAACCCCCTTACTACTTATTTTGATTCAAAATAGCAATTCTTATATGTGACGATCAACCGAAACGATTTTATAAACAAAACGTTACTATACAATCAAAAAAGATGAAGGGTAAAATATTTCCCTTAAAAAAAATAAATGTAAATTTCAGAAACTTGGGACATTGTATAGAAATCAAAAATTTTATGGATTATCTTGAGAATGCCTATCAGACTGGTATTCAACTAAATGAACACATTACAAATGTTTTCAAAGATCGTGTGAACATAATTTATGACGCTGAGAATATAGAGTTTCGAGATACAATTAATACAGTTTTTAGTTTTATTGGGATGATTTCACAATATGAATTCCAACATTTGGTCGGCATATTTTCGAAGGATTCTCTTTTGGTTTATAAGCAGAAAATCCAATCTGGTTGCTTTAATAATGATTTTAAAAACTTATTTTATGTTTCTTCGATGAATATTGCTAATTACATTGTAAATAATGTTAAACAACTCTTTATGAATTTTAAGTTTGATAATCCTTCAACTATTATGAACTTCTTTACATCTTTTAGTTCTACAGATTCAGGTGTAATTAATAAGAGTCAATTCAAAAAAAATTTCCATGACACAATCAAATATTTTTATATTGGAAAAATTGACCATTGTTTCTCAAAAGCTATTGTTGGTTTACTTAGGCTTGATTCAAGTAACTTACTTATGCTTTATGATATTGGTAATATATATAGAAGAATATCCGATTCATTAAATTACCCATTCTCTGAATTCTCTTCAATAGGACCCTTGTTAACCAAAGTTGGTGCATCATTACATGCATCAATATCCGTTTTTATTAATGTTTTTCTTTTGGACTTAATGGATAACAAACAATATACTATTAATAGAATTATTGAAGGCAAGAACTCCATTAGGTCATATGAAGTTTCCTCAGAATTAATCAATCAAAAAGTTCTTATTGATTTTTATCGAAAAAATGCTTCAAATGGGGTTAATAAGGGTTGTATTATTGTTTTTCAGTCTCCTAACCTCACCAAATGGTATATGAAAACTTTTCACCTTGCTTTTGTATCTGTTCCAAAAGACAATACTCAAGAGTATTCCAAGAAATATCAGCAAATCACAATTTCTTCTTTGAGAATTTTCGAACCTCCAAATTTGGAAAATTCGATTTCTAATTTTCGAACCAATTTGTTAACTGGAACGGCTCTTGAACTTATCAATAGCACTTTTTTTGACCTAAGAGAACCATTAATTTATATACTATTAGAATACTTGGGCCTAGGGCCTCAAACCATCTTTTTCATGAATCTGTGTGTTTTTGGAGGGTTTTATATCTTGACGAAAGAGCTTCAGAATTTTAGAACGATTTTATCTGAGTTCAATGCTTCAGAAGTTGTCGATGGATTAGATGGTATATTAAATAGTGAAACCCTTTCATACAATGAAAAACTGGCAATTGTTGAAACATCAATACTCATAGAAATATTAATGCTCGAAGATATAAATGGTAATAATTTTGGGTTTATTAATGAAAACAATACTCGATCTCTTTTATCAATAATTGATTTTGTTCCTCCTAAACAAGACTTTTTACCAGTGTTTCCTTCTGATATTGATGAAAACAAAAAGAAAATTGACAAATTTAACGAAATGTATTTCGAGGAAGCCCCATTATCAAACTCAAGAATCATAAGAAGAGATAATTGTATTCCACTTATTCGAGAAGGATTTCTTCGCCTGAAAAGTAGGATCCAAACACTCACCAAACCTTGCATACGATTGTATTCATATCCTTCCTCTAATAACAAACATATGACATGTTCACAATTTACTGAAGAATATGTACATTCTGGTGAAACAATTGTTTTTTCAGAATTTCTCAAATCTGTGTCAGAACAAATATTTTACCATATTTTCGAGAGTGAGTCAAAAATTGATGGAAAAACAAGGAAGAATTCAGAAATGCTTGGCTTTATTGACGGATTTTTAGATACAGAGCGCAATTTATCTAATCCGAAAAGATATGCAGAATGTGCTAAAGAAATCCTAAGAAATTACATCAATATTGTTCTTTTCCGGTTTGAGAAATATGAGAGAATGCTCATTAATGGCACATTATAAAAGTCCAATCAAAAAATTATTTTTTTTACCTTTAAATAATATTTCTAAAATAATGCTTGGTAGTTTTTGGTTAGGGTGCAAGTCAAAATCCATCTATGAATATACCAGAGGTTTGTTGATCAATAATAATGTTGATAATATTTTAGTCTGAAAAAACTAAAATTAGCATTGAAATATGATGAATAAGAAAATTCATTATACAACAAATATTATTAGGAATATTGCATTTTGATACATCACACTAGTATCATGATATAGAACTGCTTAATATACACATATTCACAGTTGCTTATTTTGTGATAGCTTCAATACACACCGAGAAAAATTGAAAATACACAAATTATTTACATTGATACGATTTTATAAACAATAGGCTAATCTAGAATGATCGGCATTTTTTTGTTGATTAATGTTTCGTCTTCATCGAGAGAAATTAATCCGAATACTGAAATCCCACAAAATCCACAAGTCTTTTGTTGTTTTTTCGCCACACGTACCGCGGGAATATTATGTAGAAGATGAGAAAGAGTTTTTCCAAGAACCTTTGTTTTATTATCTGTCTGGCTGGAAGTACCCGAACTCCTGCATTTTTATCGATATGGAAAATAACAAATCTATTTTATTTACTCAAGATTTTGATGATGAATATATATTATGGTCAGGACCCCGTATAGAGGAGAAAGCTATAAAAGATTTGACAGGAGTTGATGAAGTATTCGAGTTTCACGAATTTAATAAAGTAATGGAGCATAAATCACAGGAATTTATGTGTCTCGATCCAAATGAGGGAGATAATAGCAACCAGGAAGCGCAAATTTTGCTAACAGCCGCTGCTATTTCTCGGAGAATTAAATTTAATCATGAAATTGAATCATGTAGGAAAGCTTCAATAATCACATCCAATGCAATAATTGAAGTCATGAAAGCTTGCAAGCCTGGAATCAATGAAAGAGTTCTTGAAGCAGTTTTTAGATACCAATCTACAATAATGGGTGGACATGAAATGTCATTCCCCCCAATTATTGCTTCAGGTGAGCATTCTTACTATCTTCATTACACCCAGAATAATGGAATTGTCCCAGATAATTCATTGGTATTGATCGATGTAGGTGTTAAATATGATAGTTATTGTGGTGATGTATCAAGAACCATTCCTTCCAATGGAAAATTCTCAAATAATCAAAGATTGGTATATAATGCTGTTCTAGGTGCACAGTTTAGAATTTTAAATCGGATTAAGGCTGGGATCACGTTGTTTGATGCTGATAGTATAATGCAAGCTGAACTCTCAAAAGCATTAATAGAAATAGGAATATGCCCAAAAGGAATGACTATTAATGAAGACTTGGTACAAATTTTCTGTCCTCATTCAGTTTCGCATCATATTGGGCTGAATAATCACGATCTTTTCTTTATAAATAAGAACCCTTTTGGAGAAAAAGTAATCGTAAGTTATAGATTAGCTCCTGGAATGATCATATCAGTTGAGCCAGGTCTCTATTTCCAGCCAGAAATAATGAAAAGAAAAATGAATGATTATCCAGAGATTAATTGGAATACAGCATTCGAATATGCCATGCAAGTTGGAGGAATTAGAATTGAAGATGACATACTAATCACTGATAATGGAATTGAAGTTTTGTCTAATTGCCCGAAAACAGTTGATGATATTGAGAAGATAATGAACAAAGAAACTCACCAAGGATAATCAATAAACCCTGTATCATCATTTTTTTTATTAGATTGATCAAACATATTCCACACAGGAAAGAAAGAAAACAATGTCAATGGGGTTCCAACATTCGATATTGTCAAAGAAAATGAATCAGTTTCACAAAATGATATTCTTAAAGAATACAATTCAATCATTCCATAATATGATGATGCATTTCTTATCATTAAATCCATCATGTTTTCGTTTCTACCATGAAAAATAAAAATTTGATCATCAACCATTTCAGAAAACCCCCGTAAGTGGAGAGGAATTGCATGAGAACATAGATTAAACAATGTTTCTGATATATGACCACCAATATCAATTTGTTTTGTCAATAAACAAGAGATACTATCATCATATTCAGTTGGAAAAACAGAAAAATTCTCCATAAAATAATGAGAAATATCAAACAATGAATCATCATAAGATTTAACTGATTCGGATAAAAGATTAATCAATTTGAAAAGCTTTTTGATAAATGTTATAGTTGTAGTATCTCCTACTAAATGACACGAAGAATAATAACAACTTATTGATGATCTAATAAGTTTTTTAATACTGTTTGCAACCACTGAAAATTCTTTTGTGCTTGTAAGCTTTTCGGAATTTGAAATGGCTGTTAATAGTATTTGATGACTGATAATATAATCTGAATAAGACATAGATTGAAAATCTATGGAATCGTCCTTAATATAATCATCAGAGACACAAAACAATGTTAATTCTCTAATTGTCGATTTTAAATCAAATATAAAGCTAATTCGATTGTCAATTATGTTTTTTTTCGAACCAAGTTGAATTCTTTTTCCATCTGAAACAGCTTTAATATGGGAAAAAATATCATATTCTGTCTTAATATCGATATCAGCTAAATCATTCATGATATCTCCAATAAGTTGAATATGTGATGGTGCCTTTGGTTTAGCTACAGCATCATCCTCATCATCAGAAACATTCTCTGTAAATGAATCTTTTGCTCCGAAAGAAATGCTTTTTAAGCTCCTATTAACCACAAAATTCGAAATTGCGCAATTCTCAAGGGGTATAGACTCCGTTCCAAAACGATATGATGTATCCCTCTTCCCAATATTATCAGAAGATCTTTGATTTCCTTTGTTTTTTTTCTCAATAGCCTTTGGATTTGCACTTGAAATCGGAATTTGGATTGGAAATGATGGAATGTATTGAGATATCATTGTAAGTTTCGATTTTGAATCAATTTTAGGAATATTTTTACCAGTTTTCACCTTGTTTGATTGTTTTTCTTTGGAATTACCTGAATTGCTCTTTTTTACAAATTTATTTACCAAATGGTTCAAAACAATGCTCTGCGTTTCCCCACTATCTTTTATCAAAAATGAAATCAATTTTGCAGAAAGATCGTATTGTTCCAATGTGCATTCCATATAAAAAATTGAATTTATAATTAATCAAGAATCTTCATCTGTCCTACAGCTTCATTCATATAAAATTAATCTTATCCAAATCAGGGTTTCTAATCGAATATTGGCCGATCATTTGTAAACCAAACAAAAAAAATATCTAACTGAATATTGAATTTTTCTTTACTTTATTCCATATTTGAAAGAAAAAAAAACATAAAAATTTACAAAATATCAGTTCATATCACTTAAAATGACATACAATAGCATTCTTGAGGCCATTGGCAATACTCCAATGGTGAGAATAAATCGACTAAACACCAATCCGAATGTTGAAGTATTTGCCAAGCTTGAAGGATTTAATCCAACAGGAAGTGTAAAAGATAGAGTTGCTTTGAAAATGATTGAAGAAGCAGAGGCTGATGGAACATTGACAAAAGAAATGACTATTATTGAGGCAACATCTGGTAACACTGGAATTGGAATTTCGATGATTGGATCAACAAAAGGATATAAAGTACAAATAGTAATGAGTGAAGCCGTTTCAATTGAAAGGAGAAAAATGATCAGAGGATTTGGTGGTGAAATTATCTTGACGCCTGCCAAAGAAGGGACAGATGGGGCCATACGAAGAGTAGCCCAACTTGTTAAGGAGAATCCAGGGAAATACTTTAATCCAAATCAATTTTCCAATCAATATAACAAACTTGCTCACTATAAAACGACAGCTGAAGAAATCTGGAGGCAAACCGAAGGTAGGGTTACCCATTTTGTATCATCTGTTGGGACTTCTGGTACTTTAATGGGTGTTGGAAAGTATTTGAAAGAAAGGAATCCAAATATTAAAATTGTTGAAGCTCAACCTATCAGAGGCCACTATATTCAAGGTTTAAAAAATATGGGAGAAGCTATTGTTCCCGAGATATATGACCCAAGTGCTATTGATATTAGGTACATGATTGAGTCGGAAGATGCATTCGAGATCTCTCGAAGAATTGTTGCAGAGGAAGGAATATTTGTTGGGATGAGTTCTGGAGCAGCAATGCTTGCTTGTCTACAACTACTTCCTGAAATTAATGAAGGGCTTGTTGTTGTTTTATTCCCTGACAGAGGAGAAAAATATTTGAGCACAAAACTATTTGATACAGAATAAATTATTTGTTCAATGCTTTTTTTACTGAAATAGCATAATGTAAATCATGAATGCTTTCCCATCAGGTCTCTTGATCTGGTGTGTATATCCTAATCTCCAGCATAGGTCAGAATCAAAAGAATCAAAAGAGCTTGGTGTATAATCTGACTGATTGTAAATACAGTCGATCATTGTTACTCCTGTTGCTGATAAATATTGTTCTGGAACAGTAAAAATACAGTCAACCAAATGTAATACTAGAGAATTAGTATTAGCAAAAGAAACACTATTCTTCCCAACAAAAAGAGTTTGAATGATTGATAATTCGCTCGAAGAACTTACAGAGTATATTGAATAAGACTTCGCAATGCAATTAATAAAATTGCAATTAGACATACTAGGATTTGCAACTGATATTAATGCTACAATACCTTGAGCAGAACAGTCACTACATTGAACAAATTTTATTGGATCATTGTTCGAAAACGGTGAAAGTATGTAAATAGCTCCCCTGTATACAGATACGCATCTTGATACGTTAAAATTCCTGATAAGAAGCGATGTCGTCCCTCCAATCCAGGAAGAATATGGTTGTTCATTCTTTCGCATTCCAGATCCATATTCAGATGAGTAATTCATATCGGAATATACAACAGTCCCAGCATTTGAATGGAATCCAAAATGGGCAGATCCTTGGCTATAACCATATGAAAAGCAGCAGAAAATACATTTCATGTGTTTGGCAGAATTAGAATATATACAAGAAGATGTAGATGTAACGCTTTTTGTATTGGTTATGTTATAAAACCCACATCGAGTGAACGATCCATTATACAAACTCGAACTTAATGTAACAGCCGCAGACCCCGATGAAAACGAAAACAAATAAAAGAAGCAATCAATAATACTAAAACTACAACTAGTAAAAGCTGCCAATGGCGCAGAAAATTGTTGAGAAAACTTTATTTCAACACTCATTTTTTGAGAAACGTTAATTCCACAGTTCAACCCGCCACCCTTGTAAATCTGTTGGATGGACGAAACGATAAGAACCCTTATTGAAGTTTTCTCGGGATTTACTAGTGATAATGATGATGTGAGAAACTCATCAGAGGGTTTTTTTATGAATATACTCCGAGAGGACCCGGTTTCGCTTCTTGATGGATGTCAGTACATAATTCACTCGGATGATGTCCCAAATCAAGATATTGTTGTGACCCAAGCTTTTATTGCGATTTATCGCACAATAACTCCTAGTTATGAGTTTTCGGACACTTTAATTAGGGATTTCTGGGTAAATACGCTGAATGGAGAATTAAAAGCCAAAATTAAAAGTGCAGCAATACGGGGATTACTTTTTAAGCAAGTTCCGATTTCTAACAGTGCGATTCGTAGTATTGTCGCCATTTTTCTTATTGATAGAGGGAATTTTTTGGATATTTTCGATATTTTTTGGGAAATGATGAATAACAACGACTATAGCTTTGCAAAGGATATAATTTTAGAAGCATATCGTCAAATTTTTCAATTCGGGAATATTAATTCATTGAATTGTCCAGGTGAAATCTCATATAGGTTAATGGGACTAAAAAATTACTTATTCGAAATGTGTAATGACGAAAAAAAGAGCCCAGAATCTTTAAAATCTTATATTTCTACTCTTGATTCAATGACACAACTCAACATCGATGAGTATTGCACAGAGGGATTTATCAAGTCCTTGTTTGAAATGTTTGAAGGTGTTTTAGTGAGATGCGAAGATGATGACCTTTATGAATTAATACATGTATTCATGCTCAATACAATTACCCGATTATATGACAGTGAAAACTGTCCAATCGAAAGGTTTTTTGATTTCACATTAAAAGGAATTACATGTTCTGTTCCCAGTTTTATTGTTATTTCGCTTGAAGCATGGATACATTTGTCTGAGTATGAATTAGATATTTTTAGGAGATATCGAAACGAATTGAATTTTAATGAGTGTCGTACTCTTCATTTTGGTGCAGATAATCAAAGATATATATATCCTTATAAAGTTAGGGCTTTGAAGAATTATTGCTCAAAATTTGCTTCAATAGTAACAGTAAATCTTATTGAAATGATATCCATGATAGATGAATTTGACCGTGAGATTGAAGACCCAGAAGCTAGAGAGCCTCATATGATTGCTCATATCCTATTGAAGAATTTATACATTTTGAATTCTGAATTTGTATACAACCAAATCATATCTTTTTATGATCATGCTATTAATTCAACTTCATGGGTAGATTGGCATACGTGTTGCTTGCTAATTGCATGTATTTCCTCAAATAATTCCCCAAAATTCGTTTCAATTTTTTTATTATCCACAGAAGCATTTCTTTTACATTGTATATCCACAAATAATGATCGATTAACAGATACCGCTCTTTATTCAATTGCTCACTGTATAAAAGAAGTGGGAATGTTTTCTAGGAATGAATCATTTGATCAGCTTATCAACATTGTATCTGGTTTTATGGACAAAGATACTTCTTTATGCCTGAAATCGTTATCTGTTATTGTGCTTGTTCTAGAACAAATTCATAATCAGCCAGATTTCGCTCCATCCCATAGTATTTTTACCAAATTGATTGATATATTTAATCAAATAAACGAAAGAGAAGATAAGTACGCAAATAACCTTTTATCAACATCGTTTTTAGTGATTCAAACATATATCAGGTATAATTATATTCAAAACAAAGAGAATTGCATTGATTTATTATTAAGTTTGGCAGATCAACTGGTGATTTCGTTAAGTCCATTTTCGTTCTCTGATGAAAACGAGCAGCTTCATTACCAACAGTCTCTTCTCAATTTATTCCATGACTTATTCTTTGCTCTCAAGTCAAATCTAATGAAAGTTGCTAATATTGTTGTTCCAGCTCTTTTCCCGATAGTTAAAAACCAATCAGGGATATCTGAATATGCTTTACAGGTTTTAGTATTAGCATTCCATTCTCTTGGTAATTATTCAATTGAATTTATTAATGATATAGTTGAATGTGTTAATAATAGTTTAGAATCTAAAAACCCGAGTTTAATCTCAAAAACAATGCTTGTAATAGGATCTCTATTTTTGAATTCTCCTTCGAGTATGGGTTCATATTTTGAAAATACTCTCGAGAGCATTTTTTCCATATTTAATGATAGTAATTTTACTGATGAGTTTTACCCGTGTATTTTGCTTTCATTAGCCAACATTGTTGAGGGAATTACCTTAGAAGGTTATACCGAGAACAATCAATCAATGGCAGATTATTTTAGATCTAACATTGATGTCAGAGATAGTATTTTCCAGCTGTTTTACATGTTTTTAAACAAAATAAAACATCCAAATTCTATAGAAGAAGAGGAATATGTGAACACTTTGCTGATGGCAATTTTACGTGGATTTTCTTCAATTATTATATTGTTTTCTAACGAAAAAGATTTTCTTTTAGCAAACAAACTTAAATTCTTTGAACCAGCTAAATCTATTATAGATATTGAGAGGCAACAAGATCAATTGCTTTATGATTTTTGCTCATTCATTCATGTTGCAATTCGATACTTACCTCGGGAGTTTAATATTGTCATTGCTAGAATACGTCATTATACTATTTTGCTCATGGCAGAGTCACGAGACTGTACAGAACTTCAAATAAAGGCAAAAGAAACAATATCATATTTAAATAAAAAGTAGAGTGTTTAATCATCCATTTCAAGCAGAATAAAGTGGAAAAACAAAGAACATTAGTGATATATGTTGATGTTGAATATTCTTTGTCTCAGTCGATTCATTCAACCAGCACTGCAATGTATTATATAGATCAATATTAATAATGGAATCTCT